>VMHT01205100.1_pt1 | contig 11674 bp, 22 predicted proteins | sample 4693611 | NCBI WGS metagenome assembly VMHT01 (sample SAMN12280063, study PRJNA550983) | marine metagenome | isolation source: seawater sampled from same location over 5 years 0.02-0.2 micron viral filtrate | place: USA: collected off the coast of southern California halfway between the port... ...
GAACGTGGCAGATATCAGATACAGTTCATGAAGACTAGAAGTAGTTCTGGTGTTGGACAGAAAGTAGACTTGGAGTTTGATGTGGACAGTTTGAGAATAAGAGACCTAGATGAGGAAGAATCACAAAGTTATAATCAGCAAAGCAAAAATAAAATATACGATTCGTTAAAGCAGACGTCTAAAGTATCAGCATCAGATGGCACGCCAAAAAATACTGGTCCGGGTGTCCCTGATCCTACAAAAGGAGACACAATAGGCAAGGTCAAGGCCACAGTAGAAGGTGGAAAACTGAGACAACTTTTAAACGAACTCCATTCAGACGAAGAACAATAACCAAAAGGCGTAAAGCGTAAATTACCAAAAATGCGTTAATTAAGAAATACGCGAAGCGTAAAAATGCGTAAAGACGGCCTGCCCTTTTGAACTGACCGCCTAAACGTTTGTCGGATTAGAACTTAAATTTGAATCCAACTGTTGTGTCGGTGTGGTCTAAATTCACATCAAAGTCTGACTGACTATAAATGGAAATTTTTTCGTTTAAACCTTTTGAGAAATCTAATTCAAAAGAATCAAACGTAGCGTCTAGACTATTGTCTACCGAGTAGTTTACACCTGATGTACCAGTTATTCCTAACGGTAAACCAACTGACGAATCCAAATACATCTTGTTAGTATTTGCTTCTAGTTTCTTCTCAGCACCAAACGTGAAATCCACATCTGCCGCCTCTGCTGGAGCAGGTTTGAACACCCACCCTAGTACTCCTAGTGCTATAATAATAGCCACACCTAGGCCTACTTTTTTCTTTGTCATTTTCATTAACTTTTCTCCTTTTGTGATGTTTAATGAATTGCGATTGCCGGCCGACAACCGCTCTGGATTGTAGCACTTATTTATTGGTAATAGCAACCTATAATTGTAATGATGGTAAAAAAAATGCACACCCCATGAAACAGATAATTACAAGTAACAATGAGGAACCAACGATGGGAATACACTACGACTACAAAAGCACCAGAGGTGACCGGAAGATGCGTAAGCAGGCAGAAAAGGAAGCTCGTAGACTGGCCAAGAAGAAGGCACAGGTAGACAAGCCCACAAGCACCGTGCCCGAGGACGTGGTGCTGACCATGGACATGATCACAGATCCCAATCGCACAAATGATTAATCAACGACTGTTCACACACTACAACATAGACACTGCCAAAGACCTGGCCATACCCACCACGTGTGCGAGGCCCTATGACACACTGCTGATAGACAGTTGGGGCAGTTGCTTTGTGTGTGAGTGCCAGGCCTGGTTGCCGCAGAGCGTAGGCAACCTACACAGGAACACCATACCGGAGATATTGAACAGTGCCATGACACGTGAGATGCAGGACAGCGTCACGGACGGCACCTACAGGTACTGCAACAATCATCAGTGCATGTACATCAAGAAAGGCGACATAAGGCCAGTGACACAGGGCAGGGCTCTGCAACATCTCAGGTTGGCCATAGACGACAGTTGCAATCTCAGTTGTCCCAGTTGCAGGCAGAGCCAGATATTTCTCAAGTCGGGCAAGATGTTTGATATGCGTATGCGTCTGGTGGACAGATTGATACAGTTCCTCGAACAGAGATCAGATCCTTTGAAGATACACATAGGCAGTGATGGAGATCCGTTCGCCAGTCTGATCTACAGGAGATTCATGAGGAAGGTTCCGGATCTGGATAATCTATCCTACAGTTTTCAGACCAACGGACTGTTGATCAAACAGATGTACCCCAGGGTACGAAACATATTCGAGAAGTTACACACTCTCAACATCAGCATCGACGGTGCCAGCAAATCCACCTATGAGACACTGAGGCGTGGTGGCAGTTGGAAAAAGATCAACGATAACCTGCAGTTCGTGGCAGGACTCAAACACAGGCACGGATTTAAATTGGAACTGCACATGGTTGTACAGGCTAGCAACTGGCACGAGATGATGGACATGTGTGAATTGGGATCCAGCATCGGTGCGGACCATGTTGTTCTCAACAGGATAGAGAACTGGCAGACTTATGGCGATTTCAACAAACACAGGGTTCCTGACACAGCAGATGTCAGACAGCTCTTGGATCAAGTGGACTCACATCCATTGAGTGTGACTTGGTCAAGACTTAATTGATAGTATTATAGACCTTCATAATTTTGGCTAGCTCTTCTGGTGTACGAGCCTTTGGCGCACAGGTGCCGCAGTGGCAATGTGTCTGGGCACAGGTCAGCACCGGCACAGTATTGGTCTCCTGTATCTGCTTTCGTATTTTGTCTGTGTACTGATCCATTGTTTGTATGTTTGCTATGGGACCAAGTTTTCCATCCAATCTCACTCTGCAATCCTTGTTTGTGTAATATGTGCCAACGACTGTGTTTGCAAATATAAAAAACTGATTGGCCGAACAGGTCCAACCTTTGTAACCTTCCGGACCACGTGGCACAAGAGTCTGAGGAGACTTGAACTCTCTGTTTGTACACAACGGACGTGCACCACAGCAGGCTCTCATCTTACTGACTGTGAGTTTTTCTCCGGGCTTCAGAGAATCTAATTCATCACTGCCGAAGAACTCTGCCAGCTCTTGTATCTGTGTTTCGCTGTATGTTCCCAGTTTGCCATCCAGCAACCTAGGTCTGGAACGCAGTTTGTTTTCCTTACACCATCTAGCGAACTCCAGGCATTCTTGCCAGTAGTCTTTGTGTGGATACATCAACACAACAATATCATGCTCCTTGTCTATGTCAACGAGATGTTGTAGGTTGGCTCGGAATAATTTTTTTAGTTTTTGCGGGCCTTGGGTATGATAACTCATTGTCACACCTTCCATGTGGCTGACAATAGTTTTCCAATTTTTTTCTGTTGCTGTGCCATTGGTTGTCAGTCTCCTTCTCAATCGCCAACGGTCCTTGTATTGCTCAAACTCCCTGGTTGTCGCTTCCGCCAACTGAACAAACTGCGGATGGAACACTGCCTCACCTCCGTACATATTCATGATGGCATCTTTGAGACGATCCTTCTTCTTCATCATCATTACATCCGTGTATGCATACAGTTGCTTCAACATACCAAGACATCTATCATAGTCAGGGTGTGGTATGCTGTTGTTGTGACCATGCATTCCGATGTCGCAATAGCTACAATCATAGTTGCACTTCAAGGTCACCAACCAATCTATCAGTATTCCCAATTTTGAGGCGGGCAGATAGGCCGGCTCTATGGAGTTCAATTTATCAAATGACGTGCATGGCATACTGGTATTTAATGGTGCAAAATTGCTGAAGATTTATTTTAATTGATGTTTGAATTTGGCCAGAAACATACTAGCAAACTGTTTATGATGCTCCACACCATAATGTTTTCCATCTTTGGCCACACTATGTCTTGTGATTGATTCCCTCTGTGATCCTTCTCCTAGATAGTGATCCCACACAGGCCAACATCTCTTGATTGTGGTTTCGTTGAAGACATTTGATGTTTGGGGCAGATCATACACATCTTGTGCAAAACAATGAAACACCTTTGCGTCTGTTTTCTCTGCAAACTTTTCCACAAAGAATACATTTTTCAAAAAGTTATTTCGGTCGGTGTCTTCTGTCTCGGTTCCAAGTTCTGAATTGTCACTGGTAAGACTCTGCGGGTATAGATCTAATCTTTCTCTTCTGCTCCATGCTGGCCAACATGCTATTATGATTTCCGGAAACAGCACTTTTTCACTTCCGTGTAGTATCCGTACCATTTTGTCTGCACTTGCTCCCGGCTGTCCTAGATTCCAGTAACGTAATCTTTCTGTGTTGTGTTGTGAAAGGAAATGTACCCAGTGTTCGTTGTCTTCCAGGCCTTCGCCGTATGTGTGAGAACACCCAAGCACCACAACATTTTTTTTGCCCTCGGGCATAGGAACCCAACTGGGGCATCTGTAATCACCTTCTGGTAGTTCTGTATCTGTGTAAAAGCCAAACTTCATATCAATACTTAATCGCTGGATTGGTAGTCCCTAGGAGAATCGAACTCCTCTTTGCGAGATGAAAACCCGCTGTCCTAACCGATAGACGAAGGGACCAACTGTTGTGATACCAAAATCACCAAAAACACCAACATTACCAAAATACTTGTTGAGTAGTTCGTTTCGTGTTATATGGTGCCGCTTCACGGATTCGAACCGCGGACCTACTGATTACAAATCAGTTGCTCTACCAACTGAGCTAAAGCGGCGTCACAGTAATTATATTACACGATAAACCCGTCGTAGTCTACCTTTTAAACGCACATAGATGCACGTACACGCATGGTAAAGTACATCCAGGAGTAGTTATACATTTGAAGAAATTACCAGTAAAGTATGTAGATTTTGCAGGTCAGCCATGTTGACAATGCATAAATATTTTGTATAATATTATTATGAGAGACACAAAACTATTACAGACATATCGCACAAAACAGATGCGTGAACAAAAAGAGAGGCAACTGCAAAGACACCTGCGTAAAGAAGTAGAGACGGGTGCGAGTGGAACTCAAAAGTATGTAATAAAGTCAGGTACCAATGCCGGGAAGATCGCAGAAGGCTTCCAAAAAACCCAATCATAAACACACGTTAAATAAACACAACAACCGGTAGTAAATAATTCACATGAATAAAGAATTCGAAAGGTATCTTATTGTTTTTCTATTGTTGATATTGATAGGAATGTCTGGCTGTGTGAAGAAACACATAGAAGCAGATCATCCTAAACAACCAACTACATTAGATACTATTACAAAACTAGATGCTATTGCAAATGTGTTAGGATGTATGTTTGATCCTGCACCGTGTCAAAAACAAAAAGAAAAGGAAATGAAAAAATGATTGAATGCGTATGCGAAAAGTGTAGTTGCGAATGCCACTGCAAATCATCATGCCTCGAATGTTTAGACTGTCCTGATTGTGTTTGTAAATGTACCAAGGATAAAAAGGATTAGCACATGGAGGTAGCCAGGATGAACATTAGATTTACAATACTGTTGTTTGTTTTGTTGGGATTACTTGCTGTGTTTGGTGGTCCACCCGGGTATTAAACTTCTAATCTATTATCAGAAAAATTTAACCCTTGTAACTCTTTGGGTTTGCCTTTTGGATATGTTGGCTCAATCCGGAACTCTTCACCTGTTTGATCGTTCTTGCAACCTGCCACGAGCCAATCCCATTTGAAGTCTCCGTCATTAACAAATTCCCATAACACATCGTAGGTATCTCTAACAGGATCTTTCAGCAACAGTTCTTGTTTGCATTGTTCCATTGTATCAAATGTTCTTTGCATTTGAAATGTTTGTTGAGTTTCAATAGGAGATTGTCCTATCATGTAAGCGAGAATTAAAATTTTGTACATTAGTGAATGCTGTGTTTAAATGATGCTTGGTGTGGTGAAAAAGCAAATTCATCATAAAGACTACCCCAGGTGATAGATTTGTCCGGGAAATGTTTTTCTAATTTTTCTTTTGTGTGTTTGTTATCGACCATTGCGTACAAGTGTTGTCCAGGAGTTTTACCTGTAGACTTGTGTACCAAAATATCAACACCACCACTAACCAAACTTCTTTGGTATTCACCTGTAACTGCTCCTGTTATACCGCTTGAAGTTAAACTTCCGATAAGTGGAACAGAACACGCATTAAGCGAGGTTAAAAGTAAAATAGATAACAATATTTTTTTCATAATATTATATATTTGTAAATTAGTCTGCAATAAGTTTGCAGTTTTCTTTATTGGCTTCTAGACCGGTGTTCTTGTTGTACAACCATGCATATGACCAAACCACTTGATCATCTTGAACTGCACACTTCTTACCAAAAGAAACTTTTGGATTCTTTGGTACGGAACAACCAACTAGTATCAATGCTGTTAATAGTATTCCTATGTTTTTCATATATGTGTATTTATTTAAAATATACTACTATAATAACACACATATTGCAGTTGTCAACTATCAAATACCTACTTGCAAGTATCTACACACGGGGTAATAGTGCCATAAATACTGATATATTAATAAGGAGAATATATTATGAATCCAATTAATTTTGTGAAAGCAAGACTAGATGAAAGAACATCATGGGATGGCGCAGTACTAATATTATGTGGTATTGTCGTGTTGATTGCAGGACCATTGGCCAAATTAGCGGCATGGGGAGCAATCGGATATGGTGCCTGGACTCTATACAAAAGAGAGAAGTAGTATGAAATTTAAGATACCAAAGATGCCAAAGATCAAAATGCCAGACGTTGTTGGTAAAGCAAAGTCACTTGGTAAGGGAATCAAAGACGAAATGGGTTCCAAGACCAAGGGTGCAATCAAAGGTGTTAAGAATTTAAATCCATTCAAAAAGTAAAGGAGTATTTTTATGATGAACTGGATTAAGAGTTTGACGTGGGCTAAAATTATCGGCACAGAACAACCGTTAGTGCTTACCAAAGCCATGGAAGTCAAACCAAAAAAGAAAAAGAAGTCCAAGAAAAAATCTAAAAAGAAATAATGAGAATTATTTTTTTGTGCCTGCTGGTGGCATCGTGTGCCAAAACAAACACAACGTATTTGCTACCAGAGGTATACACCTACCCCGAAGAAAGAAATGTTCAAATGGCTGTGCCTATACACCCAGTCTATGTCGAACAGTTGAACTAGTCCTTTTTAGAATTTACTAAAATTTTGTTGCTTGTGGTTTGTTTGTGTTTGCCATACTTGTATCCCATCCAGTATGCCGCGACTATGAACGTCGCTATGATCAGTGTGTGCCAAATGTAAAACATAGTGTTACTTATCTGTTCTCTGTCTGTGTGATTTAATATGTCTGGCCAAAAATGGAAACTGCTGGTCACCTTTGTTTAGTTTGGAAATAAGAATAACTTGTTAATCTTTGCACAGTTTCTGGTACTTTGTTTTCCATGCCGTGCATCTGTTTATCATTGTTGAACATTATGTAGCCTGTGTTTTTATTGAAATCAAATGCTTTCCTTATCTCGTCGCCTTCGTAAAATACTGTTCCTAAATCCTTTGGTGCATCTGACAAAAATATCTGCATCACATAGTCTATACCGTCATTGTCCAAATGCTTTGGGCAATCAAAGTCATGATAGTCTAACCAAAATCTTGTGTCAATCTGTGTGATTTCCAATCCAGTTGCCTTGCTGATTTGTTCTCTGTTATCGTTGTAATGATCTGCAATAGATTGTAGTGTGCTACCAGGCATGGGCATCAGACGTTTCCTGTTCCATGTTTCCTGCCATTCCTGTTTTGTGTATGGCAATTCTTCTAACACCTCATGGGATAATTGTTGAATCATTTCATCAGTGAGTATCTGATCCACCAAGAACAAATCCTTTTTATCATCCACAGGAGTGATGTGCATTAGTTGTCTTTGTTGTCTTCTTCTCTGCTGGAAACTATCTTGTCCACCAAGCCATAAGCAACAGCCTCTTCGGCGTTCATGAACTTGTCCCGTTCCATGTCGTCCTTCAACTTGTCCAGGGGTTGTCCTGTGTGCTTCTCGTATATCTCTGTCAGCTCTTTCTTCCATCTCAACAGTTCGTTGGCTCTGATCTCAACATCTGTGGCTTGTCCCGAAGCACCGCCCAGTGGTTGGTGTATCATGTGTCTGGCATGTGGTAGCATGAATCTCTTGCCCTTGGTACCTGCCGAGGCCAGTAGTGATCCCATGGAACAGGCCTGTCCCATCACTATGGTCTGTATGTCGGTGCTGATGTACTGCATGGTATCATATATTGCCATACCAGCAGTCACCAGACCACCAGGGGAGTTTATGTATAATGTAATGTCTTTCTTGCTGTCCTGCGATTCGAGAAACAACAGTTGGGCACACATCACTGATGCTGTGTGTTCCTCTATCGGTCCTTCCAGTAGGATAATTCTGTCTTTTAATAATCTAGAGAATATGTCGTAACTTCTCTCGCCCTTGCTTGTCTGTTCTATTACTATTGGTGTCATGTGTTAATTGTATGACACTTTGACCGAACTGTCAACTATTTGTTGGTGGTAATGTTCTTGTACCTGTCCGCGGGATGGTAACTGCCCATCTTGATGCTTGGTCCCAATTTTTCTATGTCAGCGAACGGATATTTGTGGTCCAGCATGTACTGGGCCATCCAGCCTTTGTGTTTGCGGTTCTTCAACTGGGCCGTGGTATTGAGCCATGCCTGTACCAGTGCCACACTCATCATGGGGCAACGCATCTCTATTCCCCAGTGGCCGCCCACTGCTTCTGTCCTGTTGTGGAAGTCCTGGAACACGTTGTTCTCATGCCATGGCCACACATTGGCCAGCACGTCCGGGAAGTGTCCTCCGAATCGGCTGTGTTTCCTCATGCGGTGTCCGTGGAATCCATAGTCGGAATAGATGTCATCACCTCCATCACCGGTGAGCATTATGCGTTTTTTCTTGGGCAACATGTGATCGCGATAGATCGCCGTGTCGCCTGCGTTCATGAACCAGTTGTATTCTATGTGTTCGTTGTCCGGGAACACCTCTGCCAGTTGGTTCTGCATTTCTGGTGTTCCGTGTTGACCTTTTAGGTCTATGGTGGTTATGCTGTGTATGTCACCACGCAGTTGCAACACATCATTTTGTTCGTGTTCGTTGTGTATGGTGTAGCAGTCTATGTCCGAGTAAAACTTGTTGGCTGTGCAGGCCACCATGCCTGAGTCATATCCACTGCTGATGGCTATGCTGGTGTTCGGTGTGTACCTGTCTATGATGCTCTTCTCCCACATCTGCCATACCGTGTCGTAGGACCTGTTGGTCTGTGAAAGATCCCATTGCCTGTTGACCTGGCGGGTCACTGTGCCGGAGGTCCTGTCCCACGTGTAGATGCTGTTGGCCTGGCAACGATAATACCTGCTGTGCAGTTCCTGTACCGGTCCGGGCAGTGAGCTCACTGTTAGGTCCTTGCCCGTGGAATAGTAGTACAATGGTCTCATTCCAAACACATCGGTACAGAAGGTCACTGACTGTTCCGTGCACCAGATCAGTGCATATTCTCCGTCCATGGATCTGATGGTGTCCACGGTGTCTGCTATGTGATTGGCTATCCATTCTGTGTCGGACATGTGCAGGCTGTTGTAGGTGGCGCCGTTGTACTGCAACACGCCTTCGGGTCGGATCACTGGTTGGTCCACCACTGCGCCTCGGGTGGTCAGCCTGGCCGAACCAAAGTAGCCCAGGCCGGGTATCACGGCCTCTTGCCATGCATCCGGTCCCCTGCGTTGTAGCTGTTCTGTGTTCCGGGGTCTGTTGACAGTGGAATAGTAGTGTCCGCACATACCCGTAATTATGGGCGGTTTATGGTATGCGGAGAACTTTGTGGACGAACCACTTGAGGAATCGCTTGATGTGACCGTTCACGAATCGGTTGAAGAAATAACGCACGAATCGGACCACTATCAGCACAGGACTGCTCAGCACGTCGAAAGCGATCAATCCCACGTCCACTATGAGATCTATCCAATGGTCCACGGTGTTCCATTCCCTGATCCTCTGCCAACGATGTCTGAGTCTCTGTCTGATTGTCATTGATGCCTGCCAGTTTGTACGCACCAGTATTTATTTTAACCCGGTATTTCCTCACAACTAGCACGTATGGCAGTGACGTCGGGGTTGCTCGCCGTGAATTGGTGCTGTGCCTGTATGCACAGTTCTGCGTTGTCGTGTATGGTCTTGTACCAGTCCCGCATGTGCAGTTGCTCGGCAGTGTGCCATTCACCCGCCAGGTAGAAGCTCACGATCATTGCCCATTTCATGTGGGTATTTAATAACCTACTATTATTTTAAACTGCTAGGATAAGTTATCCAGGGTTATTATAGATATGACACTGCACCGCAGATGGCAAAGAACATGATGAACGCCCATGTGTCCAACCTGTACTTCTCCACCATGGTGTACTGTTCCTTGTCGCTCACTAGACCTGCACCGGTACTATGTACTGTTTGCCGTCCACTTCTATAGTGGTCTTGATGGCCCAGTCGTGTTTGCGTAGGTCCTTCTGCTTGGGTGGTTGTCCGTCCGCTGTCTGGTTGCTGACTCTCTTCTTTTTGGCCGGCTTGCTCAGCCATTCGTGTTCTTGATCTGTGTATATCATTTGGGTGTGTGTTCCTTTGTTTCTTAGTATTTTATCTGATCTCGATGCAAAAGTCTAGTGTTCGTTGTGCATGACTGCTATGCGGGTATCAGATGCTGTGCCAGGACCATCATGCTGAGCCATATCCAGAGAGTGTTGAATCCAACCAGTGTCGGTAGAAGTTTTTTGTAACTGGCCCATATCAACATCGCACTGGTCAACAGGCTGAAGAAATACAGTTGCCATATCTGTAATCCATATATGAGTCCGGGAATTATTATCACTGCTTTGGCTATCCAAGACACTGCTTCGACTATGTTGTAGTTGGTCCAATACTTCCGTGTGCACCACATCTTGTAACAGCCAATGATCTTGCCCCACCCTATCCATGTGTACAGGACACACACTATGATTGCAGATGTTATCAGGGCAAACAGTATCTGTGTCAGGTTCATATAGTGGTAGTTATTGGTGGTGGGGAGCAGGTGTGCGGAACGTGGTTCAATGGCGCCAGGACCCGATCCCCTCTCGCTTCACGAATCCTGTACATGCCACGTAATCGTTACTGTGTAATTATATGATATGCCAGGTGGTATTGCTACCGTTATTTTTTTCCGCGTGTAAATTTTTGCAATCTGTGGTACACCCAGGCCAGGCCCGTTTTGACACTTGCAATATCCTTGCCCAAGCATCCGTCACGCCAACTGGTGAATAAAGCAAGAGTGGTGCCAATGGCAAGCAATACAAGTGCGAAGTATACAAGTGCTATGATAAAGCCCATCATATGATCAGTGTTCCATGTATCTTGCCTAACACAACGGCTATTGCTATTGCACTGACAAATATGCCTGTGATGATCCACACAATATCCATTATCTTAGACTCCATATTGCTAGTGGTATTGCCAGGGCGTAGTATGTGACTATAATGATCTCTACTACCATACGTATATGCCCAGGTAGATGCTGACTGCTATTACTATTAGCCAAAATGCTAGTTGTGAACGCATACAAGTACTTACCGTCGTTTGACACGGTCTTGAGGCCGGGTAAGCGTGGGTGTTTTGAGTATGTGCATTTTTTCTTATATGGGGGTATTTTATCATTGCCCTACCAGTTTTGCCACCATGCTCATAAAATGCTATGCGACCGAAGAAATATTTTTTCAGAAAATCTTTTCGATACCGACCGGGCCGTTCGTGCCACATCTGAATGTCCTTTCGGTTCTCCACGCTGTGCCACGCTGTGCCACATTATATACTCTGTAAACCCGTCCGCCACTGTGTCACTATATGGGTCTATGTCTGTGTGTCCTTGCCGGAGGCGGAGGTTGGTAAAGGTGGGGCTCGGCCGGGTCAAACTCAGAAGGAGGTTGGTAGACTTTGGTAATGTTCTGTGCTACCATATGGCCAGGGTCTACCAAGACTTACCAACCCGTGCGACCAAACCAAAACCACCAAGCATTTTCGCATCGCGAGCACAGGATCCCTTACCAATCCTTACCATATCCCATTGTGGCTCCCGCCCGGCCACTGTGTACCTTTACCAAAC
>VMHT01224182.1_pt1 | contig 11674 bp, 10 predicted proteins | sample 4693611 | NCBI WGS metagenome assembly VMHT01 (sample SAMN12280063, study PRJNA550983) | marine metagenome | isolation source: seawater sampled from same location over 5 years 0.02-0.2 micron viral filtrate | place: USA: collected off the coast of southern California halfway between the port... ...
AACATGAAAGATAAAATATCCAGTCTTATTACCAAACTTCACAAAACTGGATAATTTCTTGTCATCAGAACTTTCTAAATGGATTGAAAAGAAAGTCTTATCACGCCCTTATAAAAAGAAATCCCTTTCTCGTTACAAACAAATATTAAATTCCCTAAAAATAGTTAAGCCTAAAGAAATAATTCTTATAGGAGGAACCAATGGAAAAGGTTCTCTTTCAGAATTAATTACCAAATTAGCAGTAAAAAGTAATATTTCTATAGGCACATTTACCTCTCCACATATTTTAAACTTTAACGAAAGAATTAGAGTCAATAACAATGAAATATCAGATAAAAAATTTTTAGAATCTTTAAAAAAAATATTATCTATGGATGAAGATAAGTCTTTAAATTTTTACCAAATAATATCTCTTGCAGCTTTAAATTATTTCAATTCTTTAAATCTTGATTTATGGGTCTTAGAAATAGGAATAGGAGGAAGGCTAGATCCAATGAATTTTTTAGAATCCGATATCTCCGTAATAACCAAAGTAGCTTTAGATCATCAAGAACATTTAGGCAATTCAATTGAAGAAATTGCAGAAGAGAAAGCAGGAATTATTAAAAAACAAAAACCAATAATATATGGCTCAATAAAAATACCAAATGCAATAAAAAATAAATCCAACAAATTAAAATCTAAATTGATTTCACCAGAAATAGACAAGCTATCTAAAAGAGATTTTAATGAAATAAAAAGTCTTTCTAAGAAAAATATAATTTCAAGCGAAGTAATTTATTGCTTTTATAAATTATGTGATTTGAGCAAATTTGACTTAAAAAAAAATCTTAATTTAAAATTTCTTAATGATTTTAATCTCTTTGGAAGACTGACTCATTTCGATAATATCTTGATCGATTCTGCTCACAATGAAGATGCTATTTTATTTTTACAGAATTACATTGACAAAAATTTTAAAAATGTAAAAAACTTAAATATATATTTCTGTTGTTCGAAAGATAAAGATCCTTTTACTTTGCTGAAGCCATTTGAAGGTAAAGTTGATAGAATCTATTTACCAGAAAACTTACATGACAGATTAATGTCTTCCAAAGAAATTGTAACCAAAACAGCAAAAATTAATTTAGATTTTGTTTCTATTGCCTCTCTCAAAGAAGTTTATGATTCAATTTTAAAAAGCAAGAAAGATTCTCTTAATTTGGTAATGGGTTCTTTTTATTTTTCTGCAGAATTTTTGAAATATATTCAAAATAAAAGAAATTTATCAATTTCTCTTAGTAACTTAGAAAGGGCGATTTCATGAATTTTTTATTTTATTTAAATTCATTTGATTTTTTTATATTAATTATTTTTTTTAGTTCATTATTAATAGGTCTTTCCAGGGGCTTGTACATAGAGATAATTTCAAATGCTATTTGGATAAGTGCCATTTTACTCGCATGGTTCTTTAGATACTATCCGATGGAAATTTTTGATAATTTTACAAGCGATAAAGAAATAAAAAGCATTTTTAGTTTTGTTTCTATCTTTGTGGTTTTGCTTATAGTTTTTAGAATTACGGGTAAGGCTATTATGAAGGGAATGAATTCCATGCAAAAAGGACTGCTTGACAGAATTTTTGGTTCTTTCTTTGGGGGTCTTAGAGGATCAGTAATTATAATAATGCTGTTTTTAGTGGGAGAGACATATATAATGCGACAAACATGGTGGAAAGATAGTTATATGTCAGACTACATTCTTACTGGTGCAGATCATCTAGGCTCTTTCATAGGCAGAGTTCCTTACGAAGAAATTAATGCCGAAGATTTAGAAATCGACGAAAATCCCTTTAATTAAATGAATCTATTATGTGTGGAGTAGTAGGAATAGTTTCTAAAGAAGATGCTGCACCTGCTTTATATGAAGCTTTAACAGTAATTCAACACAGGGGACAAGATGCAGCTGGAATTGCAACAAATGAAGGAGATAAATTTCACAGTAGAAAACAATTAGGATTGGTAAGAGAGGTATTTAGAGAGCAGCATATAGTTTCCTTAAAAGGCAAAATAGGGATAGGTCATGTCAGATATCCAACTGCTGGTGGGCAACATCGAGAACTCGCTCAACCGATGTATTCTAACTCTCCTTTTGGCATAAGCATTGCACATAATGGTAATTTAGTTAATACGAAAGAGTTAACTAAAGAACTTATCTATGAAGATTTAAGACACATCAATACTAATTCAGATTCTGAAATTATACTTAACGTATTTGCCCATGAACTTTATAAAGTAAATTTTCCTGGCACAAAGCCTTCTTCGAAAGAAATTTTTGATGCAGTATCAAGAACTCATAAAAGACTCAAAGGGGCATATTCAGTTGTAATAATGATTTGCGGTGTGGGAATTGTTGGGTTTAGAGATCCAAATGGTATAAGACCTCTTATTTTAGGCAAAAAAGACAACGATCTAATTGGGTCAGATTTTATGATAGCTTCAGAAAGTCCTGCCCTTGAAACTTTAAATTATGATGTTGTGGGAGATGTAAAACCGGGTGAAGCAATCTTTATTTCACTTGAAGGGGAGGTAGAGAGAAAAAAATGCTTTGAAAATATCTCTCATTTTCCTTGTATTTTTGAATATGTCTATTTGGCAAGACCAGATGCGGTTATTGATAAAATCTCTGTAATGAAATCAAGACTTAGAATGGGACAATATTTAGGAAAGAAAATTTTGTCTCTACATCCTGATCATGATATCGATGCAGTTATTCCCATCCCTGAAAGTAGCACCACTACAGCAATAGAAGTAGCAAAAACTCTTAATGTAAGTTACCGAGAAGGCTTTGTTAAAAATAGATATATCGGAAGAACATTCATTATGCCGAAACAAGAAATGAGAAGTAAATCTGTAAGAAGAAAACTAAATCCAGTCTCTTATGAATTTAAAGGTAAGAATATTCTATTAATTGATGACTCTATTGTTAGAGGAACAACAAGTAAACAAATTGTTGAAATGGTAAAAAAGGTTGGAGCGAAAAAAGTTTACTTTGCTTCTGCTGCTCCTCCGGTGAGATTCCAAAATGTTTATGGCATAGATATGGCTGCAACTGCTGAGCTTATTGCCCACCAAAGAAGTGAAAAACAAATTGCAGATTTTATTGGAGCTGATTGGCTAGTTTATCAAGATTTATCAGATTTAATTTTGGCTGCTAAGGAGGGGAATCCAAAAATAGAGAATTTTGAAACTTCAATATTTGATGGAAACTATATTTGCGGCTCTGTAACAGAAGAGTATTTATTGAACTTAGAGGTTAAAAGAAAAGACTCCAACAAAGTTTCTACGAAAGGTTTAATTAATTAGATTCTATAGTTACAGAAGGTAAAACTGCATTATCAGCGGCACTTTTATAAGAAGATATTTCGTTAAAATTCATATATCTAAAAATTTCCGAAGACATTGTATTTATACCTTTCATATAATCATTGTATTCATTAATAGAAGGCAATTTTCCAAGAATGGATGTTATTGCAGCCAATTCCGCAGAAGATAAGTACACATTTGCGCCGTCTCCTAGCCTATTAGGAAAATTTCTTGTGGAAGTCGAAACAACTGTAGAATTTGGCTCTACTCTAGCTTGGTTCCCCATACAAAGAGAACAACCAGGTATTTCTGTACGAACACCTGCTTTTTTATAAATACCATAGTAACCTTCTTCCTCCAGTTGGAATTTATCCATTCTTGTTGGAGGTGAAATCCAAAGCCTAGTAGGCAAAGGATCAGACACATTTTCAAGTAATTTTCCAGCAGCTCTGAAGTGACCTATATTTGTCATACATGAGCCTATAAAAACTTCATCAATATCCACTTCTCCAATTTCCGATAAAGACTTAACGTCATCTGGATCATTTGGACATGCAAGTAATGGTTCTTTTATCTCATCTAGATTTATTTCTATTGTTGCAGCATATTTGGCATTAGCATCTGGCTTTAAAAGAACTGGATTTGCAATCCAATTTTCCATTTTTTGAGCTCTTCTTTCTAAAGTTCTTGCATCTCCATAGCCTTCAGAAATTAGCCACCTCAATAAGACTATATTTGAATTTAAATATTCTTTAATAGAGTCTTCTCCAAGAAGGACAGTACACCCTGAAGCAGACCTTTCAGCTGAGGCATCGGATAATTCGAATGCTTGTTCTATTTTCAAGTCAGGTAGGCCTTCTATTTCAAGACATCTTCCAGAAAAAATATTTTTTTTACCTTCTTTTTCAACCGTTAAAAGACCTTTTTGAATAGCAACATATGGAATGGCATTCACCAAATCTCTCAAAGTTATCCCAGGCTGCATAGTTCCTGAAAACCTTACCAAGACAGATTCTGGCATATCTAAAGGAATCACACCTAACGCAGCACCGAAGGCAACTAACCCTGAACCAGCAGGAAAACTTATACCTATGGGAAATCTAGTATGAGAGTCACCGCCAGTTCCAACAGTATCAGGAAGTAACATTCTGTTTAGCCAAGAATGGATTATTCCATCACCAGGTTTTAGCGCAACTCCTCCTCTAGTTTTAATAAATTCTGGAAGAGTATGCTGAGTTTCTACATCTACTGGTTTTGGGTATGCAGCGGTATGACAAAACGATTGCATAACCAAATCAGAAGTAAAACCTAAACATGCAAGCTCTTTTAATTCATCCCTAGTCATCGGTCCGGTTGTATCTTGAGACCCGACAGTAGTCATCAAAGGTTCGCAATAAATCCCTGGTCTTATACCTTCAACACCACAAGCCTTTCCTACCATTTTTTGAGCTAGAGTATATCCTTCGTCTGATTTATCACTTTTTCCAGGTCTCACAAATACTTCCGATGAGGGAAGATTTAGGAATTCTCTAGATTTATCTGTAAGACTTCTACCAATTATTAAAGGAATTCTTCCCCCAGCTCTAACTTCATCTAGGAAAGTTTCAGATTTGAGCTTGAAGCTACTTATTTCTTTTTCATTTATGTCTGTGATTTTTCCCTTGTATGGATAAATTTTAATTACGTCGCCAGTATTAAAGTTTTCAACATCTGTTTCAAAAACCAAAGTTCCTGCATCTTCCATCGTATTAAAGAAAATAGGTGCAATTTTACTTCCTATGCATATTCCTCCAGTTTTTTTGTTAGGTATAAAAGGAATGTCTTCACCCATATGCCAAAGGACAGAATTTGTAGCAGATTTTCTAGAAGAACCAGTACCAACAACATCCCCAATAAGAGTCACGGGGTAGCCATTACTCTTTAAGTCTTCAATAACTTTAAGAGGATTTTTAGGTAATCCTTCTCTAGGCATTTTATACATTGCTAGAGCATGTAAAGGAATATCAGGTCTAGACCACGCATCAGGCGCAGGCGAAAGATCATCAGTATTAGTTTCTCCAGGAACTTTAAATATTGTAGTTATGATAGATTGAGGCACTTCAGGTTTAGACGTAAACCATTCTGCATTAGCCCAAGAATTAAGAATTTTTTTTGCATTTTCTGATGATTTAGATTTTTCTGAAATATCATTAAATGCATCAAAAACTAAAAGAGTATTAGATAAAGCTTTAACTGCTTCGTCTCCACATTCTTCATCATCAATTAATCCTATTAAAGGTTCAACATTATAGCCACCAAGCATTGTGCCTAAGTAAAAAGTTGCATCTCTTGGACCAATTAATTCACAGGATATTTTTTTTTGTGCAATGTCAGCTAAAAATGCAGCCTTAACGTAAGCCGCATCATCTACACCAGCAGGAACTCTTTCAGTTAAAAGTTCTAGGAGATCTTTACTATCTTTTGAAGCACTTTTTATAAGCTCTACAAGATCACTAGTCTGCTCAACATTAAGAGGCAGAGGCGGTATTCCTAAGCTGTTTCTTTCCTTGACCGAATTTAAGTAATTCTCAAGCATCTCATTTCCAAAAAAAAGTTATTATATCATGAAGCTTCAAGAATCTAATTTACTAAATTTATTGATAGAATACTTAAATGACTAAAAGAACCAGAACCCCTTGTGTAGGAATTTGTTCTACTACTTATGGTGATGAAGTTTGTAGAGGCTGTAAGAGATTTTCATTTGAAGTAATAAACTGGAATGCTTTTAATCCAGAAGAAAGAGAAGCAGTTTGGAAAAGATTAGAAAAATTAAAATCACAAATAATGTCTTCTAGATTAGAAGTTCTTGATTCCGATAAACTTTCACAAGGCATAAAAGAGTTTCGGCTAAAGGTAAAAGATGACTTAAATGATTTGTCAAAAGCTTTTGAAATTATCAAGCAGGCTAGCGAAAGCTTTCAAAGTTTAGATGACTTTGGAATAAATTTATTTAAAAAAGAAAAAACATTAATTGCTCTTAAAGAAGAGATTGAAAAGGAGCTATATATTCTTTCTAAAGCTCATTTTGAAAAATACTTTATAGAGCCAATGAACAGAAAAAAAATTATTTAACTTTTCCAGAGATAAGATTTACCTCTTGATCTATTAATGTAATAAACCAGTATTTTCTATCCCAATCACCTAAAACAATTCTCGTACCGTAATCTTCTATGTGAGTCTTTGGTCGATGAACATGACCATGAATCAATATATCAATGTCATATTTTTGCGCCACTCGATTTACTTCACCTTTATTAACATCCATGAGAAAAGCCTTCTTTTCTAAATTCTTTTGTGCACTTTCTTCTCTAAGTTTTTTTGCAATAGCATTTCTTTCAGATAGATCTTTTGATAAAAAATTCGTTTTCCATTTTTCACTTCTAACGGTATTCTTAAAATTTTGATAATCTAAATCATCGATACAAAATATATCGCCATGAGAAAGCATTACTTTTTTATCTTTTACTTTGAACACATAAGGATCAGAAATTATTTCTCCTCCGCAACTCTCTGCAAATTTGTGCCCTAGAAGAAAGTCTCTGTTACCGTGCATAAAATAAATTTTCTTTCCTGTATGAGAGAAAGCTTTGAGTCTCTTTTTAACCTCAACAGAAAGGGTATCTTGGTAATCATCTCCAATCCAAACCTCAAATAGGTCGCCTAAAATATAAAGATTATCGAACTTCGGAGCTTCGTCATCCAAAAATTTAAAAAAAGTTTTTTTTATATCTTCTCTTGCATCATCCAAATGTAAATCAGATATGAAGCATGATGACATTTATTTTTTTTCTGCTTTTATTATGTATACGTCTTCAATGGGAACGTCCTGGTAGGGACCTACATTTGTTGTATTGACGGCAGCTATTTGATCAATAACTTCTTCTCCAGAAATAACTTTACCGAATACAGCATATCCACCCATAGATGGATAATCTAAAGACTTATTATCGGAAAGATTAATAAAAAATTGAGACGTAGCAGAATCTAAATCTTGAGTTCTTGCCATTGATAGAGTGTACTTATCATTCTTCAATCCATTGTCGGCCTCGTTTTTTATAGCTGGATTTGTTTCTTTTGGAGACATTCCAATCTCAAAACCTCCACCTTGGATTACGAACCCAGGTATTACTCTATGGAATAAAGTATTTTCATAAAAATTTTGTTCAACGTATTCAACAAAATTGTTAGCTGTTATGGGCGCTTCTTTTTGGTAAAGTTCAATATCGAAGCTGCCTAAGGAAGTAGTAATGGTCAAAATAATAATTTCATTCATAATAAAATCATCATACCTTTATCTAGTCGTAGTTAAAAATGAAAATATTTAATTCTTTAACAAAAAAGAAAGAAACTTTTATACCAAGAGTTCACAAAAAGATAGACCTTTATGTCTGCGGCATGACTGTATATGACGATATACATATTGGGCATGCGAGAACGTTTATTAATTTTGATGCAATTATTAAATTTCTTAAGTTTGCAGGATGGGATGTAAATTACATTAGAAATATAACCGACATAGATGACAAGATTATAGAAGCAGCTCGAGAAGCTAAAATCTCTGCTTTAGATTTATCAAGAAAATATATTAATGAGATGCATAAAGATTTCGATTCTCTTGGAATGATGAGACCTAACAAAGAGCCTAAAGTTTCTGATCATATTAATGAAATTATTGAAATGATTAAGACTTTAGAAAACAAAGGATATGCCTATTCAAAAGAAGATTCAGATGTATATTTTGATGTAATAAAGTTTAAAGAATATGGAAAATTATCAAATAGAACTTTAAATCAAATTGAGTCAGCTGAGAGAATTGATATAGATTTAAATAAAAATCATGAAGCTGACTTTGTCTTGTGGAAAAAAGATACATTAGGCATAACTTGGCCTTCTCCATGGGGACAAGGAAGACCGGGCTGGCACATTGAGTGTTCTGCAATGAGTATGAAGTATTTAGGAGAAGAGTTTGATATTCATGGCGGCGGATTAGACTTAAAATTTCCCCATCACGAAAATGAAATTGCTCAGTCAAGATGTGCAACTAATAAAAATTTTGCTTCTTACTGGATGCATACTGGCCCACTAAGAATCAATGACAAAAAAATGTCTAAGTCCTTAAAAAATTTTTTGACAGTCAAAGATGTTCTTAAAAATTTTCATCCCGAAGTATTAAGATTATTTTTTTTGCTTACTCATTACAGGAGCCCAATCTCATATTCTGAAGAAGGTTTAAGAAAGGCTAAAATAATTTTAGATAAACTTTATAATTTATTTGAAAATGAAAAAGTTATCGATAGATTTTCAAAAGATAAAACCTTTATAGATAATTTTTTTTCAAGCATGGAGGATGATTTTAATACTCCTAAGGCTATTCAATTAATTCAGAATTATGCTCAAAGCATTAATCAAAAAGGAGAAATTAATATTGAGAAATTATCTAACCTTAAAATGATTTTGAATTCTGTTGGTTTATTAGAAGATCATCCGAACAATTATTTTAAATATGGATCTATAGATTTTTTAGTTGATGAAATTGAAAACTTTATTAACGAAAGAGCAGAAGCAAGGAAGAATAAAAATTTTAAATTAGCAGATAAAATTAGAGATGATTTGCTTGAAAAAGGGATTCTTTTAGAGGATCTAGATGGAAAGACTATTTGGAAGAAAATTTCTTAGTTTTTAAAATAAACTCACTAAATAAAATCCTAAAACTACAAACATTCCTGATCCAATTAAAGGATATAAGAATTTTTTTAGATTTCCCTCTCGTTTTCCAATTGTTATTAGAAGAATAAAAATAGCAGTCAGTGCACTCATCACCATAAAATCACGAGTGAAAATCACTTGGTCAAAAACTGCTTTAGAACCAATTCCTATGATAGGAAATATTAGTACAATATTAAGAATATTGGATCCGACAATATTTCCAACGACCATATTCCCTTTTTTCCTTCTTAATGCAGAAACTGATGCTGCCAATTCCGGAAGGCTTGTTCCTATTGCAACCATAGTCAAACCAATAACTGCATCTGGGATTCCTAAGTTTATGGCTAAATCAATTCCTCCTTTAACAGTTAATTCCGAACCTAAGCCTAGAAAAAATAAACTTGATACAATCAATGAAGAAACCTTAAACAATGACTCTGTTTGATGGTTTTTTTCTAAAGTTTCTTCAGGTTTTTCTCTTAAAAGATTTAAGACAAATAAAACAAATAAAGCTATAAAAACAATTGCATCACTGCGAGTAATAGTAAGGTCATAGAGAGACCATCCAGCTATAAGAACGCTCAGAATAAGAATAAAGATATTTCTTAAGCTTATTTGTAAAGTAACACTTGCTAACCAGAACAAACTTAATCCATAAATTAAAGCAATATTACTTATATTGGAACCTATCGAGTTTCCTAAAGCTATTGCGGGAGCATCATTAAGAACAGACGAAATGCTTACAAAAATTTCAGGAATCGAAGTTCCTAACGCTATGAGAGTTATTCCTATAACGACATCGCTTATACCGAGCTTAGATCCAAGTTTAGAACTATAATGAATAAAAATTTCAGCTCCAGCAATCAGGACTATCAAGCCAAATACAAAAATTAATGAAGCGTAAAATAATTCCATTTTTATTTATAAATTTGCCTTAGTTATATACCTACAATATTCACAATTTGGATCAGATAATGGAATATTATCACTATCTAAAGTTTTTTTGATTTCTCTTGTAATTGGGTCAATCCAATCGGAATCACCTTTGTAACTTATTATTTTTGTTTTAAATTCAAGGATGTTATTGAATTCATCTTTATCTGACCTTCCATTGCAATAAACAAAATATGCAATATCCTCTACATCAAATCCATTTTTTCTAAATAACCATTGATAAATTTCTACTTGTCTTTTGTAGCTTATTTGCCAAGGCGCATTAAGAGAAACTTCACCTTTTTTTGAAGTTGCTTTGTAATCTACAATTATTAATTTTTCATTTATTGTACTTATCCATACATCATCGACTAATCCATAAAAATATAAATTCGTATCATTATCTAGAAAACCAATTCCTTTATTTCTTGTTCTCCAGTCTTCTATGTCTGGATGTTTAAAGGGTTTAGCGTCAATGCCATACTCCAGAATTATCGGATGATTCTGTTCAGTACCTCTATAGGTATCAAATTCGTTCTTTAATAACTCATCAACAGCATTATTAAGATTAAAAGGAAATTGAGCAGGACGTGATATCCCCATTTTTTCTTCTAAGTAAAAACATTTTTTACATTTACAAAAGTTTTCTATCCTAGACCTACTAAGTTTGTAAGATTCAGATGATTCGCTAGAATAAATAGGCATTATATTTTGGCTCCGCGAGCAGGGCTCGAACCTGCGACCCAGTGATTAACAGTCACTTGCTCTACCAGCTGAGCTATCGCGGAAAAAGGAATGTATTATAAGCAAAAAATGTAAATAATGAGCAAATCATTTCAAATAAAATCTCAATTTGGTCCCTCGGGAGATCAGCCACAAGCTATAAAAAAAATTGTAAAAGGTTTGGAGTCAGGATTATTGAATCAAACTTTGAAAGGAGTAACAGGTTCTGGAAAAACTTTTGCTATGGCTAACGTCATAGAAACTCTTCAAAGACCTGCAATTATAATGTCTCACAATAAAACTCTTGCTGCTCAATTATATGGAGAGTTCAAAGAGTTTTTTCCAGACAATGCTGTTGAGTATTTTGTTTCCTATTATGATTATTATCAGCCTGAAGCATATGTTCCTTCATCTGATGTTTTTATCGAAAAAGATGCTTCTATTAATGAACATATCGAACAGATGAGATTGTCAGCAACCAAAGCAGTTTTGGAAAGAAGTGACGTGATAATTGTTGCTACAGTTTCGGCAATTTATGGATTAGGTGATCCGAAATCTTATTTGAAAATGGTTTTACATTTAGATAGAGGAGATGAGATTGACTTACGAGATTTATTACTTAGATTGGCAGAACTCCAATACACAAGAAATGACCTAGAATTTAAAAGAGCGACCTATAGAGTAAAAGGCGATGTAGTAGACATTTTTCCTGCTGAATCTGAAAAAGAGGCTTTGCGAGTTGAGTTATTTGATAATGAAATTGAATCCCTTAAATATTTTGATCCGTTAACTGGAGAGATTTTTAGAGAAGTACCAAGAGCAACTATTTTTCCTAAAACTCATTATGTAACTTCAAGGGATATTATGCTTTCAGCAATGAAAAAAATTAGAGTGGAAATGAGGGACAGAGTCAAGTACTTCAAAAAAAA
>VMHT01101278.1_pt1 | contig 11672 bp, 6 predicted proteins | sample 4693611 | NCBI WGS metagenome assembly VMHT01 (sample SAMN12280063, study PRJNA550983) | marine metagenome | isolation source: seawater sampled from same location over 5 years 0.02-0.2 micron viral filtrate | place: USA: collected off the coast of southern California halfway between the port... ...
ACATCACCAAACATATCTATAAACTGATGATAAATATGTAACATAGAAAAATTGGTTGTATTTTGAATACTCATAAACATAAAACCAGATACAATATAATGAATATAAAATATTAGTTCATCATTTGCAATATATTCATTGTGTCTGTATATGTGAAAATGATCATTACAATCTAAATGAAATGTAACATTAGGATATAGTGTATCAACAAGAAATTGCGATCTTTGTAATTGAAATCCAAAATTGTAATAATTGAGTGAGATGTTGTCAAACATCTCTGTATGTATTTTTATATAGTTATGGTTTTGTTTTTAAATCTTTTCGTTTTATTTTCAGAGTTTTTCGTTTCTTTTTTCGTTTTTTTCTTGTTTTCTTTTTACCACCTTTTTTTGATGATCCTATTAAAATTGGATTTTGTATTTGTCTAATAGGAGTTCTAGTACCACTTTCTTCATCATCTATTTGCATTTTAGTTGTAATATCGCTAATTTCATCATCTGTTTTCGTTTTAGTAGGAGTAACACTTTGAGTTGGAGTTGAAGATTGTATTTCTGAATCCGGAGTTGTAAATAATTCTTCTACCATAGCAATATAATCCATTGTTTCATTATCATCTGGAAATTGAAATAAATTGTAAAAATTATTTACAGCATCAATCAAATCTTTATTTGATGTTCCACCTTTTTGTTTTTTTGATTTTCCTCCTCTTTTTTGAGCCGCATCCTTCACTTCATCATCAAGTTTCTCTTTAAATTTATAATTAGAAATTGTTAATGAGTCATCTAGGTGATTCAACATATTAACAAATGCAGTACAATTTATTAATAATAATCTTTTACAGTCAAAATCAGATTTTTTAAGTAAATCATTTATTTTTTTAACGCGTTTATTTAAATATTTTCGGGTTAATTCAATATTTTTTTGTTTCATATAGTTAAAATTTATAGAGGTTATTTGTGTGATATTACTTCCATTCATACAAAATACTGGTCTATTTTGATCTACAATATAATTTTTTAAGTTTTGACTATTATTTTTAATTTTACTACTTCTATGTGTATTTAATGGTACACTACTAGTTCCATTGTAAGTTTGATTTAATAAATTAGTAAGTAATTCATCATTAATTTCAACTTGTATTTTGATTTTATTATTTTTTTCTACTATTTTAAAATGTAATAATTCTTTATTATATTTCCACTGATTATATAACATAATTGATATATCATATAATAATTCTCTTAATAATTTTATTTGTGCTAACCCTTCCTGTATATATGTATCATTTATATCTATTCCAATATTTTCTTCCCATTTATAATTACTACTTCCACCATATATCATCATTTGAATAAAATGACAAATATGTTCTACTTCTATTAATAAAAATGGATCTAGAGTTTTTCCATAAATATCCTTTTCTCTATTATTTTGTGTATATTTACCCGCTTTAATTCCTTGTGGAATAATTTGACTTCCATAGCAAATACACCCATTTGTAAGATAACCATTTATACAATTTGTAGATGTTGGTGATATATCTAGTAATTTATTAAGTAATGATGCATTTGTTATATATGAACAAGGAGATGCAGGGACCACCTTATCAATATTAAAACCTAGTTTCTCTACTTCAGTTCTAGCATTACCTATAGTATTACCTATTTTACTCTGTCTTAAACTGATATGTTTACTTAATATATCTTTTATAATCCGATATAAATTATTTTTAATTATATCATCTGTTACCATAATTGTTGGTTCAATTTTTGGAGATGTAAATCCTAATAATTCGTTAATTTTTAATTTTAATTCAGAATCCATTTGATCTATAAAAGGTTTTTGATTTTTTATTGCGTCTTCCCATTTTATTTTTAATATACTTTTATTTAATCGTTGTGGGTGTCCACCTGATTGTTTATAATTAATCTCTACTTCTAATGTTCCTCTAATATTTTTAATTTCTGTAATATTTTTAAATATTTCTCCCTCATTCCACCAATTATTTAATAAATTAGTGGAAGGTTGATATATTTGATTTGTATCATATTTTGATTTTGTGTCTAATGCAGTAAAAAAATCTGTATTATTATAATAAATTGTAAGTGTATTGTTTACAAAATCTATATGATTTTTTTTTATACTTTTATTTAAAATATATTTAATTTTTAATCCATATTTAATTATTGAATGTGTAATCCACATTCCATCTGATATATTACTTTGACCATCTGTATAATTAATTTCACACCAATAAAGGAAATTCTCATTACGATTATCTGTAAATTGTAATTGTTCATATATTTTATTTTTTATAGAATCAAAATGTTTTAAACCATTAATATTAAGTTGTTTTTTAAGGGTTTCTATATTCATAGGATGTCTACAATTACCACAAGTTAATATTTTTTTTATTTCATAAGTATATGTTGGTCGTGTAGGTAAATTATTATATTCATCTTTTATATATTGAATAGTTGCTGGTTCATCTGTATCCGTATTTTCGGAGGTTGATGAAGATGGTGCGATGGGGACAAATTTTCCACTAGAACTATCCCACCTCTTTGGATTCCTACTGTTATCAGAGCGGATTTGAGCATAGGTCTTCCCTGTAGTTCTAGTCATTGTAGTAGAGGATACTGGTGCTGATGCTGCTGATCTCAGTCTATCCGAACGTCGAACCTGTACTGGTGCTGGAGATGGTTCTGCAGATGGATCTGGCGATGATTCATCTATATCTATATCAGATCCATCATCAGTTTCTCCTGGTTTTTGTCTTTTGTTTACTGGTTCATTATTACCATCATCATTTGGACTCTGATGTGATCTTTTTGTTTGTTGTGTTGGTCTAAAAATAGAATTATATACATTCTGTACATTATCATAAAATGTATCAAATATCCGTACCCCACCCTTTTGTTTTTTTTTACATGTTTTTTTTTTAGTTTTTCTTTGTCTTGACATATTAATATAACAAATATATAAATATTTATAATATAAAAATTTGAATATATATAATTATATTAAAATAATAATGTATTTGCAAATATACACTACAGTTAAAAATAAACTGCTTGCTATATTATTTAGTATTATGATTAAACATATTCCAAAAAAAATAGTGTGTAACATGGGAACACAAACGGATGAATCATATTTATCTACAATACGACCATCAATCAAATCAAAATCAGGACCATCAATCAAATCAAAATCAGGACAATCAATCAAATCAAAATCTCGTGTGATTTACAGTTATAATTTAACAGATGGCAATGGATTTAATAAGGAGAACAACTTCAATAAAGATAAAATACTAGAAAATAAAAATATTGCGGGCATTGGAGTATCAACAAATGATAATATTGTATCTAAATGTGGGGATATAGATGATTATATCAAACGTATCAGTGATGCCACTCATATTATTGGATATAAAGCATCTAGTCATTATGGAAGTTTAGGAGGTGTATTTGAAAATATATATGAAATTGTCAATGGTCCTATTGTATTGAGAAATCGTGAAGATTTTATTAAATATTATACATTAAAACCAGGTATTGATATATCTCAAAAATTATGGGATCACAAATTGGAATGGGTTAATGAACCAACAAATTATGGAATACATTGGAATGTAAAATTAGTTAAAAAAATAATAATTTCAGGAAAAGGTTCTGGAATAAATATTCGTTCTAGATTTGGTCGCATTAATGAAAAGAATTCAATATATACTTGTTTTTAACACATTTTAAATGGTCTCCATATTATACATACAATTAATCCAGTTATGATTCCATAACAGAATATTTTACCTCTTTGACTACTTGCTTGTTTTTTTATATTTAATTGACGTTGAGTCAAACTATCCTTGAATGGTGTTCCTATATTACGTGTGAATATTAGATAAAAAATACTCGCAAATACATAAATTGCCATACCATATGCTAAATATACAGATAATTCACAGTTCATTTATAATATATAATATTAAAATTTGAAATATATATAAAATCTCAAAACTAACAATTAGTTATTTATAATACTTAAAAATAAAATATTAGTTATATATATAACTAATAATATGCCAAAATCAACAGAGACGACATATACTTGTGAAATATGTAAAACAAAACCAGATCAATTAAGTCACAATAAAAAACATTGTGAATCTGAATCACATAAAGATAAATGCAAAATATTTAAATTGACATTGAATAAAAATACAGTTAAAAAATTAAAAGAATTATATCCAGATTATAAAAATTTGAAAACAAAGAAACAAATTATTGACAAAATAGTTGAAGACATGAGTTCAGTTAAACATGTGGTTGAGAAGAAATTAGAAATCATTGAATGCCAGAAATATAAACCTTCGAGTGATATAGATTTTAATTTAAATGTTGGTATTAATTCACGTGAAGAAATGAAAAATAGAGTTCATAGCTTACATAACTTTTTACGAAATAATGGTGCAGGTTATGGAATGAATGCTTTAAAAATGTTTAGTCTATTTTATGGATTAAATAAAATAGAAGATAATAAACATTTTGAAAAAACAGGATTAGATGAATGCTGTAAATTTTCTAAAATAAAAAAACTATTTGAAGAAAATATGAATATAGGATTTGAAAATATTACAAAAAATGTTTTGAGAAGTCTTTATAAAAATGATAAATTTAAACATATGTTATATTTTCAAATTCCTGAACAAATAGCACCTACTACACTAAAAAAATTAATTGATGAAGTAGATGCATTATTTGAAATTGAAAAAAGCGAAAACTTTCAATTAGCAGGTAAGATTTATGAATATTTTATTGGGAGAGATCAATCCGCAATTTCTGAATTAGGTGCTTATTTCACAGATAGACATATTACTACATATATTTATGAAGAAGTATTAAAACCTACATTAGATGAACATGAACATGTGAGAGAAATGATTGATATGTTTGGTGGTTCAGGTGGTTTTACATTAGGTTATATGGATTATCTTATTAAAAATTTTAATATTAATTGGGAAGAAAATCAAAATAAAATTAGTCATTATGATATGAATATTGATGTGGTAAAATATGCTATGTTAGAATATTATTGTTTAACTGGTGAATTTGCCAAGAAAGAATTTTTTAATGATTTCAATTCATTTACAAATGATTTTAATAAAAAATATCATTATGTTATTACTAATCCACCATATGGCGGAGATAGTGTAGAAAAAAATGTAAAGATTAAAATAATGGTTTTAATTAAAAAAGAAATTAATGAATATTTTAAAGATAAATATAAAATAAAAACTATGGCAAATCTAAAAAAAATTAAGATCACTGAAAATGAAAAAAATAAAGTAAAACAGTTTAATTATTATTCTAAAGAAATTAAAAAGTTTGAAACGGAAGAAGCAGCAAAAAATGTATCATTAATTACTTCATCAGATCAATTACAAAATTATGGAGAAGAATTAAAAGAATATGGATTAAAACCAGAAAATTGTAAAGACAAAGAATCGGTTTCTCTTTTACTTATGATGGTAGTTTTAAAAGAAGGTGGAACATCTGTAGGTGTATTAAAAGAAGGTGTATTCTTTGCTCCAAAATATGATCATGTTAGAAAAGCATTAATTGAAAAATTTAAAGTCGAAAAAATAGTTAGTATTGATGCCAATCAATTTGAGAATACAAAAACTAAAACATCTATTATTAAATTTAGCAATACCGGAAAAACAGAAAGAATTGAGTTCTATGATTTAACAGTAGAAAAGGATAAAAACTTTGTATTAAAAGAAAATGATGATGGAACATATGAAATTGATAAAATTAAAGATAGAATAACTAGTGTTAAAGAAAATCATTTAACAAGTGCAAGTTATGAAGATATTGTTAAAAATGATTATACACTAAATCATAAAAAATACAATATCAAAGAAATTGTTCCTGGTGATGATTATAAAATTATTAATTTTTTAGAAAATAGTAAATTTTTAAAAAAAAGTAAAAGGAAAGCATCAGAAGGATTAGATGAAGGAATATTTAAATTTTATGTTTCAGGTGAAAAAATTAAATATTTAAATACAAATGATTATAAAAAATTATCTGTAATTATTGGAACTGGTGGGAATGGTTCATTAAATATTGACAATAAATTCTCATGTTCTACAGATAATTTTATAATTAAATACAATAATGATAACTTAACAAAATATATGTATTTTATACTAAAACAATTTTGGTTTTTAATTCAGAATTTAATGAATGGATCTACAATAAATCATATTACAAAAGATCTTTTAAAAGATCTAAAAATACCAATTCCAAAATCAGAAGATAAAATGATTGAATGGGTTGATAAAATTAGTGAACCTTATAACAAAGTTATTGAAAACAAAAATAAATTAAAAGAATTAGAAGAACAAGTTAAACAAGATATACAAAATATGAATGATACTAATGAATGTGATGATATTAAATTAGGAGATTTATGTGAATTTAAAAGTGGTAAATTTAATTCAAATGATTCAAAAAAAATAGGAAAATATCCATTTTATAGTGGTAAATCAAATAATCCCGACGGATTTATTGATAAATTCTGCTTTAATTATGATAATTATTTAATATTATTAAAAGACGGAGGAGCGGGAAAGGGTAAATATGGGGATCAAATTGGATTGGGAAAGGTATTTAAGGTTAAAGGAAAATCTGGTAGCACTTGTCATCAATTAGCATTAATTATTAAAAATAATTTACACATCGATTATTTATATTTTATATTAACAATAAATAAGAATAAAATAATGGATCTTGCAGAATATACAACAAATTTAGGGACAATTAGTAAAAAAACATTAGAAAATTTTAAAATTAAAATCCCAAAGGATAAATCATTAATTGATAGTTTAAATCCAACATTTAATGAGATTTATAAATTAAATGAAGAAATACCTAAACAGGAAAAGTTATATCAGCAATATTTAAATGAGCTTAAAAGTGAAGCAATAAAGGAAGATTAATTTATTCAAATAAGTAAGAATCATCTTCTTCAAAATCTAATTCATAACTTAAATTACTTGAAGTATCATAATTATAAAAATATTCAGGTTCTGGTGGTAAATTTTTATGCACTTTAACCATTTCATAATATGTATCAATACTATTAATATTTAATTCTTTACAGAATGATTTCCATTCATTTTTATTTTTTATCCATTGAGAAAAATCAATTGATAAATAATCAAACCAATTAGTCCATATACCATGAAAATGAACTAGTGGATTATCAATTTTATCTTCAAAATTATCTTTTAAATAATCATCAACAGATTTATAATTTTTAGTTTGTAATAATTTTTTATTATATTCATATTGTTTCTCTAATGATATACCGCAATCAAATAAATCACTGTTATATAATTTATAAGTTAATAGTGCAGTTTTTTGTTTATCAATATTTAATTCAACTTCTTTATGATATATATTACAAATACTAGAAGATTTACTATTACATTTAATAACTTTTATTTTTTGTTCAATATCAGAATCTTCTTTGCCCATATGTTTAACAACATCTTTTAATTTTTTATTAATACCATTAATATTTGTAGGTATCATAATGTAAGATGTTTTATTTGGTTGTGAATCATCTAATCTGTTAGCTCGTAGACATGATTGAACTATCCTAATTTCAGTACTCATATTTTCACCAATAACCACTCCATTTAATTTAGGAATATCAACTCCTTCACCAAAAATATAAACACAACTAATAATACCAAATTTACTTTGATTAAATTTACTCATTTCACTTAGAGATTTTAAAGGATCATCATCAAAAATATTTAAATCACTCTTAGTTTGACTATATAATGCTTCATTATATAAATTATCTTTAGTAACTTTTGTAAATAATTTTTTAGTAAGTAAAATATTTATAACTTGTTTAATTATATCTGCAGAATTAGTAGTATTGGTATAAATTAGAATATGAGTAGTCAATCCATCTTCAATCGATTTTAATCCATAATAAGCAGCCATAAATAATTCTGTTTTATCAAAAGTTAGTTTAGGATCTCTTGATATAACATCAAACTCTATTTTATTCATAACAATATTTATTTCATCAGAGGTATTAGTTAAAGTTAATATTTTATAATCTGTAATTAGTTTACTTTTAATAGCATAACGAATAGTTTTTTTATCTATAATTTCACCAAATTGTTTTTTATTTTTCATATCAAATATACGGAATGTTTCACTATCAAATGTTTTTATAGTAGCAGTCATAAATAATGTAAACTTGGAATTAATATAATGAAATTTTTCAAAAGTATCTTTGTCATCTGTTTTAACAATTGATACTAAATGATGTGCTTCATCTCCTACCTTAAAATCAAATTGAAAATTATACTTAATAGTAATATCTAATATTTTTTTACAAGAATGATAAGTAGAAAGTATTATTTTAACTTTATCGCTAGTAAAATATTCTTGAGTTAATAAATGTTTATTATTACTTTCACCATAATAACATATAGGATTTATTCCTGTAAACTCTATAATATTATCTCTAAATTGTGTTAAAATATAGACAGATGGAACACAAATTAATATACTGTTAATTATAAGTTTTTCTCCAATTATCAAACTCGCTACAGTTTTGCCCATTCCACAAGGCCAAATTAGAGTGGCAATTTTATTTTTACGCATAATATCTAATTTATTTTCTAACTCTATTTGATCTCTACGCATATCAAATGGTTTTAACCTTAAAATATTTAAATTTCTTTTAAATGTTTCTTTTGCTATCTCTTTCTCCTCTTCTTCTTTTAATTCGATTTGATATTTTTTTTTACGAGACATTTTTTCATAAGTTTTTGTAATTAGTTTTTCAAAAATGATTATTTCAAAATCAACATTTAAATGTCTTAAAATACTTTCAAAATTATCAAATATATCATCCGAATATTTATACCATTCTTCACCCGAATCATTATAAAAATGATTGAGTTTATCAGTTGTTTTCAAATATTCATCTATTTCATAACAATTAAAATTACCAGACTTTATTTTATAAATTTTCTCAAACCCATAATCTTTTTTATTAATATGCAAAGTTGAGAAACTTTGATATCGGTTTAGTGGATATTTTGTAGACCCTATTTTCCTAAATTCTGGATATGTAATTGTCTTTAAAAAGTATATATATCCTTTAAAATCATCACTATAATCTTCTGTAAGTTCTGACATTATTAATTGATATAATCTTATAATTATTAATTTCAAATTTTAACTTTTAAATATATAAATTAATATTTAAACACTATAATATATAACATATTAATATATAAAATGAATACTCCGAGTGAGGAGCAATCCACTATTTTAACACATGTTAAAAATAATAGGAATATTTATTGTGATGCTGTACCTGGTGCTGGTAAATCAACTTTATCATATTTTATTGCTTCACAAAACAAATCTAAAACCGTTTTGTCAGTGACTTTCAGTAAAGATTTGAAAAAAGAAGCGCGTGAAAAAATTGAAAAATTAGGATTAATGAATATGAAAATTGAATCTTACAATTCATTAGCAAGAAATTATTATGATAATACTGCAATTACAAATGATGGAATTGAACGAATATTACGATATAATACTGAATTAATTTGTAGTGATAAAATCGATATTTTTATTTTAGATGAATCACAAGATATGAATATAGTTCATTTTAGATTAATCAAAAAATTTATAAATGACAATAATCCTGATATGCAGTTGGTTGTATTGGGTGATAAGGATCAAGCAGTATTTAAATTTTTAGGGTCAGATCATCGTTTTTTAACCTTATCACGAAATATTTATGATAAACCATTTATTAAATCAGATCTAACATTGAGTTATAGATTAACTAATGAAATGGGACAATTTATTAATAATTTTATATTAGGATATGATAAAATCAAAACAATTAAACCTGGTATACCAGTTAAGTATGTTGTATCAAAACCATATGATCGTGAATTATTTCAATATTTATTTGATATAATTAAAAATAAAATTGAAATTGAAAATTATCGTTTAGAAGATATATTTGTTTTATGTAATTCAGTAAAAAAAACAAATAAAAATCAAAAACCAATTATTGCATTTGAGAATTTTTTAGTTCGTCAAAAAATTAATGGTGAGCGTCCAAACATTTATATTAATAAATCTGATGAGGGACAATTGAATCAAAAAGAATTGAAAAATAAAATTGTATTGACTACTTTTCATCAAAGCAAGGGTAGAGAAAGAAAATTAACAATTGCGTTTGGTGTTGATGAAAGTTATTATAAATATACACACCTAGGTGTTAGCGATGAATGTCCACCTCCAATATATGTTGGAACATCTAGAGGAATCGATGAATTAATTGTAGTCCATACATATAATAATAATTGTACAAGAAAAATACCAATTGCTAAAATGACTATACATGAATTAAGTGAAACAGATTATTGTGATGTTGTTATGATTGGCGAAATTGATCGTTCCCTTTTGGATTACAATACTAGATATGTTCCGCAAATATCAAAAGAACACTCATCATCAGTAACATCTATGACTAAATATATACGAGATAGTATTCAGCGTGAAATTGTAAATAAAATAGATGATGTATATGTAAAAATTCATAATTCATCAAATAAAATAGATTTGAAATCAATTATTTATAATTATAATAAAAAAATACATGAAAGTGTTTCAGATATTAATGGATTGATTATTCCTACTATATGGGAACATAGTATTACTGGTAGATCTACAATTTATGATTATATACAACATTATAAAAAAAATAGTCAATATATGAATTTAAGATTATTAGATAAAATAAAAGAAGCAACTGATAAATATCCATTTACTGATAATAATTCATGGTTATTAGTTGGTAATATTTATAATTCAATTAAAGGTTCTATTTTGAGTAATATTTATCAAATAGTTGGATATAACTGGTTAGTAGAGAGTGATGTTCAAAAATGTTTAGATCGTTTAAATAATCAAGTATCAAAGGATGATATTATGTTTGAGATGGATTTAGGAAATAATCGTGGATATTATGTGCATCAACATAAAAATTATGGTCAAGTAAAAGTATCTGGTATTCTAGATTGTATTAATATAGATAGTGTATATGAGTTAAAATGTACATGTGAATTATCTATAGAACATAAATGTCAATTATTAATGTATTATTGGATGTATCGCAATACAAAACTAGAAAAGCAAATGGGATATAAAAAATTTAAATTATTTAATATTTTAACAGGTGAGATATTTGAATTAAAAATAGAATCACCATTGATTGATGATATTGTTGAGTTATTGTTAGAAAACGCATATGATGATAAAGATGATATTTCTGATGAAGAATTTATTGAAATATGTTTACTTTAATCTTCATGTTTCAACATATTTTTAGTTAATATATATACATAAAATGGTACATCTTTACACCAATTTAAACCATCTTTTCTATTTATTTGATAATTGTGTTCTTTTGTTAAAAACTGTAATTGATCTATAACATTTTGATATTTTTCAGTTGTTTCATCGATTGTGTAATTTTTTATTATATGTTGAGCAACATTATAATTTGTTAATTTTGTTAGTATAGATTGTACTTGTGGCAAG
>VMHT01086644.1_pt1 | contig 11671 bp, 12 predicted proteins | sample 4693611 | NCBI WGS metagenome assembly VMHT01 (sample SAMN12280063, study PRJNA550983) | marine metagenome | isolation source: seawater sampled from same location over 5 years 0.02-0.2 micron viral filtrate | place: USA: collected off the coast of southern California halfway between the port... ...
GCGCGTACGACACGCTCATGCGCGGGGTTTCTTCTGCGCAAGGCAATTTTCAGGAGAGCCGCGACCTGAAATGAATAATGTGTCGTGCAAGTGCCATCCCTGTCCCGAACAGGCGACCGGAACAGTGCTATCGGCGCTGTGATACTAACGGTTCTGTAGACGCTGGGCCTCTGCTTGATACGATGATTGACTGCTGCGTCGCCGCTTCAATTTGGAGAATTCCATATGGTGATCGAGAAGAAGGATAGAGACCTTTTGCGATGGGAAGATGAAGGCGGCGCGCTGCCCTGTGGACCGCAAGAAGCTGTGGGAGCTGCATGTGACAAACGCGATAGTCCCGAACGCTCTGATGCAAGCAACGTAACGCCTGATGGCGCAGAAATGAAAAAGGCTAGCTTGTCACCGTAACTCGCAGTGATCTCCTTTTACGTCATGTCCTTGCAACCGATGTGTCGCCGGTTAGCCCCGAGATGATGGCCTTGGGTATCGAGCGCTGCCGGGTCGATTTCGGCTTTGAGCAAGACCGGGTGAAGCGCTTCGCTTGGTGGGGGTTGCCTCATAGGCTTGGGTCTGCCTCTGACCTTGAGCTGAGTTCGAGGATCCTGATGATTGCGGCGCTGCCCGCAATTTCATGGACCTTCTTGCTGCAAGCGGAGGGACCGCGGCCTGCGAATAAAGCGTTGGACCATTGCGCTGCCTTCATGCCCACTCCGAACCCAGTCCGGCTTTTCATGCGAACCTGTCTGAACCAGGTCAGCTGAGCCCGGCAACCCATTTTCTTTCCGGCCGTGTTGCCCGCTGCGCGGGCTGCCCGCACCACCCGGCGTAAATGGGTTTCCCTTGGCGCTGCGCGCCTGCGGTGCAGTCCTCCCATGCCCTGTTTCTCATCGACGGTCGCAAGCCGGAAATGGTTTCCGGGTTGAGAGCTGAAGGAGAATTTATCATGACCAATATCGTTATCCTCACCGGCCGCATTGCCCGTGATCCCGAAACACGGGAAACCAAGAGCGGGACCAGCGTCACCGGGATCACCGTCGTTACCGATCGCCCCGCTCGCGACAAGGACGGCAAGACCTACAAGGATGAAAACGGCTACACCGCCAAGGACAGCGAATTTCACCGCGTGACCTGCTTCAACGGCCTCGCCAAGACGGTCGGGCAGTATTGCTCGAAAGGCCAGCTGGTGTCGGTACAGGGCCGCCTGCACTACACCCAGTGGGACGATCAGGACGGCGTGAAGCGGTACGGCTGCGAGATTCTCGCCGACAAGGTCGACTTTCTCTCGCGCGGCAACCCTCAGAGCGGTGAATCTGGCGGCGAGAGCGATAATCGCGACGCTCCCGAAATCGACTGATCTCTCCCAGTCGATCTCTCCCGAAGGGGTCCTGTCCTCACCGGACAGGGCCCCTTCTTGTGTTGTTCAGGAGCGTAAGAGCGGGGAGGGGCTGACCCACGGAAATCTGATCATGACGGGCGTGCAGCCACCGCATCAAGGACGGCGGGGCCCCACCATTTTGCCTCCTTTAGCTGCGCTGCAGTTCGACAAAATCGTTTCCCCCAACGCCACTTCGTGGTCGCCCGTGCGGGCGATCCTGTGACCCGGTACCTGCACGCCCGTCTGCCGGTCCTCCTGCCGTTTCAAGGCAGACATCAGGAGGATATCATGGCTACACTCACTCAATCTGTACAGAGCTCGGACAGCTATTTCGCAGCTCTGGCTGTTGCCGAACGGCGTGCTTTGCACAGCTTCTTTGACCAGCACGTCGTCGAGGATGACGATCTCGGTCACTTCGCCTTCGATGAGGGCGACTACAATGCGCTGCCGGCGCATCTGGCAAGCCGCATAGTGCATACTGTGCCCGGTGCGATGCTCGAGTTCTGACGCGCGATTGGGCAGGAGCCTTCTCCGGTTCCTGCCTTTTTGCGTGTCCGCATGCAGGAGGGATGGCTGCGAAAAGCGGAGCGGGGCTGGGGACGCGCTCTGTCCCGCGCTGCCTCCAGCAGCGCTCCTGAGGGCGCGGCATATTCGTTTTGGGCCCCGCGCGCACTGCGAACCGGCAGCGGGTCGGACCGGCGCGAAGCTGGCGGGACCGACAAGTCCCGGTCCCTGGCTCCGCACGCGATCCTTTGCCGCCGCCTTGTTCGCGGTGCGGAGCTTGTTGGGGGCATCGCTCATGATCGGGTGGACGATGGACTCTCGTGCGTCCGCACGGTCAGCGACACATATTTGGCGGCAGGGCAGCAAGGCACGGGCGACAATTGTTCTCGCGTAGTTCTGTCGCTCCCCCATGGGACCAATTGCCCGCCATCACTCTCTGCAACAAGCGGCAGCTCGCCGCACCATCCACCCCATGTTTTGCGGAGATTACCCATGACCGCCGTTCCAGAACCAGTTCGCCCCCGTTTTCTGCGAACGCCCGATGCTGCCGTTCATCTGGGCCTATCGCCGCGTACGCTGGAAAAACACCGCTGCTACGGGACCGGTCCCGCTTACCACAAGCTGGGCGGGCGGATCGTCTACCGGCGCGAGGATCTCGATGCCTGGGCCGAACAAGGGCTGCGCCGCTCGACCAGCGATCCGGGCAAGGGCGTGGTCCATCCCGCTAAAAGGATTGACGGCTACACCGGCCCGGTTCGGCGCTGAGGGCCTGTTCAATGACGGCCCGCACGACCTTTGCCAGCGCAGCACAGCAGCTCGATCTGTTCGTCGGAACCTCCGCAGCAATCGCGGCGCGCGATGCGCAGGACCTGATGGCATGGCCCTTTTTCAGCCTCGCCAAATCGAAGCGGGTGAAGCCCATCGACTTTCGTATGGGCGACATCTCAATTCTTGTCGAGGCAACTGCCGAACATGGCATGGCAACCATATGGGACGCCGATGTGCTGATCTGGGTGGCCAGCCAGATCGTCGAGGCGCGCGATGCCGGAAAGCCGACGTCGCGGCTCATTGCCGCCACCCCGCATGAAATCCTCGCCTTTACCCGCCGCGGTACCGCCAAGGCCGCCTATGAGCGACTGAAAGCCGCGCTCGACAGGCTGCAATCGACCAGCATCGCGACATCGATCCGCCAGCTGGGCGGACGCCGTCGCCACCGCTTTTCCTGGATCAACGAATGGCGCGAATGCCTCGATGGCAATGGCCGCGCGCTCGGCATCGAGATGATCGTGCCGGACTGGCTCTATGAAGCGGTCATCGACCGAGCGCTCGTACTCACGATCGACCCGGCCTATTTCACGCTGACCGGGGGCCTGGAGCGCTGGCTATACCGGATCGTGCGCAAACATGGCGGCAAACAAAAGGGCGGATGGAGCTTCGACATTGCCCATCTTCACCTCAAATCTGGTGCGCTTTCACCGCTCAAACGGTTCGCTTTCGAGATGCGCGCAATCGTCCGGCGCCAACCGCTCCCGGGCTATACCCTCTCGCTCGACCACCAGCTGGGCCGCGAGCGGCTGAGCTTCGTGGCAATTCCCGTCGATCCCTTCGATGTCGCCCGTCGGCGGATCGGCCTGCCCCCTGTGGACAAGTCGGTGTGATGTTCGGACTATCAGGAACCCCCGCGCACGGACTATCAGGAACCGCAAGTTCGGACTATCGGGAACCGAAATGCAGCGCAAACCCGCAGAAATGCTGGCCTTGCGAGCTCCTTAACTATCCTAACAAGGAATCTTATCGATTCCTGCTAACGTCGCCGCGCCTGTGCACGGCCGACTGGCTGGCACCGCCGCGCAGCAGCGCCGTGCGGTGTGATGGCGATCCGCCGCTGACCCACGTCACTCTGGTGTGGCAGGAAGGCCTGCGCGAAGACTGGCTGCGTTTCGGCAAGCCGGTTGGTCAGCGCATCATCGATCGCAGGACACGGGTTGAAAGCTATAAGCCGGGGCAGCTCTTCGCTTTCGTGCGCTGGGCGTCCAACGAATATGGCACCATCCATTCGGCTCTCGCAATTGCGCGCGCGGTCGCAGCTGGCGACACCTATTCCACGCTTCCGCAAGTCGATCCGGGCGCAGAGATACTGCTCTCGGTCCGGGGCTGGCCAAAGGTGCGCCAGGTCCTTGGCCTGATCGATGCAATCGATGCAGGTGGCACCGATCCATGTGAGGTAGCGCCCGACCACTGGCGGCACATGCACAACCGGCTTGCAGCTGGAATGCCGCCACGCGCCTATCATCCAGACCGGCACCGCGTCTGGCTGCGCTACCGGAATCTTCGGCCATGAAGCGTCGAACGGTCCTCATCGCGGGCACTGTCTGTGCTGCCGCATTGGTCAGCGCCGTGCTGCCACTCTCGCGCGTTCTGATCTGGAATGCGACCGCCAGCGTGCCGACGGGACTGTATCATATCCGCGGTACGGCAGGTCTGCAGGTTGGCGAGCGCGTGGCGATTGATCCGCCGCCTCGGCTGCGCGATTACCTTGCGACACGCGGTTATCTGCCGACGGGAATTCCGCTGCTGAAGGAAATCGCGGCACGTCCCGGCGACACTGTCTGCAGGCAGGGTCTGACCATCACCATCAATCGTGCGCGCGCCGGTGTGGCGCGCTCGGCAGACAGTATCGGGCGCGCTCTGCCGGTCTGGCAAGGCTGCCGGACCATCGCAGCAGGCCAGATATTCGTCATGAACCGGCGCGCGTCAGGCAGCTTCGACGGGCGCTATTTCGGACCCATCGCGCGCGATCACTTGCTTGGCCGGGCCAGCCCTGTCTGGACCGACGAGCACGGTGACGGCGCGCATATCTGGTTCGCGCAGCCAAGCATCACCGCAACCTCAATCAACAACCAAGGAGACGATCAATGACATATATCGGCACATTCACAGCGACCCGCGATGGCTTCGAAGGGCGCTTGCAGACGCTCACACTCGATACAAGGCTCGCCCTCGTACCTGCGCAACCGTCCGAAACCGAGAATGCGCCGGACTACCGGATCATGGTGGGTGACAATGACGCCGTCTACGAAATTGGTGCGGGCTGGAAGCGCGTCGGCGACAAAGCCGGCGACTTTGTCGCGGTGCTGATCGACGATCCGGCATTCGCCCGGCCAATACGCGCCAATCTGTTCGCATCCGATGACGGCTCCCACGTTCTGACGTGGTCGCGCCCTGCGCAGCGCGCCAGCAAGGCTTGAACCGTGCGCCTCGGTATCGCACTAACCGCGCTTCTCGCCGCGCTGGCGCTCGCGTATCCTCTGCAAGCGAGCGGGCAATCGCGCGCAGCGCAAACGCACCCAGATTCGATCGATATTGCAGCACATGTGCGCGAGGCCTCGCAGCGCTTCGGCATTCCCGAGCACTGGATTTATGCCGTGATCCGCATTGAAAGTGCGGGCCGGACGCGCGCAGTGTCGTCGGCAGGCGCGATGGGATTGATGCAGCTCATGCCTGGCACCTGGGCGCGCCAGCGCGATCGGTACTCGCTCGGCAGCGATCCTTTCGACCCGCGCGACAATATCCTCGCGGGCACATCGTACTTGCGCGAAATGTATGACCGCTACGGTGTAGCTGGCTTCCTTGCAGCTTATAATGCGGGGCCGGGGCGCTACGAGGCCTGGCTTGCAGGACGGCGTTCGCTCCCCCTCGAAACCCGCCGCTATGTCGCGAAGATTGCGCCCCTGCTGCAGATCGAGCGCATCTTCGTCGCGGCGGGTTCACACTCTGCGGACGCTCCGGGCGCGCCCGATGCACCTGTTTCCACTTCGGATTATGCCCCCGGCGATCGGGGTCTCCCGGAGGCCTCGGGCACCGCTTTTGTCCGCCCGGTACGGCCCGCGCATGATCTTTTCGCGCCCATATCGACAGTTGCCGACCAATGACAGCCAGGCGGGCATCCCTGCGTTCTGCGTCGTCCGCTAGCGAAGTTTTGCGAACGGGTTGCGGGCTGGTCAGAAAGGGTAAGAGAGGATGGCGAGATAAAAGCAGCGCCGTCGTCCGGGCTGCATGTGGTTGGTTTTTCTGGGTAATTAGCGCCGTCTCCGGCATTGCTCTGCTGTCGGTTCCTTCAAATTCTGCATATTTTTCAGCGCTAAATGCGCCGTCGCTCGTCAATTTTGAGCATGGCTGACGAGGATTTCAACGTCAGGCCGGGTCGCTCGGGCGACAGCGGGGAGCGCCAATATCGCAAAGCCAGTACGCTGGTCGGCCGCGTTCTTCAGTCATCTCGACGGGCCGGCCACACACCGCTTCACCAAGGCAAGGGTCGGACGGGAACGGGCCATTTCGGTCGGGGCAGACACGCGGCACTCGGACTCCGCCGAAGTCCCGTCCAGCGCCGTGTGGTGATCAAGGCCCGCGTTGTGCGGCATGGGGGTGCGCGTTTCCGCTCGGCGCCGCTCGCGCGTCACATCTCCTATCTTGAGCGCGATGGTGTCACGAAGGATGGATCGCATGGCCAGATGTTCGATGTCGCTTCCGACCAGGCCGATGGGGATAGCTTTGCCGATCGCTGCGAGGACGACCGGCACCACTTCCGCTTCATCGTCTCTCCTGAGGATGCCAACGAGATGGGCGACCTGCGCGCCTTCACGCGTGAATTGATGACCGATATGGCCAGCGATCTCGACACCAGGCTTGACTGGGTGGCCGTCGATCACTGGAACACCGACAATCCGCATATCCATGTGCTGGTTCGCGGCGTCGCGACAGGCGGCGAGGACCTTGTGATCGACCGCGCCTATATCAGCGAGGGGATGCGCGCCCGCGCCGAGGAACGCGTGACCATCGAGCTGGGACCGCGCAGCGAACGTGATATCCTCAATGCTCTGGCGCGCGAGGTTGACGCTGAACGCTGGACCAGTCTCGATCGCCGCCTGCACAAGCAACGCGGCGCGTTTGGCGAGATCGATCTGCGGCCCGAAGCCGGTTCGGACGCACGTAGGGATCGCTCGATCTTGATTGGTCGCGCCCAGGTGCTCGAACGCATGGGACTGGCTGAGCAGGTGGGACCAGCAAGCTGGACGCTGGCATCCGATATCGAGCCCACGCTTCGGGCACTTGGAGAACGCGGCGACATCATCAAAACGATGCACCGGGCCATGACCGGCAAAGGCTTTGATGCGGACCCGGCGCGGCTGGCTTTGCATGACGAAGCGAACGGTGAGCGTGTGATTGGCAGGCTCGTCGAGCGCGGGCTGCATGACGAGCTTACTGGCAAGGCCTTTGCCATCGTCGACGGGGCCGATGGGCGCATTCATCACCTGCGTTTTCCCGACCTCGAGCGGACAGGTGATGCCGCGCCAGGTGCCATCGTGGAGACGAGCGCATGGACCGATCGGAAAGGCCGGCAGCAGATGAGCCTGCTTGTTCGCTCCGACTTCACTCTCGAAAGACAGATCGGTGCAGGCGGTGCGACCTGGCTTGATCGGCAACTCGTATCGCCCCGCCTCAAAACCGTGGCAGGCGGGTTCGGGTCGGAGGTACGCGAGGCATTGGCTAAACGGGCCGATGTCCTCCTGGAGCAAGGCTTAGCCAAGCGTCAGGGGCAAAAGATCGTCTATGCTCGCAATCTGCTTGGCACTTTGCGTGACCGGGACCTGGCCAATGCGAGCGATGCGCTCGCCTCGCGTCACGGAAGCACCATGCAGAGCGCGACTTCCGGGGATCATGTCGCAGGCGTGTATCGGGAACGCGTCACACTCGCTTCGGGCCGGTTCGCGATGATCGACAACGGTGTGGGTTTCCAACTCGTCCCCTGGCGGCAGGATCTGGAGCGCCATCTGGGCCAGACGGTCGCAGGCAGGGTCAACGAGCGCGGCAGTGTTGACTGGAGCTTCACGCGCTCACGGGGGCCTTCTGTCTGACGGGGCTGTGCAGACAAATCTGTCCTTGACGAAACACCATGTGATGCGTAAACAAGCGTCAGGAGATGCGATATGGCAAGTATAGCATTAGAGCAAGCCGAAGCACCGCGAGGCATTCAGACCTTCGCGGCCAGTGATGATCGTGACCGCCTGACGGGCGCGGCAGTCAAAGCCGTTCTGCGACTTGTCGACGCTTGGGGTGGCAGTAATGCCGAGGGCGCTGCGCTGCTCGGTGTCTCTGAAAGTACCTGGGACCGGATGAAGGCCGGAACTTGGGAAGGCGCGCTTAGCCAGGACCAGTTGACGCGCGCTTCGGCGTTGATCGGCTTGTTCAAGGGGCTGCATCTGCTGTTTGCCGACGACATGGCCGACCGCTGGCCCAGGCTCGTCAATACGGCACCTGTGTTCGACCGGCTTTCGCCAGTCCAGGCAATGATCGAAGGCGGTATCCCGCGTATGCTCGAAACCCGCCAGTATATTGACGCGCTTCGTGGCGGGCTCTGAGAGCGATCCCGAACCGCCGTCGGCCGATCTGGCTACCAAACGAGAAGCGTTCGAGCGCACCATTCGGCTGGTTTCGAGTGCGCGCCTGCGCGACGCGGCGATGGCGCCGCTCACTGACGATGACGATGAACTTACGCTGCTTGCGGAGATCGAAGGGGCGACTAGCTCGCGCCTGATAGCCGAGGAGCGCGGCCATGGCGGCCTTAGCGCCGAAGAATTGGTGCACGGCGTGCCGCATGCCAAGTTCATCAATGCGAGTTTCGCTTACGCCAAACCACGCGAGCCGGGGCGATTTAACCCCGCGGATCGTGGGGCTTGGTACGCGGCCCTGGCGGTCGAAACCTGCCTCGCCGAGGTCGGACATCACCTGACTCAGGCGTTGGCGGATGCAGCCGATTTCAATGCCGTGGTGGAATATGGCGAGATGATTGCAAGTATGTCCGGCATCTTTGTCGACCTGCGCGGCACGTCCGATCATCCCGGCCTCCATCCAAATGCTGAAAAGGGTTATCCGGTCGGCAACGCGCTGGCGGCGCAGGCTCGTGCCGAGGGTCACAACGGCATCATCTATCCCTCGGTTCGCCATCCGGAAGGGATTTGCATCGCGGCGCTATGGCCCAATGTCGTTCAGTCGGTGACTCAGGGCGCCATGTACCGTCTGACCTGGTCGGGTAGTCCTGAATTTACATGGGAGGCCGCGTAGGTTCTAGACGCTCATTCTGTCTCAGGGGTTGGGTGGGACGAACATCTCATTCTCATTAATCCGCCGATTTCGCATGCTCGACTATCATCAGGACAAGCCCTGCGAAAACCAACCCGAAGCCCAAAAGGTGAGACCAGCGAAAGGATTCGCCAAGTAGGACGTAAGATAGGACAAGCGCGCTAAGGGGCATGACTGCCATCGCACCTGCCGTGAGTGCTCCTGGCGCTTTGCGGGCACCATTATACCATAGAACAGGAGCGAGCCCTCCTGTGGCCGCACCCCAAAAGGCCAGCGCAAAATAACCATCCCGACCTATGCCGGAAAAATCAAACGGTCGAGAGTCGAAAACAAAAGCCAGAGCAACGAAGAGCAAAGCGGCAATGAGCGATGCTGCCAGAGTGGCTTCCAGTGAGCTGATCCCGTCGGACAGTTTGCGCGCAAGCAGGGTGTAGGCTGCCTCGAAGCACACAGCCATTGCGACAAGCGCTGCGCCAAGGATCGGCGCTTCGGTGGCTCCGCTTCCCCCGGTTCGCAGCAGATTGATCATTACGATCCCCGCGATCGCAAGGGCCAATGCTCCTGATGTGCGCCAGTTCATTGCGGCACCGAAGAAAACTACGGCCGCGGCGGCAGTCACTGCCGGTGTCGCGCTCATGATCGTGGAGCCGATCACGCCTGTGGTGAGACGCATGCCAAAAAGCATGGCTGCGGTGAAACCGACCATCCCGAATAATGAGATCGCGACAATCACCAACCAGTCCGACCGCTTCGCACGAGCAAACCTTTTCGTCAGCAACCATGTGAATGGAGCAAGGACCAGACAAGCGATCAGCATGCGCATGCATGACGCTGTGAAGACCGAGAACTGCTGCCCGATTAACTTGCTGAGCGGCGTTGCACTGCCAAAGAGTGCCATGCCTAGCAAAAGCTGCACGACAATCGCAGGAGTGGTCGTTGGTCTCTCGGATACCATGATACTGGAACGACTTAACATGTCGGGTTTCGTTCGCAAATCATAGCCTTGTTGTCTTATCCGGCACAGGGTCCAGCAAGCGGGTTCCGTGCCAGCCGCGCTGGATTGATCCGTCTTGCCACGACCCCGCCTCCTGCTTCTTTGGCTACGCTGGACCCCGATCACACGCATTCGAACTTGATACCGGCGTTACAACTGCCTCCTGTTATTGAGCGAAAGGAGGCGACTGTGTCGGCAACCAAGATCCTGTGGGGCCAGATCCTGGCCGTATTTGCGCTGGCGCTTGCAGGAGTCTGGGCGGCCACCCAATGGACTGCTGCAACGCTCGGCTACCAGCAAGAGCTCGGTCCAGCATGGTTCACCGCGTTTGGTCAGCCGGTCTATCCGCCATATTCGATCTTCTGGTGGTGGTTCAGCTTCGAGGCCTATGCTCCGCGAATATTCGAAACCGGCGGGATGATCGCCGCATCGGGCGGTCTGATTGCGGTGGTTGTGGCAATCGCCATGTCGGTCTGGCGTGCCCGCGAGGCCCGGACCAGCGCGACCTATGGCTCCGCGCGCTGGGCAACCCGCTCCGAGATCGCCCGCGAAGGGCTACTCGGCGGCAAAGGCGCAGTGATCGGTCGCCATGCCAATCTCTATTTACGGCATGACGGACCCGAGCATGTGCTGTGTTTCGCCCCGACGCGCAGCGGCAAAGGTGTCGGCCTCGTTGTCCCGACGCTGCTGACCTGGCCGCATTCGGCCATCGTTCACGACATCAAAGGCGAAAACTGGGATCTCACCGCAGGCTTCCGTTCGCGTTTCAGTCGGGTCCTGCTGTTCGATCCGACCAATGAAGCCTCTGCGCCGTACAATCCGCTGATGGAGGTGCGCCGGGGAATTAACGAAGTGCGCGACGTCCAGAACATCGCCGACGTGCTGGTCGATCCCGAAGGCTCACTCGAACGCCGCAACCATTGGGAAAAGACAAGCCATGCCTTGCTGGTCGGAGCGATCCTCCATGTTCTTTATGCCGAGCCTGACAAGACCCTGGCCGGAGTGGCGTCGTTCCTGTCCGACCCGAAACGCTCGATCGAGACGACGCTCACCGCAATGATGGCAACGCAGCATCTGGGAGCGGAAGGCGTCCACCCGGTTGTGGCGAGCGCCGCACGCGAACTGCTTAACAAGTCGGAGAATGAGCGTTCGGGCGTCCTCTCAACCGCGATGTCTTTCCTTGGTCTCTACCGCGATCCGGTGATCGCCAAAGTCACGCGGCAATGCGACTGGCGGATCGCCGATCTCGTCGATCCGGCGCGCCCCGTCACACTCTATCTCGTCGTGCCGCCGTCCGACATCAGCCGCACCAAGCCGCTTATCCGGCTCATTCTCAACCAGCTGGGCCGCCGCCTGACCGAAGACCTGAACGAAGGATCGGATCGACGCCGATTGCTGCTGATGCTTGACGAATTTCCGGCGCTCGGTCGTCTCGACTTTTTCGAAAGCGCGCTTGCCTTCATGGCAGGCTACGGCATCAAGGCATTCCTGATCGCGCAATCGCTCAACCAGATCGAGAAGGCTTACGGTCAGAACAACGCGATCCTCGATAATTGTCATGTCCGGGTCTGCTTTGCGACCAATGACGAGCGCACGGCGAAGCGCATTTCTGAATCGCTTGGCACCGCGACCGAACTGCGCGCGATGAAGAATTACGC
>VMHT01100027.1_pt1 | contig 11671 bp, 11 predicted proteins | sample 4693611 | NCBI WGS metagenome assembly VMHT01 (sample SAMN12280063, study PRJNA550983) | marine metagenome | isolation source: seawater sampled from same location over 5 years 0.02-0.2 micron viral filtrate | place: USA: collected off the coast of southern California halfway between the port... ...
ATAATATTTTATTCTTGTGGTAAATTATTTATTTCAGGAATATTTATTTTATTATTTTTTCTATGATTCTGAATTTCTTCTTCGTCAAATAATTTTCGGTCACATTCAAAACAAGGAGTTTTAATTTTAGTACATCTACTATGAAAACATGTTGTTAATAATGTTGCTAATGCCCCAGCAGATACAGATATAATAGCAACTACTTCGGCTCCTAACATATAATATTTATTAGATATTATTTAATTGAGATTGTAAATTACTAATTAAAGTTGATTGTGTTATTAATTGTTCTGTTAATGTTTCTACTTTATTTAATAAATATTGAACTGTTTTAGTTAAATCAGGAACTACCATTTTCATATCTAATGTTTTAGTTGTTTCCTCCTCAGCATTATTTGAATTAATAGTCCGTGTTGTTTGTGGTAATATCGGTTTCATATCTTCCCAAATAAATCCTTTTCTAATATTACAATTATCACTATCCGCTTGGTCGTGTTCGTCCCAATATTTTTCTATATATTCAAATGATACAGGATTAATATTTTTAATTATATTGATAGATTCACTCTCTACTAAATCATTAATATTTTTCTTATAATCTCTACTGGAATGTGCGTTTTGACCGTCATTAGAAGCAAATTTTACTGTGCTTCCGTTATATACTACTAAATTAGTGTCGCTTTGGAATGCTAAACGAAGACTGCTTCCATTATAAAAATTATGATGACTTGCGACAGTTCTAAATTCTTGATTTACTGTTTCAATTCTAAATTGAGAACCACTATATTCAATACTTGAAGTAAAATTATTACTTGATTGAAGTTGTATTTTTGCTGAATTACTGAAACTTCTAATTAAAAGATTACATAAACCATCTTTCCTTATTGTAAAAGCGTCATTTTCACTTAACGGAAATTGCGTATTATTGTCTAATATAACTCCTGCGTGTTTATACATTTTAATATTTTTTGGAAAAAACTCTGCTAATGTTCCAGAATAATTCACATCAGTTGCTGTTATTCTAACAGAAGCGAAATCTGTTCCATTACTTCCCCCATAGCCTCCTAAATCTGTCCCATTAATTTTATTACCAGTAGAATTAGCGAATTTATATTTAACGAAAAAGTTCTCGTCTGTATGTAGATATATTGGTCTATTACTTGAAGAAGTAGAATTCATATATAATGGTTTATACATTTCTATACATTTTTGTTTTGCCTCAAATAAAGTATCACCACTCGTTCGCTTTATTCTAAATACAGGAACTTCAAGTGAACCTCCTGACCCTGAACCTGCTACTTCAATACCATCCATATCGCTTCCATTTTTTACTATATAATGATTTACACTACCATCTAAATAAATATGGTTTGAATTCATATAAAGTGGTTTATACATATTACTTTTATTTTGGTGAATTTGAAAAACTGTTGTAGAACCAGAAATTAACCTAATCGCAGGATTAGTGCCCCCCGCTTCTTTTCCTATCATATCAATTCTATTATCATAACCAATAATTCTACTATCATTATTAATATCACTTCCTTGTAAAACAATAAATCTATCGTTATTAGTGCTACTTGTAAAACATAATCTTTTATTAAATGTTATTCTATCAGTAGAACCACTAATAAGAACAGTTCCATTTGCTTTTAAATTCAAATTATTACCAGAATTATTTATTCCGTCTGTGGATACATTTAATATTTTATTACAATCAACAGCAAGAGGGGATAATTGTAATACTAATGAACTCGCATCCATAGTTGCTGAACCAAGGAAAAACTCAATTCTACTATGGTCTGTATTAGTTGCTGGATGATGGAAATAAAATCTATTACTTACATTCAATCCTATTTCTGTTTTAATTAAACTTCCATCTTGTTTAAAAAGTAAAGTTGGATGATGGTCTTCACCTCCTCCGTTAACCATATCACTTTCAATACATACACGACAGTCTTTATTCTCAAATGATTTTATATGAAGCATAAATTCATCATTAGTATAATCATCTGCCGATGGCTGTATTATCATTTTAGCATTTGCCCTTATTTGATTACTACCACTAAAATCGCCCATACTTAAAAAATCATAATTAGAACTTAATGCTCTGAATACTAAAATTCTATTATTATCGCTATTTTGTAAATCAGTTAATATTTCAAAATCACGATTATTTGTTATACCAGATTTTGAAGGCTTTGATAATTTTAAAACTCCACCTAATGTATTAATTGTTGGATGTGCTGATATTGTTAATAATTGTGATATCGTAGTATTTTTATAAATATTAACATCAGTCAAAGTGCCTTTTATAATATCTGTTAATGAAACACTTGCTGACCCTGCTTGTAATTGAAAACTACCATTATCTAATAATAAGCGTGAAGTTCCATCATTAGTATCTTGAAATGATTTTAAATGTATACTTCCTGTTTTTGTTAATAAATCAAATTTATTATTATTTGAACTATACACAAACCTCGCTCGTTCTACTCCATTATTAAACCAAAATAACCTACTTTCATATCCTACATCATTACCACTTTCTAATTTTATTTCAGCATTACCAGTAGCGTTTTTAAATGTAGCAGTTTGATTAATATTAATTAGAGGAGTAGATGAAATTTTGATATCGTTTGTATTTTTAACTAAACCATTACTGGCGGTTAGAGTATTTAATAGTGCTGTTCTTGTTACATTTGTAATTTTAAAATTACTATCTACGCTAAAAATATCATCAGCAGAAAAATTTACAGTTGAAGGTTTAATCAAAAAATTTTGATTATCATTATTTAATGTTAATGTATCAGTATGTGATCCATTAATAGTTTCAACATTTGTAAATATACCATTATTAAAATCTAATGTATGATTTGCTGATACTGTTGTTGCTGTTATTCCTATTAATTTTCTAAGATTTGGACTACCATCTGCTACTATTCTAAATTCATCATATCCCTCTTGTGCTCCTGATGCTTGTATAACTGTTGAAAATCCTGTTGGAAATGATGTGCTTTTTGGATTTTTTATGATTGTTGTTTTTTGTAATTCAATTTGACTATCTAAATTTATCTCTGTATCTCCTTGTGCGTCAGTAGTAAGATTAATATTAGTTCCACCTACTAAATGAAGTAATGCCTTTTGTTTTAAATTAATTCCTGTAATATATTTAATAGTTTCTCCTGTTGTATCACTTAATAAAAATAAATCTGTATCTCCTACTGTTGTTTTTTCTGTTGTATTATTTTTCATGTTTAGATCTATTTCATTTTTATTAGTAATAGAAGTATTTATTTTTATGGCTTTACCATCTTTTAATTTTTGATTTCTAATATTTAAAATATTTCTTGAATTGAAACCATTTTGATCTAAAATATTTCTATTTACCATTATTTATATATTATAATATTTTATTTTTTATTTTTATTTTTTTTATTTTTAGTTTTATTATTTTTTACTTTATCTTTTTTATTTTTCATTCTTGCTTTTTTTCTTGCTTCTAAATCTCTTTGTCTTTCAACACCATATACTATTTTTACATGTCCTTCTGGACCAGTTTCAATAAATAGATTTTTAATCATATAATATATTAATATAAAAAATTTTTTTATTAGTAAGTAATATATATGGATAATATTAATACTAATATTAATCAAATTATTTTTCCGAAAGATATGGAGTTAAGAAAAGTAAGAAAGAAACCTAAAAAAAAAGCACCAAATAAAAAGAAAATAGCACTTGATAATTTAAAATCAGTTTTAGCAAATTTTGATGCTGTTGTAAATGAAGCAAAACAAAAAAATATTAATATTCCAGCAGAGTTAGGGCAATTACCCTCAAATATAAATCAAGTTGATACTATAAAAGAAATTGAAGAATTAACAAATGATTTAACTAATAGAATAGCACAGATCCAAGCATTAATACAAAAAGGCAGTTCATTAACACAGGCAAAAAATCTCTTTGGTTATGATCTACCACAAAGGGCAGGAGTATTTCCAATAACTCCACAACCCTTTTTACCACCAACTATTATTCCAGCACGAGAGCCACCAGTTTTACCAAGTGGAGGTGAAAGACCTATTATACCGAGTGGAGTAACACCAGCAATATCAGATGATACAGAAAAAGATTTAGAACAAATAAGAAAAGAAATATTAGATAAATTAACTCCAGAACAAAGGGCAAAAGCAGAAGCTGAATTAGAAAAAGAAAAAGGAAAAGATGTTAATCCACAACCAAGTACAACACCTACTAATGATTTAAATTTAGAGAGAAATATGGGTGTTAAATATGGAAATCAAACATTTAACATGGTGGCTCCTGTTGGGTTTTATGATCTATTTAGAAGATATAGACAATTTATAGAAAATTTACAATTTAATAGTATAAAAATAAAAGAAGGATTTTATAATATTCCAGAAAATAAATATACAGGATTAGAAAATCAAAAAAATAATATTTTAAAATCTTTTAATACATTTAATAGTGGATTAAATCCTAAACAAATTGAATATATTGATAATAATCCTACATTATCAGAAATAGAGAAAATGATAGATAATACTTTAATCATGGATTTAGAAGATATATTAAAACAAGAATTAACAAAACAAAAAGTAAATGTTACAGAAGTTAGTGGAGGTAAAAAACCTTCTTCATTAGAAAAAGAAGAAAAATCAAATGAAGATTTTGATGAATTATTAAATTCTACAAAAGATAAAACTTCTGAATTAAAATCACAAATTAAAGACGCTAATGATCCAGATTTATTAAAAGCAATTATTACTACATTAAATAATAGATTATTAGTAAAACTAAATGAAGGATATAATAAATTATCTGGTGAAGAAAAGACAGCTTCATTAACACAGTATAATAATCTAAAAGCAACTATTAATGATTTAGTTTCAAAAGCCCAACAAAAAATAACTGAAATAGAATCAGGAGAAGAAGTAGTTGATCCAATAGTTCCACAACCAGAACAACCAGAAGATCCAGAAATTCCAGAAGATCCATCAGTAGTAAAACCAGATCCTGAACCAGTATCGCCAGAACAACCAGAACCAGTAGCTCCTGATGCTGGTGATGATGCTACTCCACTAAAACCAAGACCAAGACCACAAGAACCAGAACCATTAACAAGAGATCAAAAAATATTAGTTAGTTATATTCGTAATGTAGGTAAAAATTATGTGAAATCTCAATATACAGCAGTAGAAAAATTATTTGGAAAAAGTCAAGCAAATAAAATTAGAAAAGAAAAAAATACTGATAGAAAAAGAAATTTAATTAAAAATTTATTATTAAATAGTGGTGTTGATCCAAGTTATTTTAATTAATCACTATATAATATATCTTCAATTTTATTCTGATAATCTAATACTAATAATTTTACATTTTCAATTAGTCTATCAAATTGTTTTCTATTTATAGCACCATTAGATTTAAATATTTTATAAGCAAATTTAGAATCAGAAATAATCATATTACTAATATTATCTTCTAAATATGTATCTTGTAAAAATCTATATTGTTCTTCATAAAATTCATTCCAGAAATATATAGTTTTATTAGTTCTATCTTCATTAATATTTGATAATGGTCTTAAATCTTCAAACATTTTATCTCCTAATATTTCAAATATTTTTTCATATTTATAAGTCATTTTATCTAAACTTTTTTTTAAATCATAATTATCTGTTGAATTATATATATTAACAAATTTTATATTTCTTAATCTTTCTAATATATTATAAGTATTACTATTAGGATAGTCAAATACTCTTATATCCCATTTTTCTAAAATTTTTTGTTTTAAAGTTAATCCAGTCATATTTATTATGTTCTCTTCATAATAATAGATTTTATTATATAATCTATCAGTATCGGTATAAAATGATAATCTATTATTTATAAATGTTTTAAATAAACCATAAAATTTTTTTTCTAATAAATATATCTGTTTTTGTATATCTAATTTATCTAAAATATTTTTATTTACATCATATGGTAGAAATGGTAAAATTTTAGCAATAATAGGATTTTCTACTGGTTTTATTTCAGATTGTAATCTTTTAATTTGTCCTTTTATTTTAATGTTATGTAAAATAATTTCTTCTTCATATTTAGACATTTTGACTTGGTTTTTTTGAGATATATATTTTTGAAACCAGAATCAATTTTGAAAAAATATTTTTAAATTTTTTAAATTTTAATTTTTATTATAAAATAATATAATTAAATTATTTAAAAATTTATTTTCTTATAATAATATATAGAAGATATAATGCCTTCAAAATTATATAATAAATTTAATAAAACTAAATATGATTCAGAAGAAGATATGATTAAACAACGGAAACATAGAGATAATATAAAACAAAAAATTAGATATTATAAAAAACAATATGGATATGATTTAGATTTTAATGATTTAGAATTATATAATGAATTTGTTGAAAATCTTAATATAATTAAAAAAGTTCATAAATTTCATAATTTTATTTTAAGATTTAAAGAACCAAAAGATAAAATGATTATTAAATCTGATGCTGAAATTTATTATACTAATAAAACTTATATAGATTTAGGATTAGAATATATTGACTTTTTAAAAAAATTAAAACATGAAGAAGAAAAAGAAATAGTAAAAAAAAAAGATAATAGAAAAAAAGATAAAATAACTAATTTTATTGAAAAAAATACTATAATAACTTTTTAACATACTACACCACATAGACATTTTGACTTAAGATAATTTGTCTTAAATTGTATTACATTACATAAATTATGATCCTGAAATAATATTTCTTTTTTAAATTTAAAATAATATATTTGTTTTCTTTTCCACTCTTTAATACAATATGGAAGATTTGTCTTTTTTGAAAATTTTACTAAATATGATTTAATCACATTTTGAACTGATGATATTTTTTGTAAATTTAAATAATGATTATTAAATTTATTATTATCTATATGATCTACTACATAAGGAATAGTAACATATTCATTATAGAATGCCTCATATACTAAACTATGAATTGTTCTTGTTATTATTTTTTTATCTATATTTACTAAATCTACTCGTAAATGTCCTGACTTATGTATTCGTTGAGACATATTTTTTTTTGCTTTAATATTATAAATCTCACCATTTTCATAAATCTCATAATTTGGATATTTTTCTAAAACTATTTTTATCATATAATATATAATCAGAAAATAATTTTAAAAAAAAATTAATTAAATATTAATTAAATATTAAAATTGAATTTTATTATAATGTTTTTTATATTTTATAATTATATAATGTCTTTTACAAAAGATAAAGATAGTGATAATTATGCTACTGATAAAAATGGTTGGGAAATTATAAAAGATTTTATTCCGAAAGATAAAAAAATATGGGCTCCGTTTTATTGTGATGGTAAGCAAAAAATATATTTTGAAGAAATGGGTTTTGATATTATACATGATGATAAAGATTTCTTTGAATATACACCAGATTACGATATAATATGTGATAATCCTCCTTTTAGTAAAATGAAAATTATTTGTGAAAAATTAAAAAAATTAGATAAACCATTTATATTAATAGCATTTTCAAAAGTCTTATTAATGAAATGGTTTCAAAGATTATTTAAAGATCATTTACAAGTAATAGTTCCATTTAAAAGACCTACATTTACACATTTAGATAATCCAAAAAAAGGATATACTCCTCCTTATGGAGTTCAATACTATTGTTATAAAATGAATTTACCGAAGGATTTAATTTTTATAGATTAATTAAATATATAATTAAAATTATTTAAAAATTATTTTCTAAACATATATTATAATGAAAAATAAATTTCAAAAAAATAATGTTGATAAAAATATGGAATTCTATGATAAGTATGATTTACAAAAGATTAAAAATTTATTATTTTTAACTGATAAACAACTATTAGAATATACCAATCATACTGAATATAATGAAGAAGAAAATAAAAAATATATTAATAAAATCAAACAATCATTAAAAGAAATATTATTATCAAATAAATCAGAAACTAAAATTTTATATGAAGTTAAAGATTGTAACAGATTATATTCTACTAATCCTAAATCATTACAATATTATAGTAATAATATATTACATTATGTTTTACCAGATAATTCTTATGAGGTTGATATGAGTAATTGTGATCCACAATTATTATTATATTTATTTAAAAAGCATGATTTAAATCATTCAAATTTAGAATATTATTGTAACAATAGAAATGAATTATTAGAAAAAAGTAATATTACTAAAAACTTTGTATTAAAAGAATTTAATAAAGATAATATTAAAAATCATAATATTAAATGGTTAGATGATTTATTAAATGAAATTAATAATAATAAAGCAATATTATTCAGTCAAGAACAAGATAAAATCAAAAAATCATACATAGAACAAAAAAGACAATCCTATAATTTTTTATCATCTATGATCTGTGCTATATTATGGTATTATGAAAATAATATTTTAATGAAAGCTACAAAATTATATAAATGTATAGTTCCTCGTTTTGATGGATTTTATACTAATGATCCTGATTTAGATTTAGAAAAATTAAATTTAATCACAAAAGAATATAATATTGTATGGACTAAAAAAAATACTAATCAAGAAATAAATATTGAAGATAATTTAAATGATATTAATGATTTACTTCATGATCCTAAATCTAAAAAATATAGAGATGTTGAATATTATTTTAATAAAAAACATTTCAAAATTGTTAATAATGGTACATTTATTAGAAAAAATAGTGAGATTGAAATAGAATTATTAACTACAAAGGCTATGATTGAATCATATAAACATTTACATTATGAAGTATGGATAGAAAGTAAATCAACATTTGAATATAAATGTTTTATAGATCGTTGGATCAAGGCAAATCCAAATATGATTACTTTTGATAAAATGGATTATTTTCCTAATCCGGACGATTGCCCTGAAAATTGTTATAATTTATGGAAAAAATTTGATGTTGAATTAATCACAGATTATAATTATGTTGAAGATGATTTAGAATTTTTATTAAATCATATTAAGATACTATGTGGAAATAATGAAGAAGTTTATGATTTTGTGATTAAATATATAGCACATTTATTTTATAAACCAGAAGAAAAAATTGGAAAAATGATTTTATTTTGTAGTAAAGAAGGAACAGGAAAATCTATGTTTTATAGTTTACTTAAATCTATGATCGGAACAAGATTTTATAGCATAGGAGATGTTAAAAAAAATTTATTAGGAAATTTTAATAGTGCCTTACTTAATAGCTATGTTATTAATTTAGAAGAAGTTGATTATTTTTCAAGTAAAGATGGATCAGATATTTTAAAAAATTTAATCACAGAAACGGATCTTGAAGTAAATCAAAAAGGAAAAGATGCTAAAATTATTAAATCAGTTCATAGATTTATTGGAAATACAAATCATGTTGTTATGCCTTTAAAAATAAGTGCTAATGATAGAAGATATTGTATTATTAGATCTTCAGATGAAAAAAAAGGAGATAGTGATTATTTTACAAAATTATATAACATTATAAATAGTAAGGATTTACAAGCAACTTTTTATAAATATTTATCAAATATAGATATTAGTGATTTTATATCTTGTAAAATACCTAATACAGAATATTTAGAAGAATTAAAAGAAACATTTGAAAGTCCATTATTAGATTTTATTAAAGATTTATTAGTAAATACAAAATCAGAACTTATATATGAATCATCTAATGAATTATTTAGATTATTTGATATATTTTTAACTAAAAATAAATATAAAGTAGGAGTAGATTGGTCTATAAGGAAATTTGGTTTAGAAATAAATGAATTTATAAAAAGTGGAAATTATATTACAAGACTTAAAAAATCTGGTAAAAATTATTATAGTATTGATTGTAAAGAAGCAAAACAAGTATTAGATATTATTGATGATCCAGATTATTCTGAAATATATAGTGATAGTGATTAAGGATTTAAGATTATAAGATTATAAATTTTTTTTTTGTTAATCCATTAATCTTTAAGACATTTTCTAATAAATTATAAGAACATTACTTATTATTATAAATTTTAGATTAAAGGATTAACTATTTTCAAATTCTTATATATATTTTTTATAAATCAAAAAATCAAAAAAAAAAAAAATAAAAACATAAAATATTACATTTTAAAATCCTATAATCCTATTTCTTAATAATATAATAATAATAATAAGTAAATATATTAAGGATTTTAAATAGGATTAAATAAAGGATTATAAATTTTAGGATTATATATTTTAAATCACAAATTTATATTCAATCAATTCTATTAAGAAATTTAATCTATCACATTTTACTTTACGATCTTGATCTGAAATTTTTGGATCAGTAGCAATTCTACATTTTTTATCTAATAAAAATATCTTGGTTTTAATAGCATAATCTTTTTCTTCTCCGTTATAATACAACCATTCAAACATTTATATTATAGTATAATATTTTAAAATTTACCTTTTATTAAATTTTTGATTTATTAATTTATCTTACATAATTATTTATGAAAAAATAAATAATGTTATTTTAATATTTAAATAAATTCTAATTAAATTATTTAATTTAAAAATAAAATATTTACTTATAATATATAAATGTCTATGTCTGGTGACGAGAGTGATGAATCAATAAATACAGAAGAAATGAATCAGAATATAGAAGAAAAAAAATCATCAGTAGAAAGAATTAAACCAAAGCCTAAACGCAAAATGTCTGAAAAGCAATTAGAAAATTTACGACTTGGAAGAGAAAAAAAAGCAGCTAATAAAAAAATAAAAGAAGAACAAAAAGCAGAAGAAAAAGAAATGAAAGAATATAATAAATCTTATGGTGTAAAACCAGAGAAAAAAGAAAAAAATGATGGAGATAAAAAAACTAAAAAAACCAAAAAAGATAAAATACCCGAACCAGAACCAGAACCAGAACCAGAACCAATTCAGAATGAAATAGTAGAACCAGAAGCACCAGTTAAAAAAACTCGTGGTAGACCACCAAAACCACAATCAGAAAAAGGAAAAGTAATAGAACGAACTATAATAGAAAAACATTTTTACTTGGCTCCGATCGGTGAAAATGGTGCTTATGAAAAAGTATCAGTAAATAAAATTACTCCTAAAAATGTAAAGAAATTTGAAAATATAGAAAAGTCAAAAGAACTTATGGAAGAACATGATACAACATATAAATTAAAAAAGAACGGACAAATAGATAAGCGTTCTGCTAATCGTGGTGCTACTAAACAAAGGACAGAAAAACAAATCGCAGCGGCAAAAGCATTAGGACAAAGGACAAAGGAAAAATATCAGAAACTAAAAGAAGAGAAAGAAAAGAAATTAAAACATACAATAGAAGATACTATAATAGATGTAGTATCAACTCCTATTCAAAAAGTAAAAGAAAAAAAAATGGAAGAGCGTAAATCATTAGAACAAAAAAAAAAAGAACAAATGCTTAAATCTAAATCATTATTTTCTTAATTTATAATTTTATATTTTTTTTTTTACGAATCATAGAATCAGTTTTATATGAAGTTGTATTTGGATCATATTTATAATTTAAATCTCTAAATTTATCTA
>VMHT01108905.1_pt1 | contig 11671 bp, 12 predicted proteins | sample 4693611 | NCBI WGS metagenome assembly VMHT01 (sample SAMN12280063, study PRJNA550983) | marine metagenome | isolation source: seawater sampled from same location over 5 years 0.02-0.2 micron viral filtrate | place: USA: collected off the coast of southern California halfway between the port... ...
AATTTAAAACCTATGGACGAAGTTATCTTAAGTTTAAGGGATAGTTTTGCACAAGTTGAAAACGCAGGTCAAAAGGCTGAAATAGCAAAAGCTTTATTCGGTCAACAGCAAGGTAGTAAAATTCTAGCTTTAATAAATCAAACTGATATTGATGTAGCAAAATTATTTAAAACAATTAGAGAAAGTGGAGGCATGAGTGCTGAAACAAGAAAAAATATGGACAGTTTTGCCTTAACTACAAAAGTTCTAGGCGGTAACTTCGAGGTATTAACTAATCAAATTGGTGGTGCATTTATTGCTATTTTAGACCCTTTAGCAAAAATCATAAATGAGTTACTTACAGATTTTTCAAAACTACCAAAACCAATAAAAGACTTTGGTGCTGGATTAGCTGCTGCTGGTATTGCTGCACTAGCTTTAAAAACGACTATGGTGACTCTTACGGCTTTAGGTGTTAAACAATTAATATTTACAAAAGTTGCTGCGGCTTGGGGTGCATTTACAAAAGCAATAGGAGCAGCAAAAGTTGCAATGATTGCGTTTAATGCAACCAACCCTGTCGGTTGGATTATACTTGTAATTGCTGCTATTGGAACTTTAGGGGTAGTTATATTCAGATTTAGAAAACAAATATTAGAGTTTTTTAAAAGTTTGCGTGACATGATACACAAATATTTAATAATGAGTTTTAATGCTTTACCTAAATTTATAAGAGAACTTTTAATAGGTAAAAATAATAGACCTGCTGGAGATGATTTTGTAATTAGCTTGCCAAAAGTAAAAGTTGATGATGGTGAGCCATCAAATATATTAGATGGTACGTCAAACCTCGATGGTGCAAATGAAGAGACTTTAACTAAACAAACTGAAGTAATGAAAGGTATGAAGGCAGGGTTGGACGATTACAAGAAAAAAGTTGAGGATGTTGCGGGAAGTATTAAATCTGCAATGGGTAATGCTTTGCAAGGAATGGAAGATGCTCTTGTTAATTTTGTTACTACTGGAAAATTAGCCTTTGGAGATTTAGCAAGATCAATAATAAATGACATGATAAGAATAGTAATACAACAAGCAATAATGAAACCTTTTACAGGTTGGTTAGGTGGAATTTTAGGTTTTGCGGATGGTGGTGTTGTATCAGGTGGAGAACAAGTTAAAAAATTTGCATATGGAGGAATTGTTAATAGACCTACCATGTTCCCAATGAAGAATGGAATGGGTTTAATGGGTGAAGCTGGAGCGGAAGCTGTTATGCCACTCAAACGTGGCTCTAATGGCAAACTAGGAGTACAAGCATCAGGCGGGGGTGTCGGCAACGTAGTAGTTAATGTTGATGCTACTGGTACAAATGCAGAAGGTAATGAAACAAAAGGTAGGGAATTAGGTAAAATGATTGGTGTAGCGGTTCAATCTGAACTTATACGACAAAAAAGGCCGGGAGGAATACTCGCTTAAATTATGGCTAATTTTAATAATGATGTCGGTTTATCTCCTAATTTTGGAATTTCAATAGTACAACGACCAAAAAATAGAACATTAAGATACGCAGATGGATATGAACACAGATTGAACTTTGGATTAGCTGCACATCAAAACCCAAGAGTTGTTAATCAACAGTTTAATGACATTACTGAAGCACAAAGCGACACCTTAATTAATTTTCTTAAGGCTCGTAATCTTGACAATGCTAGTTTTGATTTTACCCCTCATAACGATACTATTGGAAAATTTGTAGTAGATGGCGATTATACAAAAAGAATAAATTATGCTGGATTGGCTTCAGTTTCAGTTAATTTTAGAGAGGTGTTTGAGCCTTGACTGCTGCAACTGTTTGGAGTGCTGGCGCAACTTTAAGTGCTAATACTGTTATAGCATCAACAACAGGTGCTAATGGTATGTTTTTTCGCGTTACTCAATCAGGCACAACAGGTAGCAGTGAGCCTGCATGGTCAACTGATGTTGGGGTTACAATTTATGATAATAATGTAAGATATATTTCTTTTAGTAGCACTTTTGAGGAAATATCAAAAGTTAATCCGTCTGCAATTATTGAGCTTTTTGAACTGCATTTAGTAACTGCTATACATGGAGCAAATACTATATATAGATTTCATAATGGCAGTAGTTTAAATGCAAATGGACAAATTACATGGAAGGGAAATGGATATTATAGATTTCCAATAGAAGCTGATGGATTTGCTTATCAACGTGGACAACTCCCAAGACCTACACTATCAATATCAAATTTATCAAGTACACCAAATATATCAGCAATTTTGTTAACAGTTAACGCAACAACAACAGGTAATGATCTCACAGGTGCAAAAGTAATAAGAATAAGAACACTTGCAAAATTTATTGATGCTATTAATTTTGCTGATAATACAAATTCAACTGCAGACCCTAATGCTGAATTTCCTAGAGAAGTTTATTTTATTGATAGAAAAACAACCGAGAATAGAGAGGTTGTTTCATGGGAACTTAGTGCGGTATTTGATTTAATGGGTATTCGCGCACCTAAACGACAATGCACAAGAAGTTTATTCCCTGCTGTTGGTACATTTAAACAATGAATTGGAAAACTGTTGCTCTTGCTCATGCTAAAGATCAAGACCCTTTAGAAAGTTGCGGTTTATTATTAAATATAAAAGGAAAACAAAAGTATTTTCCTTGCCGTAATTTATCTCTTAATGATAACCAGTGTTTTATGATTGATCCCGAAGACTATGTAAGGGCTGATAATACAGGCCAAATTATAGCAGTTATACATAGTCACCCATTAACTCCTCCAATTCCTAGCCAAGCTGATAAATTAAGTTGCGAAAAAAGTAATTTAGAATGGCATATTGTTAATCCAAAAACTGAGGAATGGGGTTATTGCAAACCCTCAGGTTTTAAAGCCCCATTAATAGGCAGACCTTACGTTTATGGAGTTACAGATTGTTGGTCATTAGTTAGGGATTGGTATAAAGAGGAGAAAGGAATTATTTTGCGTGATTGGGAGAGGCCAACGTCACATTCAAAATTTAATGAAAATCCAATGTTTGAGTCGTGTGCTTGGAGAACAGGTTTTAGAGAATTGCGTAAAGAAGAAAAATTGGAGGTTGGAGATTTAATTTTTATGAGTATTATGGGTAAAGGTTTAAATCATGTTGCTTTATTTTTGGGTAATGAAATCTTGCATCACTTAGCAGATAGACTAAGTTGTAAAGAACCATACTCAGAATGGTTGTTAAAATGTACAGGAAAAAGGTTACGTTATGTTGCGTAAAATTAAACTTTACGGAGAACTTGCAAAATTTGTAGGAAGTGAAGAATTTGACGTTGCAACATCAGTAGTTAAAAACCCAACTCACGCTGTAAAATTCCTTTTATCAAACTTTAAAGGTTTAGAGAGACATATAAGCGAAAATAATTATCAAGTAAAAGTAGGAAATTACATAATTAATGAACAAGAATTTTTATTTCCATGCGGAGATAGTGACATTCATTTTATTCCAGTCATTTCAGGTTCAGGTGGTGTTGGGCGAGTTATTGGAGGTATTGCATTAATCGGTTTAGGTGTTGCAACAGGTGGTGCTGGTTTTGGTTTATTCACTCAAGCTGGATGGGCTGGAGCTACTTTTATGACAAAAGCTTTGGTTTATGGAGGTGGTCTTTTAGCACTTAGTGGTGCTTCACAAATGTTATCCCCACAACCACAAACTCCAGATTTCCAATCAGGAGAAGATCCTCGTATTTCTTTTAACTTTAGTGGAATCCAAAATGTCACAAGGGCTGGTACACCTGTACCAATTTGTTATGGAGAAATTTTTGTTGGATCTGTGGTTATATCCGCTCAAGTAGATACGGAGCAAGTTCAAGCATGACAAAAAAAATTATTGGTTCTGGAGGTGGTAAGCCGTCAGCTACAAGACAACCTACTCGCGCACCCGACACTCTTCATAGTCGTCAATTTGCAACGGTTCAAGATTTAGTAAGCGAAGGAGAAATAGAGGGGTTTGCAAGTCCATCTAAGGCTGGAATTACAGATAGATCATCAACTGCTTATGCTAACGGAAGTTTGAAAGACGTTTTCTTAGAGGATACACCTGTATTAAAAGAAACTGCAAATAATAGTAGTCCTCAAAGTTCAGATTTTAATTTTGAAGATGTTTCTTTTAATTCAAGATTTGGGACATCTAATCAAACAAAAATAGGAGGAATTGTTGATAGTGCTGGACAACCTGTAAACGTTAATCAAACAGTTACTCAATCAAGTGGTGGAATAGTTCAACAAATACAAGCTACAGGAGGAGGAGGCATTGATCCCTCTGCTTTGCGAATAACATTAACTTGGCCTCAAATTCAAAATTTAAAAGACAACGGAGATGTTTTGGGTTCAACTGTTAACTATCAAATTTTTGTTGAATATAATAACGGTGGCTATCCAACTACTCCACAAATAAATGACAGTGTGCAAGGACGAACTGGAGATGCTTACCAAAGAGATCACAGAATTTCTATTAATGGTAATTTTCCAATTAATGTAAAAGTTGTAAGAGTAACAGCAGATAGCTCAACATCAAATTTAATTGATGCTTTTACTTTTACAAGTGTTACAAAATTATTTGACGTAACATCAACTTATCCAAATACCGCATATACACAACTCAGACTAGACGCAAAGCAGTTTAGTCAATTTCCAAACAGACGTTATAGGTTGAGAGGAGTAAAGGTTGTTATTCCGGGGGCGGGGGCAAACAGTTCTGGGACACCAAGCGTTGACAATGCAACTGGTCGCATTATTTACCCAGATGGCTATATATTTAACGGCACAATGCAAGCAGCAGTTTGGTGTAGTTGTCCATCAATGGTGTTACTGGATATTTTAACGTCAACTCGTTTTGGTTTTGGAGATCATATAACCTTAGATAATTTAGATCTTTTTAGTTTTGTAGAGGCCTCAAAATATAACAACGAGCTTGTTGATGATATGTCAGGATCAGGCAATACTGAACCAAGATTTAGTTTTAATGCAAATATCCAAAGTTCAAATGATGCCTTTGATTTAATTAATAGTATTTGCAGCGTAATGAGATGTAATGCTATTTGGGCAAATGGTTCAATTCAATTATCTCAAGACAGACCTACAGATGCGAGTTATTTGTTTAGTTTAAGTAATGTTGACGAATCTGGCTTTAGTTATACAGGCGCGAGTTTAAAACAAAGACATACAGTTATATCAGTTGCTTATTACAATATGGATGCACAAGATGTTGATTATGAAGTTTGCGAAGATAGTTCTGGAATCACAAAATTTGGAATAGTTAAAAAACAAGTAAAAGCATTTGGTTGTACATCAAGAGGCCAAGCTCAAAGGTATGGAAAATCAATTTTATTTACTGAGCAAAATGAAAGTGAACTTGTGACATTTACTACTTCTATAGATGCGGGTTTAATTTGTCGAGTTGGATCAGTTGTTGAAATAAACGATCCTGTAAGGGCTGGAGCCAGAAGAGGGGGAAGAATTACAGCATCAACAACAACAACAATAACTGTTGATGCTCTGTCTGAAACTACTTTGCCATCCTTAAATGATAGTCCAAAAATAAGCGTAATAATGCCCGATGGAGATGTTCAACAAAGAAACATAACTGAAATTAATGGTGCTGTTTTAACAGTTAATTCGGCATTTTCTGAAGCCCCATCAGTAGGAATACAATACTTAATAACAAGTAATTTAATATCAGTTCAAAAATTTAGAATTACATCTGTAGAGGAAAATGATGGGTTATCTTACACAATACAAGGGTTAACTTATTTAGAGGGAAAATATGCAAATATTGAACAACAAATTGCTTTACCAGCAATAACAATATCAAACTTAAATCAATTAAAAAGTCCTCCAGATAATTTAGAAGCAATAGATAAAATTGCTGTCATAAATAATTTAGCTATAGCTAAAATTATTGTTAATTGGAAACCTGTTCAAGGAGTTACTCAATATCAAATAAATTACAGAAAAGCTAATGGTAATTTTACTTCAGCAATAGTTTACAGACCAGATTTTGAAATTTTAAATAGTGAAGAAGCTGAGTATGAAATACAAGTTTATTCTTACAATGCTGCATTAAAAATATCAACAACTCCATCAACTATTTTTCACAACGCAGCAGGGAAATCAGGATTTCCAAGTGATGTGCAAAACCTTACTATTGAACCTGTTGACACAAAATTAGTCAGACTTAGATGGGATAAAGCTATTGATGCTGATGTAATACATGGAGGTAGAGTTTATATTCGTCATAGTGGAAAAACCGATGGAACTGGCACGTTTGCAAATGCTACAGACTTAGTGAGGGCTGTAGCTGGTAGTTCAACAGAAGCAGTAGTTCCAGCTTTAGCTGGAGAATATATATTAAAATTTCAAGATGATGGGGAAAGATTTAGTAATGGAGAAGCAAGCGTTTTAATATCTTTACCTGATTTACTTGATACCTTAGAAATAGCAAATATAGATGAAGATTCGGGCGGTTTTGCTGGTACTAAAACAAACACAGCAGTTGTAGGTGGTGCTTTAAGATTAACAAATCCAGTTACAAGTAAAACAGGTACTTATCAATTTGCTAATACTTTTGATTTAGAAGCTGTATATTCTCTTTCTTTTGAAAAGGTTTTACAAAACATTGGATTTTATGTTGGTACTAATATAGATAGCAGAACTGAACTAATTGATACATGGGATGATTTTGATGGGGCTGTTGCTAATAATACTAATGTTGAAATACAGCTAAGAAGCACTGAAGACGACCCAACAGGGAGTCCAACTTATACATCATTTAATCAATTTAGTAATGGCTCTTTTAAAGGTCGTGCTTTTCAATTTTTATTAAAATTATCTACAAGTGATGTTGCTCAAAATGTAGCTGTTCAACAGTTAGGTGTTAAAGCATTTTTTGAGTCAAGAACCGAAACGTCAACATCAGTTATAGCATCAGGATCATCTGCTAAGTCAGTAACTTTTAGTAAACCATTTTTTACAGGAACTTCTAATATTGGGGGTAGTACTTCTGCTTATTTACCAACAGTAAACATTACAATACAAAATATGATTAGCGGAGATTATTTTGTATTTACATCAATAAGCGGATCAGGTTTTACTGTTGAAATAAAAAATGGCAACTCAATAGTAAATAGAAATTTTACTTATCAAGCTGTTGGTTATGGGAAAGGGGTGTAATATGGAGGAAAACAAAGTCTAATGGCACAAGTTACGGATTATGATGTCGCTAATGCTGCGGGCAGTGTGGTGAGAGCCGATTTAAATGATATTTTAGATGCAATAAAAACATTAAATGCGGGTACACAAAATACTTTAGGAATAACAAGTCCATGTCAACTTTTTGCAGATACCACAAATAATAAATTAAAAATAAGATCAACTTCTGGAAACGCTGCCGCTGCTCAAGCAACTTTTTTTGAGATTGGTGATTTAGATACAGCAAATTTAGGTTTATTAAAAGCTTCTGGTGGATCTATGACAGGGGTTTTAGAGCTTGACGATTCAAACAGTGCTTCCACTCCAGCACTTTGTTTTGACGGAGATGAAGATACAGGACTTTTTAGAAAATCAGCAAATATAATGGGATTTAGTTCTGGCGGCACAGAACAAATGGTTTTTGATGCAAACGGAATAACTCTTAGAAATGAAAAAGCTGTAAGATTTAGTGAAGCTGTCGCAAATGGTTCAAATTATATTGCATTAAAAGCTGTTGCATCTGTAGCAAGCAATAAAACAATATCTTTACCTGATGAGTCAGGAACTTTATTAACTACAGCATCAACAATAAATACAAGTCAACTATCAGGTGCTTCTGTCACTATTGGGTCAACCTCTGTTGCTCTTGGCGGTACTGCAACAACAATTACTGGATTAAGTGAACTGACAGTTACTACCTTAAACGCTACTAACCAAAATATTAATAATATTAAAAATGCTGGAGGTGCAAATGAATCTACTGCCGACCAAATTTATGAAGGAAGAGCAAAAGCTTGGGTAAATTTTAATGGAACAGGTACACCATCTATAAGAGATGATTTTGGAGTGACAAGTATCGGCGATCATGGACAAGGTATTTATCAAGTTAATTTTGACTCAAACTTTTCCAATACAAATTATGCCCCTGTTGGTTTTGTACATAGAAACGGATCAACAGGAGGAAGAGTAATTTGCCATATAGATACTTTAATTCAACAAAATGTTGGCAGTTATAGATTTATGGTGTCAGGTACAAGTAACGCTGCGAATGTAGGTTTAGTTGCTGTTGACGTTCAATATGTATTTTTAAGTTTCTTTGGCGATCAATAATTAATAGGATATACTAAAAGAAAAAAAGTTATGGCAAATTCTGATAAAAGAATTGTATATGTTGAAGATGATGGTGGTATTTCTGTTTTAACACCATCAGATAATACTTCATTAAGTGTTGAAGAGATACAAGCTAAAGACGTACCTGATGGAAAAACAAGTTATATTTTAGATAAAAACGATATTCCAACAGATCAAAGTTTTAGAAATGCTTGGACTTATACTCCATAAATTATGTCTTTAGTAAAGATAACAAGTGAAGGAATTACAGATGGAAGCATAGTAAATGCTGATTTGCACTCGGCTGCAAATATAGCATCTAGTAAACTCGCTGACTCTGGAGTATCTGCAGCAACTTATGGATCGGCTACTGCAATTCCAGCTATAACAATAAACGCAAAAGGAATCGTTACAGCAGTTTCCACAAACTCAGTTAATACAACAACAAATTTAGGAGTATCAACATCAACAACTGCCGTCACAGTAACGAGCAGTACAGGAGATAATGCTGCGATTAGTGAAGCATCTGGCTCTGCTGCTGGTGTTATGTCAGTTACTCATCACGACAAATTAGATGGAATAGAATCTGGGGCAACCGCAGATCAAACTGCTTCAGAAATTCTTACTGCACTTTTAACAGTAGATGGGATATCTTCTGGAATTGTTGCTACTTCTGCTGGTGGTGTTGATGTAGGTGGTGTTTCTACTAACTCTGCTCTTCAAATCGTATTTAGTACTAACGGTGATGGTTCTGGTAGAACTATTGCTTGTTCTTCTGGAAGTGACGATTTTACTTACAATCCAAGTTCAAAAACTTTAGTTGTTGAAGGTTCAATAACGGCAGGAGAGGCTTTAAACGCTACAAGGACTACTGATAATGCAACAACTTCCGTAATAACTAATAATGGTCTAAATGGTGGACATTGCCTTAAATTAAGTTCTGGTGGTACTGGGGCAGGTACTTCTATATTTAGTGTTTTTAGGAATAATCAATCAAGCGAAGCTGAAGTATTTAAAATTGATGGTGCTGGAACAGTTGATATAACTGGAAATTTAGATGTAAGTGCTGGTGTCGATGTAACAGGAAATATCACAGTATCAGGAACAGTTGATGGCAGAGATGTACAAAGTGACGGATCAAAACTAGATGGTATTGCTTCGGGTGCAACAAACGTCACTAATAATAACCAATTAACAAATGGGGCTGGATATACAACTTTTGACGGCAACTATAATTCTTTATCAAACAGACCAACAATTCCAACAAATAATAACCAATTAACAAATGGGGCAGGCTACATAACTTCTGCTACAAATAATTATGCAAACTCAGCATCCTTTAATACAGGTAATGGAGTATTAACAATAGGTCGTTCTGGGCTTGGAAGTTTAACTGTTGATTTAGATGGAAGATATAGCACTTCAAGCGTTAGCACTTCTCAACTTGCTAAAGCATTTGTAAATTTTGATCAAAGAAGTTCACAGTCGATTAGAAATTCTTACAACGTGAGTTCTCTTACTGACAATGGAACTGGTAAAACAACAGTTAATTTCAGTTCTGGTGTTGGCAGTAATCCAACTGTTCAAGCGACTTCATCATGGGGAGATGGCTCAAGAGCAGGTTGGTGTGGCTTGACTCCTGATCATACTCCTAGCTCATCTAATTGTAGGATTTTCAGTCAACAGCCTAGTACCTATGCTTTCATGGACGCAGTTTTTCTTTGCGTCACAGTTCACAGATCTTAAAAAATTATGGCTAATCAAGATAAAAGAATTGTTTATGTAGACCCCGAAGATGGTGTTTTACAAATTATTATTCCAGCAGACAATACAGATTTAACAGTTGAAGAGATACAAGCTAAAGATGTGCCAGATGGATTAACTTCTTATATAATTGATACAACAACAGTTCCAACTGATCGAAGTTTTCGTAATGCGTGGACTTACACACCTTAATTAATTATGGGATTTGGCATTGACATGGCGAAAGCCAAAGAATTACATAAAAATAATATTAGATATGCAAGAGCACCTAAACTTGCAGAACTTGATATTGAATATCAAAAAGCACAAGAAACAAATAATACCTCAGAACAAGCTAGTGTTGCAGCCAAAAAACAAGCATTAAGAGATGCTCCTGCTGATTCTGCTATTGATTCAGCAACTACAACTGATGAGTTAAAAACACAATGGAAAACTGATATACTTGGAACAACACCTTATAGCTAATGGCTCAACCAAACAAATCAACAGGGGTTCATGATATTACTATTGAAAGAGGAGAAACTTTTCCTCTTGAATTAACGTGGACATCAAGTGGTACTCCTGTAAATATTACTGGCTATAGTTTTATTGCTCAAGTTTGGGATATAAGTAAAAAAGTAAAATATGCTGATTTTAGTGTTGATTATGTTGATCGGGCTGCTGGAAAAGTAAATTTTGAGTTAACACCAACACAAACTGCAACTTTTTCTTTAGAAGAATTAAGATATGACGTAAAATATAGACAACCTAACAATAAAGAAAGATACCTTATAGAAGGTATTGTTCACATGGAAGAGGGTTATTCTGACTTCTAATGACTGACGTAAATGTTTCTCTAGTACAAAACACAGTCACAGTTTCGGAAGATTCTGCAAATGTTATTACTGTTGCACAAGTCGGACCACAAGGACCCACATTTACAACAAGTGGATCAAGTTTAGACGATTCTGCTAAAGTTAATAACTCTGTAGTGTATTATTCATCTGCAAGTGGTACATTTAAAGCAGATGCAACACGCACTGTAGAAAATCTTGTTGATGGAGGAAACTTCTAAAAAATGGCAAACACAATTAGAATCAAACGTTCTACAGGGAGTTCCGCTCCGGGAAGTTTAGCAAATGCTGAATTAGCAGCTTCAGAAAGTAACGAAGTTGTTTATTACGGTAAAGGGACAGGGGGTGCTGGAGGATCAGCAACCAGTATTATCAAAATTGGCGGTAAGGGTGCTTTTTGGGACAAAGATACATCATATACTCAAAACTATATTTTAGGAGCGCCTAGTGGTGGCAATGGTGCTTTAGCTGTTAGAGCTTTAGTTGCTGGAGATATACCATCACTTGCTCATACAAAAATAAGCGATTTTGATGCGGGAGTAAGAACAAACAGGCTTGACCAAATGACTGCTCCAGCAGCCTCAGTTAGCCTTAACTCTCAAACGATTACAAACCTAGCTGACCCTGTAAACACACAAGACGCAGCGACAAGAGGCTTTGTTGAGGCTACTGCACAAGGATTAGATGTAAAAGATTCATGCGTTGCAGCTACAACAGCAAACAT
>VMHT01139611.1_pt1 | contig 11671 bp, 9 predicted proteins | sample 4693611 | NCBI WGS metagenome assembly VMHT01 (sample SAMN12280063, study PRJNA550983) | marine metagenome | isolation source: seawater sampled from same location over 5 years 0.02-0.2 micron viral filtrate | place: USA: collected off the coast of southern California halfway between the port... ...
ATGATATGTAACAACGAGGAACCAGTTTACAACTTCTTGTTTGACTGGATAGCTCAAATGATTCAATATCCCGAGGTCAAGTCAGTGTGTCCTGTACTAACTGGTGAAGAGGGTAGTGGTAAGGGTACTATTCATGAAATCATAACAGCAATAGTCGGTGCTCAGAAAACTGTACAAGATGCAAAGCTTGCTAACATCGTAGGTGATTTTAACGGAGTACTCAAATCGAAATTCTTCGTCAACATCGATGAACCTGGTTCTCGTGATTTCAACAACTCACTCGGTATTTTCAAAAATTTAATCACTGAACCTACAGTCACAATCAACGAGAAGGGTAAACCACAATATACCATTCGTTCGTACCACCGATTCATGATTACCACTAATTGTGAGTTTCCTGTGCCAACTCACGACAATGACCGACGATTTGTGGTCATTAGAACTAATGACGAGAAAATGGGAAATAAAAAATACTTTGATGGCATTAGAAGCATACTTGAACGAGTAGACTCAGTGCGTACTTTGTATGATTACTTCAAGACCAGACAAACCAAACGAGTTTTCACTCGTAGCGATCTACCCGATACTCAGTATCACCTAATGTTGCGTAAGGCGAGTAAGAATATCATTCTAGAGTGGTTAGAAGACTACGTAATCAAGCAACCTTTTCACATCAAGCAGACCAAATTAAGTAACACTGATGCTTGGGAGTCGTTCAGAACGTTCTGTTTTGAGGGTAATCACCAGAATCAGATGAATAAGCCAGCATTTGGTACGAGACTCGGGATGAAGAGGGTTGAAGGGATCACAGTGAAGACCTGGAAAGAGAGAGGATTATGTATGCATGGTAGAGTGTATGACCTAGAGATACTCAGGGAGCGATTTGAGATTGCTGATATTGAGGATCTTTAGATTCTATGGTTCAGGGTTCAGGGTTCAGCCCTTGATTTAAGTTGAATAAAAAAATAAAGTAAAGTATAAAAAGAACAAAAGAATATATATATATATCAGTCTGAAACAAGGGTCGAACCCCTGCACCCTGAACCCCTCCACTTTCCTAATTTGGTAACCTCCCATACCTTTCAGATTAGGGTTACAGGTTACAGGTTACACCCTTGATTTCAGTTTAAAATAAAATTAAAAACAAAAAGAGAAAAGAGAAAAGTGTTTTGTATATTAAAAAGGGGTAAAAAGGGGGGTGCAACCCGTAACCCCGTAACCCCGTAACTTCCCAGAACCCTCCCCCGTTTTTGGGTTTTATCTCGTGAAAATTGAAAAAAAAGCAATTGATTTACGAGATGAAACAGACTGTCTTTTTAAGCACATTTTTTGTTGTTATAAAAACACAAGGGGGGGACCTTGGGGGTCACTGGAAATTTGTTCACGCATATGTGTGAAATTGTAAATTAAAAAAAGTACATTAGGTAAATAAATACCAAATGAGAAGAGCGAACAACAATTCATCTAACTCAGATGACACTAGAAGAGGGCCCCCACGCCCTGCACGCCCACCACCACCTCCCCCACAACGACCAGAATTAGGCCACCGACCAAGTCCAAGAACATCCCCAGAATCTCAAAGATCGGCAGCCCCCGTACAACGTAGACCACCTCCTCCTCCCCCACCACAACACACTGGTAAAACAAAACCCCCATGTGAAACACAAGACACAGGACCTCCACCCAGTATGGCGAAAGGTGGTACTGTGAAAAGAACAGGTAAAATCAAAGCACACAAAGGTGAGGTAGTCATCCCAGTTGCTCTTGTCAAAAAGCTTAAGAAACTTATGTGAAAACAATTTGTTGATAATTTGTCCATATTTATTTATATCTGTATTATAGAAGAGTATGAGTGCAAATGATGAAGGTGACCTTGAATTTGAAAGCGACCGTGGCGATAATGATGAAGAAGTCTCGGTGGAAGCCCCAAAAGTAATTGAACCTAAACGTCGCACACGCACCATGACACCGATTGCTTTGGAGAAACTGGCGGAGGCTCGTGCCAAAGCACAACTGCGTTTGCAAGAAATGCGTGAACAACGTGAGGAGGACAAACGTCGTGAATCAGAGAAAGCTAATGAAACTGCTCCCAAACCCACACCAAAAACGGCAAAGACTGCAAAGACCGTGAAGACTGCACCGCCAGTAACGCCAGTAACGCCAGTAACGCAAGTAACGCCAAAAGCCACAAAAACAGAAAAAACAAAAGCGTACGTTGAACCTGTGGAAGAACCAGTGGAAGAGCCAATGAAACAACCACCAGTTGCCAAACCAAAAAAAGCAAAGAAAAAGCCGATAGTCATAATGCAAGAGTCAGAATCAGAAAGCGACAGTGAGCAACAAGTGATATATATACCTCGGCGTAACAAATCACGGCCAACCGCTCAACCTCCTGCCCCACCCCCACCCCCATCTGTTCCAACTCAACCCGCCATCACACGGCAACCTACGATGTTCTCTATGCGACCCACTGGTGGATTCTACAATCCACACGCTTTTCAATAGGCACCAAATTAAAATATCATGATATGTTAAAACATGCCAAACTCTTACAAGTTTCGTGAGCCTGACTACATAAAGTGCAAAGACTTGACTCCTGCTCAACGAAGAGGAATAGCGGGGTGTGATTACATCCCAAAAGTTGCTGAATTTGCACCTCAAAACGAGGAAAAAACAAACGCACCGAAAGGACCGAAAGGACCGAAAGGACCAAAAGGACCACAAGGACCGCAAGGATTGATTCCAATGTTTGACGGACCGACAGGACCGCAAGGACCGACAGGACCGCAAGGACCGACAGGACCGACAGAACCAGACGGACCAAACGGACCAGACACATTTGTTGACCGTGCGACGTTAGACACATTTGGATTAGGTCATTTTGTAAGCAACGAACAAAACAACAATGATGAAGACAACAATGATGATGACCCGTTATGGTCAAAAGTTATCAAAGAAAAAGTAAAGACAACCAAGAAAATGAACATGGATGCCTATGTGGAATACAAAGAATTGACTTCGGTAGAGGTTGAAGCGGCAAAAATGACAAAAGCCAGTTACATCAATTTGCGAGAAGGACCTTATGCATCACAAGCATATGCAAATGAACATCTCAAAAACTGGAAATTAGATACCACACTGTCGGATGAACACACTTCGGTTTTTGTGTCTGAAGATGGGAAAGTTGCAATTGCCTACAGAGGAACACAAGCAGGTAGAGATTGGGCAACAAATGCTAAATTAGCATTGGGATTAGAAGAGTCAAGCACACAGATGCAAGAAGTTGAGAAAACCTTTAAGAAAATTGTGCAAAAATATGGCAAAGGTAGTATCGAATTCTTCACTGGTCATTCTAAGGGAGGTGGACAGGCAATAGCTATGGGTAACAAGCACAAGATTCCAACCATTACACAAGACCCTGCCCTAACTCCAAAAATGATTAAGGATGCCAAATCACATGTTCACCACCATGTCAATCGAACACCCACTGATTGGGTCTCTGGACTCACACCAGTTGCAAAAAATTTAAAAGGTAGTTTCACAGAAGTATTGATTAAACCCACAAAGGGAACCGGGATCTTGGGCTCTCACGATGTAAATTTGATGGCAGCTTATGACTATGTACCAAAGTCTGGGCAAGGAGATACTAATTACAACCCGAAAGCGAAAAATAAAGCCTACATTGCTAAACTTTTAAAAAGTGGTATGACATTCGATGACATAAGAGATTCAGTTGGACTCCAAAGTGCAAACTTATTTGACGACTACAACGAAGTAGTTGCTAATCCAAATGAAGATTTTATGAAATCGGCAGGGTATGAGCCGAATACGGGCAGTGCTAGTAAGTCTGTGTCATCGTCATTGACGGACCACTTAACAACAACCGTGGAAACTGCCACTTCACATGTGGCAACTAACGCCAACAAGTTTTTTAACCGCTCAACAGGGGCGAACGTTGTTGCTTCAGTTGCCGCCGCTACAGGTTTACAACACTTTGGTGCTGATGATACTACGGCGGCTGTTGTTGGTGGTGGTATCGGTAATGTTGCAGGAGAAATGGCAGGTAGAGGAGTAGGAACAAACACTGTGATAAGAGGAAGAGCAATTGGACTTAAAAACGCTGCTGCGAGTGGGATGATAGGCGGTATTGCTGGGAATGAAGCGCAGAGACAGGCATACGACGCATTAGCAAATGCAGGAGTAGACCACGCAACGGCAACAATAATTAGTTCAACTGCTGGTGGGGCGACACAAGGCGCCGCCGAATACCAAGCAAATGTAGCGATTGCCTATGCAGAGCGCCAATATGGTAGAGGAGTCATTAGCGCTGCTGTAAGAAGCGCAATAGCAGGAGGGATTGAAAGAGTTGGTCTCACCGAGACATTAGGTGTAATTGCCGGAGAAGTCGGTGGAGGAGCAATGGATGGGCGTTGGGGTGGATGGTATGGAACTCTCATTGGTGCAGGTATTGGACTAGTAGGTGGCGTAGTTTCAGTAGCAACAGCAGAACAAGAACACGAAATTTACGGTATAACACCAAGTATATTCGAAGGACCAGATCGCGCTGTGGGAACAGATAGCGAAATTTTGAGGATAATGAGAGAATTTAATGAATCTCGTAATTTTAGCGATGAAAGCATACAACAAGTACAAGCTCAACTTGATGCAAGGGTTCAAGCCATGAAAGATAATGGGATTTTAGGCATGGTATTGCCTCCTATACAAATATTAAAAGTTCCAGAACATACCATAGATCAAGACAGTAACGTTATGTTAGAAGGAGAATATACAGAAGCAGCATTAGAAGCATATCGAAACCAACTTTTGGCTGCTGAAGTTCAAGCCGGTCCTTCACGCGAAGAAATTGCTAGAATACAAGCAATGCCGACTCATTCCGCTTTATCCCATATCATAACCTTATTCACGGCAGACACCGAATATCAAAGTTTGATAAACAGCGAACAACAGGACCTACATGCCATTAATTTGCGTATTCGGCAAATCATCGCAGAACAAGGCGATTGCACAACAGGTAGTTGCCAAGAGGACTTTTACGCAATACTTCATGGTGTCGGAGATTTCCCACAACTTGATCAAAATGGCAATTGGATAACACAGAGCATTCATGATCCTATCCCGACAGTATCCCGATACTATGGAGATGACGCAATGTTGAACGCAAATCAAAATAAATCTGATGTACTTGCGGCTCAAGCAGCAAGAGAACAAGCAGCAACAGCTCAAGTGTGGCGGGACGTTCCTCATCCCCATACGGCAAATGAACACACACCAACAGAACCAGATACAGACAATTTTTCAATTGAACCAGATACAGACAATGGGGTGTTCGGTTTTCCTTGAATTAAGTTCTACTGACTGTCTGTACCCCCACCGCTTCAAGATTGTCCTCAGATATGACACTTCGGTCACATTCAAGGCAACCACACCTGACACGAGTGCAGCGTGACCGTAGAAAGTAGACAAACAAGGCCGTACAGCACGAACTGATTATACCCACAAAAGTAATCAGCCATGTTCCGTTTGTTGAGATGAAACTTTGCAAATCACGGGGTTCGGTGTCCAGATTATTTTGGCTTGACATTTTATTGTTACTATATTATAACATACATTTTCATGGATTCTAAAATAATCAAGGAAAAGATAAGAGGATTCGACATAGTACCGCCAAAGAAATCATCGTTCACCATTGAAACTGATGTCAACTTTCCAAAGCTTCACACATTAATGATTGCATCGGGAAAGCGGGGTGGGGGGAAAAGTGTAGCAATTGCTAATCTAGTCAAGAAAGCCAAAGACAAAGGGTATTTTGACCGTGTGTTTTTAATCACACCAACCTACGCAAGTAACAGATGCATTTGGGACATTGCTGACATTGAAGAAGAAGATGTGTATGAACCTGAAGTCACTGCTCTCAAAACTATCATCAGACACGTAGAAGCTGAGGCGGAAGAATGGAAGACATTTCAAAATCAAAAGGCACTGTTCAAAAAGTTTAACACAGATTTTAAAAGCAAAACAAGTAGAACACTCAATCAAATTGACCCTGACAACCTACTTCAGTACTACGAGGCTGGTTTGTTGGAAAAAGGAAACCAGGTCCTTGCACCAAAGTGGAAGTATCGCAACGAAGTGCCGCCACGCCTTGCAGTAATCTTGGATGATTGTTTTGGTTCTGACATCTTCACAAAACGCACAGCAGGGCTGACAAAATTTATAATGAGTCATCGTCATTGGGGAGAAGGGTTAGGCATATCGGTTTTCATGCTGGTTCAAAGCTATTGTGCGCGTGATGGGTTAGACCGAGCGATTCGTGAAAACTGCACACACCTGATGTTGTTTAAAGTTAATCAAGAAGCACAAATAGCAAAGATAAAAGAAGAGGCAGACTTACCAATTGAGGAAGCCGAATTCACAGAGATGTGTGAATACGCACATAGCAAACCATACAACTTTTTGTTTCTGGATTTTAGTGCGAAATGCCCAACCAAAATGTTTCGCTCCGGGTTTGATGAGTATCTTAAAGTTCCCAAATTAAAATGTACGTGTAACAGCAAATGAGAACAGGCATCCTTTCTGACGAGGGAGTAAGGCGTATGTGCCCCGAGAATGCTCCGATTCCTATGAACCGCCCAGACCTACTACCACAAATGACACGTGTCCCAGGGTTACGTAGTACAAGACCAGCAACAGCTAAAGCAATGTTAGATTCCGTTGAGCGAATCACAGGCACAAACATCAATGCACTTTTCATTGAGAATTCACAAAAACGCCCACCTGTTGTGCAACCCGTAAGATACTCAAATATTACATTTGCATCTACTTTACAACCCGCACGACCCACCGCCTCAACATCTCGTGCTGTAGAAACACAAACAGATGATAACGGCAATAGCAGTGAGACACAAACAGATAATAACGGCAATAGCAGTGAGACAAATGGCGATGAAAGCAATGAAACACAACTTCAAACTGATGTAGAAACTCCCTCTACAACAGCGAGTGATCCCGATGACCCAGACGAAGAATTAGACTCTGAAGGGTATGGCACAGGTGATGAAGCAGCAGAAGTGGCGGAGCATCTTGGGACATCACCTGCATTGCAAGGTACCCCAGCCTTTGTAGAAGAACCAGACTCACCAGACACACCAGTTGCAACTCCTCTTCGTACATCTGAGACCTTCTCTAGAAGAAGATACCAGAGATCCAGTTAATGGTGTCTTGACGTAAAAAAAAACCAATTAAATATATATGATAGTAGTAATTATCAAATGAGTTCCTCCTCCGAAACGCCAATCACCGAGATTCCAAGACACGAACCTGAAAATCCGTTTAACTATTCACCCTTACAACTTGCCACACGAAAAAAGGCGATACGTGATGCAAAACGAGACTATCCAAACTTACCTGAAATGTGGATAGAATGGATGTACGATGTTGTTGAAAACACCCCCAAAGATGAAATTAATGATGTCATTGCTAATAAAAAGTGGGAATGTAGTGGTGAAATTAAGCAAAACGGGGGTGTCGTAGAGTGTATGGATATACTCACAACAAATGATGAAAAGTAAAAAAAAAAGATAAACATTTGATAAAGTATGACAGAGCAAATTGTAAGTTCATTCAATCTATTTGTTGACACTGACCGTGGAGAAGCATCTGGCGCTTCGGCTGGTGACAATTTCAATCTTCACCTAAATACTGTCGGAGTTCAAGCTGACAAAGGACAGCAACTACGCTTAACCTTAAACAACTTCAATATGTACAAAACGTTCCCAAATGTTAATGCAAACAACTCCAAGGTACGTGTCATAATGGATGCTGGTGCAGTTGCACTATCCACTGATAACATTGATTTGACTCACCAAAACTATGGCACAGTTGCAAATATTGCAACAGACTTTGCCGAGAAGTTAAGAGGTGTATTCGAATCGCAACTCAGAGTGCAACTAACCTCATCAACTTTAACTGTAACTTCCACAACTGTTGGCCCAACTGCGGGTGCAGTTGCAGCTACAACAAATAATATTATATCAATGACGTTCACTACAAGTATATCTCACACTTTGACTGCAGGAGACTTAGTGATACAATGTTTAGAATCGGATGGGGACTCGTATGCACTACTTGGTGGTGACCGCATAACCGACCCAACTGACACAACCACCTCATCCTTTAATGTCACCTTTCCAACCGCCGCCACCATCCAGGTGAACTGCCGTTACCCAGCACAAAGAAGCACAAGTCAATATGTGTATCTACGCACAGACCTTATTTCAAATACCCTTGAAACATCTAGTCTCACTGCCGCAACTTTAGCTGGTAATCATATTTCAGATGTCCACCACTCCAATATACTTGCCCGAGTACCAATTGACACTGAATTTATTCATTTTGATGCTAACACCGGCAGAGAATACTTTTTGGATGTCAAACAAAAACACCTTCAAACAGTTCGATTCTACCTCACGGATGAACACAACCGACCTCTTCCCAAAATCAGTGCTGCTCATAGCGTAAGCGGCAACTTCAGTTTTTCAATGGTAGTTCGTGTTGATGTCATTCAAACTCGCGCTCCTAACGAACGATTCACCCCTGACCCTGTTCGCAATGTCCCTGCACGTTTTTCAGCTCCTATGATTGAACCATAAATGTTAGAAACTTTACAAAAAAAAAACAGTAAGTGGTAAATAGACATGTCGTATTCGCCAAGCTTATCATATTTCCTGGACAGATTATCGGGATATTCCACCAATTACTTCAAGCTACAAGCTCAAGGTAGCTCGTCCGCTACAGCGAACAACATCATCCGCTTTAACCTTCCAAGCAATGCTCTACTTAACATGCGCACCTTTGCGTTACACTTTAATGCCACAACTGCTGCTAGTGCTGATACCGTCGGTGCGCGCCTACCGAACAAAATCGACTCTTTAATTGAACGTGTTGAAGTAAGTGTAGGTGGTGTCCAGCTTTCCGCTGGTGCGAACTACTACAATGTGCTATGCCACGCCAAACAAGCTTTAATGGGTGACCGTTCCGACCCTGTCCTTGGTCATCCTGAAATTGTTCGTGAAAAAAAATACGTTGACAACGGTACTGCGATCACAGGTACTCTTAATGAAGAATATACAGCGGCAAATGATTCCACCCAATTCTGCATTGACCATTGGGAAGGCTTCCTTGGCTCGTGCGAACCAAAAGTCTTAGACTCAAGTTTACTACCCGATATTGTAGTATCAATCTACCTAGCGTCCAATAACGTCTTATGCTCGGTTGGAAGTGTCGCCTTAACAAGTGCCGCTGGTACTGCTGGTTTCGCAGGTGGTGCTGGTACTGGAGGTGCAATATACACACTAAACAATATTCACGCCACCATAGAATGTCTCGGCTTAGCGGATGCGACCTACGACAATATGGTCTCGCAGATGATTGCACAGAAAGGATATGTTGAAGTTCCTTTCAAACAGTACATCTCATTCCGTGACAATACTCAAAGTGCGATGCGTTTCTCGGTTGCGGCTGCATGCCTAGACCGTATATGGGTTGCTCATCACATGAATGGTCACGCTACTCAAGGTAAACCAGTTGCTGTCACTGGATTCAAAAGAGCAGGTGCATTTGTTGATGGAGCTGCTGGAGCGGGAACCACACTTGTTGACATAGGAAAACCAGGTTTTGAAAACTTTGATATGAATCAAGAAAAATACATCGCCAAAGAATTCAACTTTACAGAACCGCCCACTGGTAGCAAAATGCGTTACCAGTTCCAGTTAAATGGCGCTCTTTACCCACAATTCCAAGCGTCATTTGAAGAGATGTATGAAATTTCCAAATCATCTGTCCTTGGCGCTCCCCAGAAAGCTTATCCACTCAGCACACTCAAAGACAATTACTCCGTCCAGTGCATTCGCCTAAATATGCCTGAAAGCGAATACTCTCGCCTACTTTCGGGCCTTGACACTCGTGGTGTCAGCTTAAATGGCTTCTACAATCTTCATAACGCCAATGCGCCACGTGACATCACACTATTTGCAGAATGCACCTCAGTCCTACGCATTGGAAGTGGCAAACAGTTAGAAGTAATCCAGTAATTTAGTTATAATTTGTACATAAAAATATGAGCAATGAGTAAAGAATGTCCGTAGTTCCATCACTATTTAGTGGGATTGTTAGCAATCCTCATGAAGCGTCAATCAACACTTTCACCCCGAGTTCAGGGTTTGGAAAGCCTCAATTTATGAGTAAAAACCCTACCTTATATATGGCAAAGGAATGTCAAATCAAAAGACCAAAATTACTAAATGCGGCCATTGACTACTCCTCACGCCGAGGTGTGCTTAACTGCCGCACCGACTTGACACATAAAGTATTACGGGAAGCACCCGTCACACAGACAATGAAACCTCCCACGGGCATGGGTCGCCACCAACCCAAAAGTGTATCGCAGATGGATGCACCTGTGTTTGGACGCTTCATGCCATTTGCAGATTCTCACAACGCAGGAATGAATTCCAAATTAGGAATTCCAGCATAATCATATTTAAAACTTTAAAGTGGAACGCATAGTAACGTTGCCAAAGACTTCTCTTTGGTACTACGTTACTCAGTAATAAGTCTTGATGCATGTAGTGCCGATATGAATGAAGACATATTAACTGTGAATAAAATATATATTGATACATTAAGTGACAAGAACATGAGCGGAATTCCACATTCCTCTGGAACTGCACAATTTGTTGGTTCGTCTTCTACTTCATTGGACGCCACTTTAAGCACTACATCTGCAAATGCTGTAAAGAACAGTGCTATTACAGCTGAATTAGGTAACTTGACTAGTGATGTGCTACAATTAAACACATTGCTTAACCAAACTATGTCGAATCTGACAAACAACTATGTAACAACCGCCGATGGGGCGGTGCAATTCTTCCCTGCAGTTACGGATGGTGCTGCTCATAGCGTTGTAACAACAGATGGTGCAGGTAATTTTACCTTTGCTCCACCTCTTTTTTATGGAACAACAGCGATAAAATTAAATAATGCAAGTGCATTAGCAGACACCAATAACGAGTTCAATCGTTTTAAGACAACAAAAGACGAAATATTGGCTGATCAACAGAACGCACCGATCAGTTGTCAAGCGTTTTTGAGCAGTGCAGCAAACTCGGTCATTGCAACAAGCGACGCCAACAATTATCATACATTTCCCCCATCTGGTTCAACTGTACATACACACTTGCAAAACAATTACATGCCCTTAATAACAACATCGACAAATATCGCCGCATCATCATTAAGTCTTTCTGCCACGGGTGCGACACAACTTGAGGTCAAAGACCGCATTGCAACAACACTAACCGACCCCGCCAACTCAAACTCGGTTCAGGGTCTCACTATTGACACTGGAGCCCTTGATAATGCATATTACTCTGTTGACACCAATCCACCACGTTTTAAACGTGCTTTGAAATTAGAATGCACCCACCCACAAAGTAGTACAGTCAAAAAAGGTCTCACAACGTCCATTGGTGGGGGTTCGTCGCAACTGTGGTTTGACATGTCGAGCGACAGCGGCTCACAGGATTATTTGATGTTCGGCTGGAATGACACAAGTACCAATACGCCTTCAACGGCAGCGGGGACAGGGTGGTTA
>VMHT01189187.1_pt1 | contig 11670 bp, 16 predicted proteins | sample 4693611 | NCBI WGS metagenome assembly VMHT01 (sample SAMN12280063, study PRJNA550983) | marine metagenome | isolation source: seawater sampled from same location over 5 years 0.02-0.2 micron viral filtrate | place: USA: collected off the coast of southern California halfway between the port... ...
CCAAGAGTTGAATGAGTATCCGTGAAGAAGTCCCGTTTTATTGAGCATTGTCATTATGCCGTCTGCTACACGCTTGTATGCGTCCCAGCCAACTTCCGAGGCGATCTCAACTTCGCCATAATCATATGATGTAACTCCAAACGTACCGCTATCACGGTCAACGCTTCGAGCTATCGGTGGTGCAATCTCAGGACAGGCTGTAAACCCATCGAGATCTTTTGAGTTGTAACTACATGAGGCAGTAGGAGCTATAGCAAAAGCTCTATCCATACCATGTTCACGTGCTACATCTGAGGCTGCTAATATGCCACGTTTTAAACCAAACGCTAATTTAGCAGCAGTACCTTCTTGTGGTGTAAGACCAAAGTTAACTCTGTCTAATGCTTCACCAAACTCTTTGTATGTTACTCCGTGTCTTCGGAGGAGGTTGGCAAGACCGAGCATCCCAAGCCCCACCTGTCTGTCAAGTGCTGAGGCAAGGTATTCTCCAGATTCTCCAACACCTGTCCGTGCATGGAGATCACACAATTCGGACATAGCTGTAACGAAACCCTCTTGTATGTTGCCGATACTACAGGCAGCGAGATTGACATGCTGTAACAAGCACGTCCCTCGTGAGGGCAGGTAAACTTCAAGACAGACGTTTGAGTAGATTCTTTCATTGTATTGATACTTAATTTTATTGAGCCAGATGTCACCAGACTTGATACCCTCTAACAATTCTTTCTTGTAAGGGGTGTCTTTCCACATCTGAGGTGTAAGGTCAACACATCTCTTAACCCAAGGTAGTTCACTTCTAGGTGTTGTAATGAACTCTAGTATGTCAGCATGGTCTAGGTCAAGATGTAAGACACACGCTCCATTTTTGTATACACCACCTCTACGTATTGTTTCATTGAGTGCAGAGTATACTTTACCAAATGACACGGGGCCACTGGCTACTAAACCTTTTGCATTAGTGTGACCATTAGGTCTAATTTTAGAGAGGTGTACTGCTACACCTGCTCCATATCTTAGTGCATGACTGACAAATCGCCAGCTAGCTTCTATTCCATTATCACCCTCGATGCTATCATCGACTACAAATACTGTACAGCTAACAGGTAAACGTCCGTCTGGATTTTTTATCCAGCTATCTATTCTACCAGTCCTAGCTATCAAAGGGTGTGGAAACAAATCATTTAACATTTTTAAGGGTTCCAGAGAATTGGTTTTTCGGTATTAAAATCGTAATCTTTATACTGTAAGATCTTAGCTAAACGAGCATTAAGTAAAGCGTCATCGTCTGATAACCCTCTCTCTCTAAAAGTTTGACAAACGGATTCCCATTTAAAGTCTTTCTTTTCTATTATTGCGGTAGCTTTCTTGACTCCTATTCCAGGGCAACCAGAGTACCCATCTGTGGGGTCACCTGCCATTGTTTGGATTAAATGCCAATCATCTCCTTGCTCTTTAGTAATTTCTTCTACATCATCCGTGAGATTCCAGAGGACACCTGGGATTTGACGTAGATCTTTGTCTGGACTTACGATTATGTTGTCAGTGCTAGGGTATCTTGTAGCGTCTATTCCTAGGGAGTCATCGGCTTCAAGTCCTTCACGTAGGACAAACTTGTAATTTTTTTTACAATGGTTGACAAGGCGTTTGTAACCTAGGGGTTTCCTACGGTTTCGATGACCCTTGTAATCGGTATAAATTTTCTTTCTAAAATTTTCAGAACTAGAAAAATACAGGATTACATCGTCTTCCATCATAGCGGTCTGAACTTTTTTTAACTCACGATCAAACACTCTTAGTACTTGACTAAAGTTAGACTGTGCAACGATAACATCGTTACCAAAATCTATACCTTCTTCACATACTTGTGCTGATTTATAAGCTATAAAGTCGCAATCAATTAATAACATCAGTGTACTTCAGCCCAGTTTACGCCAATTTGTGCATCGGCTTCAATGGGTAGTCTAAGGTTGTAATATTCTCCAGCTTGTAATGCAGATAATTTACAAATTTCAGCTATGTCATTTGCATATTTAGGTTCTGACCCTAACACTTGTTCGTCATGTATAAAAGCATAACGTTCATACGGCATGTTACTCATGTGTATGTTATGGTCAGTTAGTAGTAGCCAACGCTTTGCGATGACTGCTGCCGATCCTTGCAAGAGACAATTTAACGCTTTGTGTTCTTTGTCAACATGGATTTGGCGTTTATCAATAGCACGTATGCTACCTCTTTCAGCAACTCTTTTAGTATCTTCAACAAGGCTCTCCAAGCCTGGAATAGCATCCATATAAGCTCGCCTAATTTCTGCCCCTTTTTTCTTCGCTTTTTCGAGGGAGAGCATATTGTCATAAGATAATCCAAGTTTCTGATTGCCCCCTCCGTACAAGAAACAATAAGTAATTGTCTTGACTTGTCTGCGAGAGATTCCAATTTTGTCTGCATTAACTTGGTGAATATCTTGTTCTAATAAGATCTTTGCATACCGTCCACCATCATAGCGGGCTAAGTAGTGAGCAAATAATCTTAGTTCTATCCCAGCTAAATCGCTATCAATAAGCTTCCAGTTTGGGTTAGTAATAAATAATTCACGGCAATCCTTATCCGAACTTACTTGAGCAAGATTCGGGTGTGAATGTGCCATTCGATGCGTAACTGCACCGATAAAGCAAGAGTGGTGAACCCTGCCATCCTTGACCAGTTTCAACCACGCATTAGTGCCTTGCGACAACATTCCGAGCTTCTTTTGTGTAATCAGAATCTCAAGGAATACTAATGCCTCTTTTGTACCTATCTCTTTCAGTACGGTCTCATCAATGACCGCCTTACCAGTAGGTGTAAACTTGTTTGGTTTCCAACCTTGAAACGTTCGGAACCACCAAGCTATATGTTCTCTGCTACTAGGATTAAACTCCTTTAACCTTTGCATCTCTGCTCCAGCTATGTAGCCTTGTGTTTTGTTGTCTCGCCTTGGTGTAAATAGATTTCCAGGTACACACCAACATAACTTCATCGACTCATTTCGTAGGTGTTCGAGTCTAGTTAGTAGTGTATTCTCTAGTTGTTGTGCTTTCTTTACATCAAATGGCCAGCCTGTCACCTTTTGGTGTGACATCATCAGTGCAATCTCGTGTTCGAGAATCACTGCTTGAGGAATTTCTGGAAATGGTTCCATAGTTTTACTAAAATGGCAACGTCTTGTTTACAATAATCTTGCATTTCCTGTGACCACTCTTTCCAATCAGTAGTCTTGCCAAAGTCAGCTTTGTGACATTTTAACCTATACCCGTAGGCTTCTAGGCTATGTGAACCGTATAAACGTGCTGGCATCATTGTCCATTTACGTCTTAGGTCTGTCTCTAATATGTTCGGGTGGTAGAATCTACTGAGGATAAGTGTGTCCCAGTGTTTAGCTTTACCCTTAAAAAATGGGTAATGCTTTTTAATCTGTGGTATGTCAAACATAATACCATTGTGTGAAATGATATTATTAGCAATTTCTAAATCATTAACTGCATTGACTACGCTATAGTTTGGTGTTGCTTGATCGTTATACTCAGTTACTAAACCAGTATCTAAGTCTTGTGTAACAATACAATGTATGTTGTCACAATCAAGTCCATCTGTCTCTATATCATATGCCAGATTAATCGAAGTCCGTTGCGGGGTCGAAGTCTTCGGTCTTAATTTCATTTTCGGTGAATGAACAGGTGTCTAAATTGTACGAGAGTTGTGTAGCGACACCACACTCTCCAGAATATCTATTCTTGATAATTCTAACCGTAGTAACAGCTTGTTTACTTGTGTCTTGTTGATCTCTCTCAAGGGCAATAACTCCGTCACTAAGTTGTGCAATCGCAGCACTTCCTCGCAGTTGTCCAAGCGTAATACGGGCTCCTTCTTCGTGGTTCTTGTCATTTTGTGTTCGTCTTAAATGTGATACCAAAAATAACGCAATACCTGTACGTTCAACAAGTGATCGTAATTTGGTCATTGTTTGGTCAATCATACGTCTTTCATCACCCTCTAACCCACTCAGCAATATACTGAGGTGGTCGAGGAATATAATACGACACTCCAATCCACAGGCAAGGTATTCGATGCGTGAATAGATCGTATCAGGGTCATAGCTGCCAAAGCCATCGAAGAGGAAAAGATTCCAATTAGCAATAGTACTGTTGTAGGCGTGTTCGAGTTCATCTTTAGTATGTTCTCCTAAATGTAAGGCTTGACCAACACTAGCAGACATTAAACCTAAAGCGGTTCTTTGGTTGGATTCTTCAAGTGCAAGGTAACCGACTCTCTCCCCTCTATCGAGGAGGTGTACTGCAAGCTCTCGACAAAACGATGATTTGCCGATACCACTTCCAGCAGTAATCGTGATAAGCTCGCCATATCTAATGCCGTGTAGTCTATCGTTAAGTCCTCGAAATGGATACTCATGGTCAGCGGGTGGTGAAGGTGTACAAATTTTCTCTAGTAATGACTTGGCATCAACAATGCCGTCTGGTCTGTAAGTCTTTGCATCCCAGATAGCTCGTCTGATAGCTTCGAGTTCACCTGCTTGACAGGCATCAGAAGCATCTTTGTACTTCTCTAATCTTGCTATCTTGACCTTACCTGCGGGAAATAGTTGAGCACATTCTTCTGTGGCTTTAATTCCAGCCTCGTCATTATCAAAGAATAAGACTATTTCTTCATAGCCTTGAATTAAATCAAGTACCTTTTGTAAGTCTTTCTTAGCCCCAGCTGCTCCATTTGGTAATGAAACATGAGGCCATGTAGGTAATGCAGAATATCCAGATACTGCATCAAGTTCGCCTTCATATATTGTAAGGCGTGTACCTTTATCTGGAAAAAGGTGTTGTCCGAATAGCTGGTTATCGGTATTCTTACCGTCCCAGTAGAAATCTTTGTCCTTTGTTTTTACTTTAGCAGCACAAACTTGACCAGTTTTGGTAAAGTAATGGAACCTAAGTACGTCTCCGTCTTTATGTATCCTATACTTTCGACAATGTTCTTCGGATATTTTGCGTTTTTTTAAGGAAACAGGTAAACCTTTAATCATAGGTTTGGTCTCGCAGTGATGATGGTGGTCTGGTTCTCCTCCAGATTCATAATGGTTACACACAAAACAATAAGTGTGTCCGTCAGAGTAAACGCTGTTACCATCGGAAGACCCACATCTGTTACAAGGTGCGTGATAAAGGAACTCTGATTCATCTGAGCCAACTTGTGGGGATTGCATAGTATGTACACCAAGGAAATCCATTCTTCTCAGCCCACATCGCATAGGATGTTTTGGAGCGTTTGGATATTGTGTTTAGCGGATTTTGAAATATAATTCTAATGTCGAGATTTGGATTAGCTTTCTTTACAGCTTTCATCTTACGTCTCTGATCTGGTGGGAAATAACCCTTAGCTTCTAAATAAACATCCCCAACTTTAAAATCAGGGATGTAATTTGCTTCTATAACGTACTTGAGTTTGTCACGTTCATAGGTATATTGAATACCCAGCTTGTCAAACTCTTCAGCTATGTTTTCTTCTAATCTACTTCTCATTAGAAGTCATCATCCTCCTCGACACTACTAGGTGTAGCATCTACGTTAGGAGCATCAACCTTGAAACCTGTTGAAGCACCAAATAACTTGGCAGCATCTTCAGCTGTAAGATCTCCGTCATCGACAATACCAGCTCCGCTATTAAGACTAACAACTTGGATAGCCTTTAGCTTTAATGATGTGCCAATGTCTCCTGTAGGTAGGACGTATGGTTTTTGGAAGAAAGCTATCTTTACTTTACTTCCATTATATATTGGTGTCTCTTTGTCTGTTATCTGTGTACCTTCAGTGTCAACAACAACTGGGATGAACTTGTCTCCATCTCTCCAGCTGAACTTAACTTGGTACATTCCAGGCTGTGTCTCAACTTCTTCCCAAGGCTCTGGTTTAATAGAAACTCTCTTGGGATTCTTAGCTTTGGACTTAGCCCATTCTAATGCCGATTCTCTTTCGTCTTCCAACTCTTTGACAATGTCATCCTTCATGAGGACTGAGAGCTTATAGCCCCACTCCCCAGGTTTAAGGATAGCTTGGAAGCCTTCTAATAGAACGGGTTGTTTGGTGACGTGTGTTTGCATTTAACAGAAAAAATAAATGGAATTGGATACTACCTCTGGGTTAAGTGTTCCAACAATCGGTGGTGGTTCAGAGGCGTTGACGGTTTGTGCGAACTTTGTGAGCCAACAATCTTCTGTAAAGATATTGGAGTAGGTTTCTCGCACAAGTTGATTGAGTGTTCCCATGTCCCCTGCTCTGCATAAAACAGAATCATGGATAACTGTGAATGGTTCATCGAATTGAGTAAAAGATCTGTGAAGAATTGCTGCATCAATAGAATGAATAAAGTTTGGAGCTGTACTAGAACGGTGACGTTTAGGGCAGGGTGTTTGCTTACCATTAGGGATGCGTACGCTAGTACGACCTAATAGTTGTAACTCCATCCGCTCTGTCTCTATGACATCACGTTTCTGATTAACTATGAAACCAGAGGGAGTCTCCCACTCTATATACTTACCACCATTTCTTATGTATTCTCCTACACTTTTCTTTATCCAACGCATAACTTTCATAGGTCCAGGGACAATACAGTCCATAGAATTGTAGACAGCGTTTACTATCTGAGTCAATTCATCTTGCTGAACTTCTATGTTAGCTTCTTTCAACGCTTCACGTATATACTTACGACTACTATCCTTAGTAGCATTATAGGGAATCGTCATCACTGTGCGTTTGCACACGGAACGAGTCATCCAAGGGTGCATGTAACTCGGTAGGAACTCTTTAGCCTTCTCTGCTACAGCCTTGTAAGCATCGCTCGGTTGTTTAGACGGAACGACATTGACTAACTCAGCTGTACTCTGATCTTTAGCAAGACCAGCTAGTATTTGTAGACCACTACATGTAGCATCTACAGCTACCATTAGACCAGTAGTATGTTTATCACAAGCTATACAGCAATGATAGTACTCATGACAGGCAGCCATAAACTGCCAAGGTTCTTCTACATTCTCCCAGTCTGAGAGATGTAATATCGGATCTATTGCAATCCTTGTGATTAAGTCTCTGTTACGATCAACCCATTGTAACCGCTCGATTATCGGAGCTTTATCAAGCCCGAAGGTTGTGGCTACTTGGAAAGCTAACCATGTGTCAGCTGTCTCTGTAACTGGAGACTCATCAGCAAACCGTAATAATGATTTACCAAAATCTGTATCTTGTGGTGTAAGAAAAGCTTGTATGGGGTAGGTTCTACCACGATAGTCAAATGACCAACATAAGTAAAACTCGTCATCTTTAAACTTTTCGGCTGCCTCTAATTGTGTTCTTGTTCTGACTGATCTCTTAAAATTAATACGATCAGCTGTGTGTGCTTCTGCCATAGCTCTTCGCCATGACAAGTTCTTCTTCGCATCTTCCTCTGCATCAGGAGGACGAGGAGGTTTAAACGCTGGGGAAATTGGAATGAACTTCCCTACTACCCTTTCCTTCTCTTTCAAATACTCGGCAGTCTGTAGAACATGAGAGTTCACACGGTATTTTACCTTCTGTAGCTTGTTAATAAAAGCTAAAGGGGTGTCCCCGTGTTTAATGGTGGGGTTGCCACGTCTAGTTAATTCGTGACCCTTCATCATACGATTAGTAAGATAACCTCCATAAATTATGTTACCCTCTTCATTGTATCCCCAGTCATCTGGTTCAACTAACATAGGCCAAGGTATACCACTGAATAACTCAGCAGTCTTAATTAGTTCGTTCCGTTTGTTGTTAAAATCATCTGTGGCAACAACACGGTATTCGTACTTCTTACGCCTTGTCTTACGTTTATCTACTGTAAACCAACCAGTAGATTCCATAACTGCTGTAAGTCCCCATCTACCTAGTGAGATCTTAGTCTTTGTTGACCAAGAATTCCACCTGATATCACGTTCTCCAAACTTTTCACTAGCAATCTTTAACTTTTGCTGTGTACCTGTAACCTCGTGGAAATACACACGTTCTATATACCCCATGATGGTGGGATGTTCACGTTTGTACCAACGAAACTTACACTCTGACTCCAATGCTCCACCAATGGCAGTCATCATGGGTACAATTAAATCAGTATTACGATCAAAGGTAAATACCTTGTCGAATACTATCTTGAGTAGGATGGTTGCAATAGCTAACGGTTCAAGCTCATTGATATGTTCTGCAATAGGTCTGAAGAACTTACCTGCTTGCCCGTTTTTTAGCTTTGCGAAGGTGATCTCGATATGCTCCATTAAATAGGGCAACGCCTCTCTTATTGATGCGACCCCGTACACGGAAGCCGAGGCGTACGATTTCTCCTCTAACTTCGTTAAAGAGTCCTGTAGTTTCTGTCTCCCGCAACTTATAGCTTCTTGTTCTAGAAGGAACTGTCGCTGTAGGTTTGAAGGAGTCTCCATAGGCAAGGAAGAGGGCATATTCGTAGTCATCGAGGTGGTCAATTTGATGTTGTGTTAAATTAGTCATACTCTTTACACTGTTGTTCATAAGGAAATACTTGACAGTACTCCTCCATACTGCTGAAGCATTGCCAGTTTGGTAGGTAGAAACCTAACTCATACTCTGCATTGCGTTTCATAATTAGTTGACCCTGGACTGCTAAGTTAGTTAGAAATTTGTCAATGATAGGAGGGCCACAAGGGTCTAGCTCGACCATAACCTCTCCAGTGTCATCATCAACATAATATCCTAGCTTGTATAGTAATTCAGATAGATCATGTGGATTTAGTGTCATTGGAAATCAGTGGATTTGAGTGATTCGTGAGTCATGAGGTGAAAGTTAGCTCCATTCGCTATGAGCTGTAACATAAAGGCATTAGCAGCTTTCTGTAAACGATAGGAACGTTCTTTAATTTGACCGTTGGGAAGTTCAGCTCGTACTACACAGAGGTGACTGGCGGGTAATCTCCAGTTATCTGCTGCATACATGCCATCATCAATGCTAATCATAGTTAGCTCATCAGTGGCTTTCCATTTGTTCAGCTCACGTATGCGGTTAGGATAAACTTTCTTCATGTTCTGTCTATTAGTTGTCTTATAACTGGGTTTGCTGGTTTGTGTCTACCTTCTATAACGATGACGTTTGCGATAGACATGAATACTATGACTGCTAGTATTCCATAGAATGGATAGACCCATTCGTCATGTTGTGGTTTCATACAAGCTCCTCCTCAAAACGTTTAAATGCAATCTCTCTTTGCTTGTCTTCATCGTAGAAGGGAAACGCCTCTATAACTTCTTCAAGGATAGTTTCCAGGCGTTCTTGATGATGTTGTGTACTCAATCTAGATCCTCCTCTTGTTTAACTGTTCTGAGTTGGTGTACCTCAACAATAAACTTCTCGTCAGCTCTGAGGGGAGTTTCCATCATACGATTAAGTCTGATGAGTGCAGCCTCTCTACTGTCAAAGATACCTACGATCATAGCCTCGAATGTGTAAGGACTAATACGTGTGATTGAGAATACAAGCGGATCATCGCAACAGTCGAATGTTTTGATGTACTTGTCTGATAGTTTTTTGGTGTTGATGTTAATGGTGTTAGCCATGTGATGAAAGCCAGTTAAGTGAACGTTGCATTGTGTATGGGTCATCGCCAAACTTGCCAAAAGCTACGTTACAGGAATCACAAATGTATCCCCTGAACTTGTTAGTTTCGTGGCAATGGTCGAGTACCCATTTTGTAGTATGCCTACCACAAGAAGGACAGTCTCCAGCTGATGATGGTGGAGGGTTCTGTCTACGTAACCTACGTCTGATCGTAGCTAACGCATTGGAGCAATGTTTGCAAGTATTTTTACGACCTGCCCCCACAGTACTAAATAGTGGGAAGTCTTTGAGGAGTTTGATTTCTCCACATTCTTTACATTGCTTGGCTTGCCCTGATTTATAGGCTTGATAGATGTCATTGTCAATTATCTTCATTGAAGTAATCAGTGTAGATAACAGAGTCAGCAACATGACCTAGACCTGCATCGTCTAGTATGTCATATATATCTCGGTCAGATTGATCGAAGTATACTTGGATGGTGTTGTTGCCAGATGGTGAGTAGCTGTAACCACCCTCAAGAAGAGAGGGGGCTACAGACTTGTCGAAAGTAACAGTCATTGATTTACTTGTGAGCATAGGTAGTTTTGAACTTAGCCCATTTCTTGCTAAGATTAGGAGACTTGATTTGCTTACAAACAATACCCCTAGCTTTACAGTTCTTGTTGAACCAGAAGCCAAGGCTCATGTTTGGTTGTGCTAGTAAGTTGGCACATGCTCTACGAGATACATTGAAGTACTCATATACATCGCCAGATAATAGCTCCACCTTGGCATAGCCAGTCAATGGGTTGACATCTATGCTGTGAACTACAGTGGAGGTACGTTCTTGTGGATACATAACGGTTAAAGTAAGTGAACAGTGGAGGGTGAGTCCCTCATCCAACATATTAGCTATGCTGGAGGAGAGCGTCAAGTTGTTTGATGCGATTCAGGGGAATTGTTGCGGTTTGCGGACATATGGTATTGCCTAGGCATTTAAGTCTGTCCACCCTACGGGATAGCCCATCATCTCCTCTACGAAGCATGGGTTGAGATGCGTAGGTACGCCAGTCGGGACTGAGTCTGATTCCTGTATGACTCCAGTTAAGTAGCCCTGTTTCGCCCAACGTAAGCTGCTGGGACTGCCCTTGACTCCTATGCCCTTCCACTCGCTGGCTCTGGGTGTTGGTAATAGCGTCAACTTGTCTTGTATGTTGAGGCTGTGACTCGTACCATTGGATGACAGTCTCCGTCCGTTCTGCGTGATTGTGGCATTTGGATGTGCGATAGTATCTTGGGTCGTTGGCGTAGGCAATAATCCAGATACGTTTACGGAGGTGACAGGCTCCAGAATCTGCAGCTGATACAATGCTCCACTCAGCATTATACCCTGCTTTGGCAATTTCATGGAGGATTTGCTGGAAGGTCTGCCCGTTGCTGTGACTGATGGTATTTGCAACGTTTTCAAAGAGGATGAACTTAGGTCGAACACGCCTAGCAATCTGCATGACCCTGTAGAACAGGCTAGAGCGTGTGCCTTCTCGAAGTCCAGCCTGTTTGCCAGCGGAGCTGAGGTCTTGGCATGGGAAGCCAGCTGTGATGAGGTCGTACTCACCGAATTTGAATGATGTGTCAAAGGTAGTGATGTCATCGTGAATTGGTACAAGTGGGAAGTTTTTACGAAGGACTTGCTGGCAGTATGCGTTGTTCTCAACGAACTGCGTAGTAGTGAAGCCTCCTAGCATGTGACCTGCGTAGGCAAAGCCACCAATGCCACTGAATAGGTCAAGTACTCTCATACGTGTGGATGTTTGGGGCGTAGTTTCTTCATCTCGATGTATGCCATCTTTTGATAGAAGATCTGTCTGCGTTTGGCTTCTTCAGGAGAGAGCTTTTGAGCTTGCATTGCTTGTGTTTCCTTGAGTGTTGGACGTTTACGCCCAGCCGTATTTCTTACGGAACTCTGCGTCCCTGCGTTCTTGCCATGAGATGGGTGGCTCCCCGTTGGTGTCGTCATAAAGATACTGAGGTGTTGGGTCGTAGTCGTCATC
>VMHT01050569.1_pt1 | contig 11669 bp, 10 predicted proteins | sample 4693611 | NCBI WGS metagenome assembly VMHT01 (sample SAMN12280063, study PRJNA550983) | marine metagenome | isolation source: seawater sampled from same location over 5 years 0.02-0.2 micron viral filtrate | place: USA: collected off the coast of southern California halfway between the port... ...
AATTTGGAATGAAACACCTCACAGAAACACGAATAATGCAAATCTTCCTTGTGCTGATCGTCCTTGTTGCCATCAGGTACTTGATAGATGTCATTGGACTTTGATGTTAATCTTCCCCGGTCATCTCATCTGTTGGTACGATGAAATCCAAAGCCGTTGGGTCTTCTATGGCGACAAGTCCACGGATGCTATGTGCATCCTGAAGTTCAACTGTTGGCTGTGCAACCTTGACTCTTGTAACTCCGAGTGAAAGCACGTGACCTGGACTCACTGGTAGTCGACCTTCTGGTAACCAAAGGCCAAGCGCGCCCAATTCACCATGATGCACGATGATGAGGGTGTGCCCATGATCATCAATTTCAGAACGAACAACTCGCATAGATTCGCCTGATGGAATCAACCGTTCACTGCTTTGCCAATCGTTCCAGGTGTCTTCCAATGGTTTGTTTTGGAGATTTGCAAGTTCATCTATAGCCTCAATTTTCTCAGTGAAGGCTTGTTCTTTCTCAGCAGCGATTGCATTCAATCCATCGAGGAGATCTCGCAATCCTTCATGATGCAGTGCATCGATCTTGGTCATTGCAGCATGAGCCATCACCATAAGATCTGCTAGGGATTCGATGTCAGCCTCACTGCCAGATTCGAGGGCACACTCCATCCCTTCATCAAGAATTTCAAGAGCAAGACCTGGTTGGTCAATCGATAGCAATGAAGTCCCTATGGCCATCAAAGATAGGGCTGCTGCAGACTTGTCTTCAACCACATATTCGTTAGCGGTAGCAATGTGGTGCTTTGCCACATCAAAATCATGATTCAAATGTCGAGTGACCCCTGAGAGCACGAGGTATCGAAGCCTCTGGCTTCCTGTGGATTGGGCTTGTCGATCTGCGGTCTCAAACAACCTTGCTGCTCGGGCCCAATCATCTGAACTTGTGGCGAGCAAACCGAGTTGGTGCATGCCGTGCATCTCTGCAAACTCGTCATCGATCAGGGTCGCTGCTTGAAGGGCTCTAGAGAGGTGGAGGCGGGCTGCAACACGGTCGCCCGACATCTTCGACATTAATCCAAGCGCAGTCTCTGTACGTTGAACAAAACCAGCAAGAGCAGTGTTGGCCAATTCTGCATCCTTTTCCCCGAGCGGGGCAAGACCCAAACCAACCGCTTCTAATGCCTCACTGTAGGCGAGCATCGTCGTTCGATAAGCACCTTCAACGTCGTTTGAATAGGCTGTACTTGACAGGTTAGAGAGATGCTGATCTAATCCTGACATAGGAGCGCATATCTCAGGTAGTGGGCCCAGGGACTTCATGTGTTTCCCCTTGATCTGCTCACCATTCAAGGTTCGACGTAATGCAGTAGAGAGAACTTCTTCAGCAGATGAAGTCACTTTTTTCTTTGCGGGTATAGGTTGTGCTTTTGGACTGCTGATTAGGGAATCAACCATCCATGTCAATTTCGCTTGGATATCATATTCATTCACTCGACTAATGGCGTACCTCATTTCTGCCGCTCTAATCCGTCGAGAGAGACTATTGAACGCAGATTTTGACTTCACGGATGAGAGCTCAGCGAGTCGTTGCATGAAGGTTGAGGGTGGGCATGTTGTGTAGCCAAGATTGGCCTTCTCGCTTGTGGTTGTCATCTTGAAATCGTCCGTCACCAACACCACTGTTTTCCCTTCACGGGTCAATTTCGATGCAAGCACCATGAGTGATAAGTCAACATCTTGAGGTGAAGCTTTCTCGCCGATAAGTTGCGCTAAGCCTCTGATTTGAGCGTCATCAACAGGTACTGTTGTGAGGATATCTTCGAGAGCATCTAAGAGGAGAGGTTTCTTTTTCCAGCGTTGAAAACGTACGGTTCGAACCTCGCCATGTACACCTGGAGTGACATAGAACGTATGTCTTGAAGCATGCGTCATGGCCTTGATGTCTTTTAGAAAACGATCTGCAGCATAGGAGCCAAGGTGAATGAAGCAATTCGAATCAATGACCCATGTATGACTCATCGATGCCTTGTCATAGCCCAAGGCTCTTAGGTTCTTAGGGGGAAATCTACGGAGTAAGACTCGGGAAAATGCAGACTTCAGGTTGCGAGAAGAATTTCATTCGATACTTAGCAACAATTCTGTACACCACATTACGAAGGGGGAGAGGTACAATCCAAGCAAAGGGGAAAAGAATCCGATAGTGCCATTTGAGATAGAGCAAGCACCGAATGGCTGCTGATGATCGCATGTATGGTTGACCATTACGTAGGAGGTAAACCGTATCAGCATCTTGAAATTTTTGCGGGAATTTAGCAATAATTGAGCGTCCTTCTTCACTTTCTATAGCGATAAACTTCATACTTTGAGGGTCCCGTAAACGAGGGTGGAGAAACACCGCGGAGCGCGTGCATAAACCGCAATCGCCATCCATTAAGAGAATGTCAGAATCACTCATCAATTCCACCCTCCATTGGTAGCAAGTGCCACGTCACAACTTCAACACCTTCCGACATGTGCATCAGTTCGGGTTTGGTAGCATCCTGGATCCCGAGGTTGTAGCTTTCAATGAGTGTATTTTGCTGAACGTCTGCTACAGCATCTGCATACCACCATTTGCTATGGTGGGTGTAGCCATGATGCAGTCGGCCTTTGTGAATGGTGTACAAACTGTATCTTTCGAACAGGAAGTATTCGAGTGAACCCTCCTGAGCCTGCCGTAATTCTGAGCACTTCTTTGCAAACCCTTTGAGGCCAACGCCGCCTTTTGAACGTCTGGATGACCAGGTGTATCCTTCATCCAATGTTCCGTTGACGAAGGCTTTGGCATATCGGTAAGCAAGGCCATACTTCCATTTGGCATAGAAGCAAGTGACCCGACTTTTAGCATCTAAGGTCAGAAAAAAGACACCTGGAACTCCATTTTTCGTGACGTAGGTCCTGATATTGAATTCACCAAACGTCGAGACGCCTGGGACTGAAGGCAAAGGATAAGGCCGTACATTTTCCATCACGAATGGGATGCATCCAACGTAGGCTTTCCCATGATGCAAATCAATTTCCAACCCGTTTGGCAGATGGTGACGAAGGATGTCAGGGTCAACTTCCCAATGGAGGAACGTGAGTTTTTTCCAGTTCTGCCTCAAGATCCAACGGCTCTCTGGCATTGGAAACGGAATGTGGTCGACAGCAAGACCATCCTTCCTTGTGACCATGTTAGTCCATCGAGGCCAAGGTCTTGAACCATCCCTCATTTATTCAAGAGATTCCAGTGAGCTGGAAGCAATGGTATCCACTCGTCCACCCTCACCCCAAGTTGCAGCAACACCAACCGCACAACCTAACGGTGCCATCATCATGCAAAGGATGAGCACTGGTGTCGAGACATACATCGGTCGCTTCATAGCCACCATTCGCAACCAGATAAACCGTCCAAGAAACATGTCAAAGGCTAGATAGTGCAACCAGCCGAGGATAATGACGTCTTCATCAGCAAAGAGGTCTATGACAACCTGGGGTGTTGGCATATCGCTTCCAAGTGCAAGTAAAATAGTACTTACTTGAGGTATTACCACGATGATATATGGTACAAGAAGTGGTAAGAAGCAATACCGAAGATCACCAACAAAACGGCGCGTCAACTGATGTTCTGGTAAGAACCACATCAACACCCAAAATGGAAGAATCCACACCGAAGAAAACCAAAACATAACTTCTGTTAATTCCATACTCATTCCTCCTCATTCATAGCAGAGATATAACGCTGCGCATCGGTTCTCAAAAAGCGGGCATAGAAAGCAGGTAAAATCACCAAGCTTGAAAGGAGAGCTAAAGCGATCGCCACAACAAAAGCCTGTCCAAACAATCTCAATGGGAGGAGTGAGGAGAGATTTAGCACAGCAAATCCACCTGCAGTGGTCAGCGCAGCCATCCACATTGCCCGACCAGTCGTTGCCGATGCATTAGCGACCCAGTGGTGAGGATCAGCGAATGGATTGTGTTCGACTTCCTCTTCCAAACGAATTGAAAAATGGACTGCGTAATCGACACCAAGGCCTAGGGAAAGAGCTCCGATGGTAACAGTTTGTGAATTGATTTGGTAGCCGGTGAAGCCCATTAAACCATACACCCATACAACCACCATCATCAGTGGGATCCAAGACACAAACCCTCGAGAAGCACCTTGAACCAAATCCTTCTGCCGAACCGTGTGAATGCCAATCAACATCATCAAAATGACGACGGCAACAACACCTGTGGACAGAATGGCTGAATCAGCTACGTCTGAAGTCGTCTGAGCAAGGATCAGGCTTCTTCCACCAACACGTAGATCAGCGTCACTTTCCAAGCCTTCTTCTGCCAATTCCAGCGAATCGATCATCCGCTGATTGAGATCGATGGTTGCTTGCCAGTCAAGGGTTTCTGCTTGGAATGAGAGTACGGTTTGTTGGCCGTCGGAAGCGAGCACGGAGGAACTGAGGTCCCTACCTTCTGGCGTCTCAAGCAAGTATGTTGCGAGTTCGTCCCATGTCGATTGATTGGCATCGTCGAGTTGGCTCATCAATCCGTTGAGCATAGAATCTCGAACTTGAGCTTCAGCCAGTACATTCCACAATCCACTGGGTGCCCCACTGACATCTGGGCTCTCAAGCAGCACCTGTTCTGCGGCAAGCCATGCCGCGTAGCCATCGGGAGTGAAGACTTCTACATCAACCACGACATACAATGGTGATCTGCTGTTTTGGAACTCATCTGATAACAGCAAAAAGTCGCCGACAACTGGAACTTCCTCATCAAATTGGTCGCGTTGATCAAAACCGACTTCCAATTGTTGGAAACCAATAAACATCGGGGCCAACAACAAGACAGCGATGACACCAACCTTCGTTGGAGTCGCAGAAAGCCGAGCAAGCCGGTTCGCAATTGGACCAATTTCGATGGAACTGGCTTTTTCAAGTTTGAGTTTCTTCGGAGGGAACATCAGCATCAACGCTGGAAGTGCAGTAATGCTGAGCAGATAAACGAGGAAGAGGCCGATGGCAATCACTGTACCAAACACTTGGAGGAAGGACAAAGAGGAGAATCTGAAGGAAAGGAACCCGACCATATCGGTAAAGATGGCAATCACAAGGGCAATCGAAGTTAAGACGGTCCCTCGGCGGACTGCAACTTGCCTTGCTTCATATGAAAAATCCTTCAATGTGGCTCGTTCTATATCGTCTTTTGAGTCGATTAAATTCAATTCTTCCCGAATCCTAATCACGACGTGGAGACCATAATCCACACCAATTGCTAGTAAGAGAACTGGAATTGAATTCATGGCGGCGTTGAACACCATATTGACACCAAAGAATTGCAGCCAACCAGAAAAGCCGTAGGTGGCCACAATAGCAAGGACCGTTAGCGAAGTGACGAATGCGGTGTCACGCACTGAACGGAAATTGAACCACAAAATGACTGCGAGAAGCAATAATGCAGCGCTTGTCAACGTGCCAATTTCCTTACCAAGGTTAGCGTTTGCGCCCTCGCTGAATTGCGAAAACGAAAAAGTTCGTAGCCCATCACCAGCGCCATCAGCCCGTAAATCCTGCACCATAAGATCCGACCAATTGGTAATCATGGCTTGAACATCGCCCAAAATATCGACGCCATAATCGGCTGGTTCTGTGCTCACTACGAGGGTCGTCAAAACCGGGCCGGAGGAATTCCAGGGGTCGTTGGTTCGGTCAGCGACAGGAAGTGAGCCAAGGATGGCTGCTCGGTAGTCGATTGATTGCAAGCCGCTGAGCAAACCCAGTTGCCCATTCATTGGTCCGGTCACAGCCACAATTTGGCCAATCTGTGCACCTGAACGATTTGCAGTGGTCGCTTCAAGCATGCCCAACATGGCGCCAAGATTGCTTGAGAGGTTGGCACCATTGTCCAACCGATGAAGCCATTCCGAGGGCGCTCCTGCGTCCCAATTCATCAAGTCTGTCCCATTCATTTCTGATGCGGATGGTATTGATTCAGCAGCAAGGCTCAGATTGCCAAGCGCTTGACTTAGTGACTCATTGTCTGCAGAGAGGACACCTCCTATTGCAGATTCTAACGGGGCGACCCAGTCTGCTGACATCGGGTCCTGATAACGCTGCCATTGATAGGCATAGCCAGCCATACCGCTGTTCGCCTGAGTACCGAACAAGGGGTAATGATATGGTGCAAAATTCTCGTCCTCAATCATTCGCGCTTCAATGCTTGCGAGGTATTCCCAAGTTTCGTTGTTGAGAAGGGAACCTGCCTCTATCTCGTCGATGACGCGAACAAAATCGATTGAAGCTTGGTATTCACGTTCTATTTCTTCGAGTAAACGCACGTTTTCATCGTCAGGAAAAAAACCATCTTCACTGTTATCAAACTGAAGATGCATTCCACCTGAAGCAAGGACAAGAACAGCGAGCATGACAACCGCAAAGACCGACTTGGGACGACTCACACTTGCATTGCTCATTGCTTCAAATGGATTTTTCATATGCGTTGCTCGGAGAACTGCCATTTATACTGATGCATAGATGAAGTCCAAAGGAGTCTGTCTCGTCATCAACCACAACAAACCAGTACGAATCTCTTCTTCCAAAAAGCTGTTCAGATGGATTCGATGACCATGGCGATCCCTTGACCGCCACCGATGCACGCAGTTGCGACACCATAGCGTCCACCGCAGCGTTTCAATTCATGAGCAAGAGTGAGCACCAAACGTGTCCCTGTTGCTGCCAATGGATGACCGAGACCAACAGCACCACCGTTGACGTTGACCTTTTCAACATCGATGCCTAGATCATTGATGCATGCAAGGGCTTGACCTGCGAATGCTTCGTTAATTTCCCAGCGGTCAATTTCCTCGGCTTTGAGTCCTGCCTTTTCGAGTGCTTTGAGTGAGGATGGTACGGGACCATAGGACATGATTGCTGGTTCAAGACCAACAATGCCCCATGAAACAATCCGTGCCAGGGGTTTGTCCCCATCCTTAGAGGCTTGCGAGGCTGACTTGATGACCACAGCTGCAGCGCCGTCAACAATACCGGAAGCATTTCCAGCAGTAACAAAAGACTCTGGTCCAAAAGCGGTTGGAAGGGAGGCAAGACTTTCTTCTGTGCAATTCTTGACAACGTGATCTTCATCAAGATGGGTGATGACTTTTTCACCTCGCCTGCTCTTGATGGTGACTGGGACAATCTCTGATTCGAACAATCCTGATTCAATCGAAGCCGTGGTTCGAGCATGAGATAGTGCTGCAAAGGCATCAATCTCTTCACGGGTTACTCCTTTTCTGCGGCATAACTCGTCTGCAGTTTGTGCCATGAACAAACCGCATGTCATGTCTTGGAGATTGGTCATCATGTAATCTTCCACTTTAGGAGAGCGGCCAAGTTTCCATCCCTCTCGACCACCGCGCATGATGTGTGGTGCTTGACTTAGATTTTCCATTCCCCCAGAAACAACCGTCGATGCTTCGTCTAACATGATCATCTGAGCACCAGTTACAATTGACTGCACACCAGAACCACATATCCGAGAGAGTGTGAGCATTGGAACTTCTTGTGGAATACCGCCTTGAAGGCCTGCGTGACGAGACCCATAAATCGACTGTGAGCATGTTTGTAGGGCGTAGCCCATGACGACATGGTCAACAGATGCAGGGTCGGTTCCTGTCGCTTCAAGAGCACCTTTTATCGCAATACTACCGAGTTCTTGAGCACTCACGGTTTTGAGCAACCCACCGGTTTTCCCATCTCCACGCTTCCCTCCAACCCATTCACAAAACGGGGTGCGGGCACCGCCAACAATCACAACATCTTCTGCCATGGTTGTGCGAGCCCAAACAGGGTCATGAACCTCACTGTCACAACCACAGCAGCATGAAAGTACCAGCAAGAGCGGTCAGGAAGGGTATGAATAACAATTCACTTCGAGAGCGCAATCGAGCGATATTGGCCAACTCAGTACCTCGCTTCAACATCGCAGGCATCCCGGGTGTATCCGTGCCGATCATATGCAAACGGGCATTGCTTACTGGTAGACCATAATTGACCGTGCTTTTTGCTTCCTCGGACCAAAAGTTACCTTCATCGCTGTTATCCAGTGATGGCGGTTCAATATCCAGCACGTCACATACACCGGGCCATTCTAGTTCTTCTGAAGGCCTAGGTTTGACCATGCCGAGCGCATAGACAGGATCCCCAATTCTTAATGCATAGATCGTCCATTTATGTGCGAGAACATGGCCTTGGTTGTAGAGTCGTCCATGCTTAACCCGCCAGTAGGCATCGGAGAGGCTTTGGGTATGATTGGTGGTCCACTGCTTAACGAATCCGCCAAAATCCTTCCTTTCGAACGTTGAAGGCCGAGTGTAGATGCCGCCACTCCCATCATGAAGAATAAATGGTACATTTCCTTCATCACTACGCACGGGAACCCAATGCTCCTCGGTTCGCATCTGTGCCCTTCCATTTCTTCTGACCACCTTTGTTTCTCTGATCTTCACTTCATAGGTCCATTTGTAAGAAACGCAGCCCGGCACCATGCGCATTGGATGGTGATCAACCAACACGTCGAGACCCCCAGACCATGTTGGACGGACCTGTCCCACGAGTTCTCCTGAACCTGCTGCGACGGAACGGGCGGTCGCTGTTGATGTGTCCATCATCACAGATTGTTGCCTTTGAGCCAAATAGCCCAAAATCATCCAAATGACGCCAACGCCCATCGTGATGTAAGGAAGCAAAAGAAAGCTATCATCACTCTGATCAAGGCTCTCCTTGGCGTTCTGCATTCCCAAGTAAGCAAGGATCGAGACACCTCCTAAGAACATCAACAAAAATAATCCATAACTTGAGATTACTGCTGGCTTAGGCGTACCGATTTTCGTGGGGTGTTCGGGAAGGAGCTCGTTGTCCGGATCAGGGTGGTAGGGGCGTTCCATCACCCAAGATTTCGGACCTGGGGCAGTGTAGACCCAGCCGTTTGGATCTGCTGTTGGGACATATGTTTTCTTTCCATAGAACCAATCTTCAACCGTGGTGCCCTTGTTGAGCGCCTGTGCCTCTAAGTCTTCAGGAAGAGGATTCTGTTTCCGCATTCGATGTAATTTTGCTTCAAGCCCGGTTGGTGAAAGCATGGCTAAAACGACAAACATCACCAATGAAATGATGTAGCCTTGAGGCTGAAAAAACAAGGACCCGACCATGATGATAAGGATCAAGATCCACCAAGCCCACCCTTGCCAAGTGTAAGGGGTTGTGAATTTGAAAAAGCCCTGGTCAAATTCGACCTGTGGCTTGATGTCCATGGTCATCTGTAGAGGTGACGAGTTATGATTCTTCCACCTTCGAAGCAGCGAAGCAGTCATTCACCGAGAATGCCAACCACTTTGACCATGATTCGTTTATCGCGCCGGCCATCAAATTCAGCATAGTGGATTTGCTCCCATGTGCCCAAATGCAAGCCTCCAGAACGGACCGCCATGGTCACTTGTTGGCCCAATAACTGACGCTTGAGGTGAGCATCTCCATTGTCCTCACCCGTGCGGTGATGGTGGTATTCCTCGCCCGATCGACCTTCGATACCGTAGAATGGTGCAAGGTGCTCTAGCCAATGACGTATATCATGGTGCAGTCCATACTCCAAATCGTTGACAAAGCATGAGGCTGTAATGTGCATTGGGTTCACCAACACGAGACCATCGATAATTCCACTTTCCTTGACCACTCGTTCAACTTCGTGCGTGATGCAACGAATCTCGTACCTTTCATCAGTGTTAATCCATAACTCTTCGACATAAGTTGCAGCAGTTCCCTTGACAAGTGTGCCCATAACCGGTACACGCACAAGGCGGTTGTTGATGCTTAGGTCAGAAGCCGTACGTTTTTTTCGTATCAAAACCGTTGTTCGAAATCAGAAGAGGGATGGCCACAATCGCCATGCAAATTCCATTGCAGATCACAACAGCGATGGAGCCTACAACAGAGACTACATCCTCTAATTCCTCATCGGTAATGACGTCATACTCTTCTTGGGTGATTTCACCGTTTTCCAACATCTGGTCGTAATCCAAAACAATTTGCAATGCGATGATCGATGATATTGCAACCCATAGAATGGTCCCTAAGACAATGAACACGCCCTGGCGGTTGTATTGGAACATTTGAACGCCTCCAAAAACCATTCCAGCATATGCCAAAATATTCGCAGCACCAAGTGCGATCGTAAAACCGTTTCCTCCAGGCATTATTACTCCCATACCTTCGGCAAGGATACTGAATGCGGCATATATGATGACTAAAACACCGATTACCTTTGGAGCCGAGGATGGGGCTTGCTGAATGATAATGGGTTGTTGACCGTACGCTGGCATCTGTGTGGTTGCGCCCATAATCATCGGTTGTTGGGCTACTGGCGCCTCCTGTGCAGTTGAAAGAGGGATTGATGCTGGAGCATTTGTGGCATCCGTGTTTTCTGAAAAATCATCCCATGGTGAAGGTTCCATGCTGGTTCCATGATGCAGCAAGTACATGAAACATCGTATATTGACCGTAGGGCTGTGTTGAAGAAGGAGCGGCCCTTGGGGAAACCAAGGAGGAAGCATTATGTCGGACATTCTAGTTGTGTACAAGAAAAATTTCGAAGCAGTTCATGATGCTAGCCTTGACATTATCACTGCTGAACTTCATCTTTGCAGTGAGGAACGAGGTGGACTCCGCGTTGACATACGGGCAAGAGAAAGGGTTCGTCGAGCCGATTTCATCGGTCGCGACCTTGTCATTGTCCTCGGTGGTGATGGGACTCTAACGAGTATCTCTCACAACATCGATGCATCAACACCTGTGATGGGCGTCAATTCACATCCAAGGGATCAAGATTCTGAAGGGAGTTTTGGATTCTACATGGACTCGAATGTGAACACATTCGCAGAGGATGTAAGGCAAGCGCTCGCAGGCAATGCCATTGTCAACGACCTACCACGCCTTCAGGCCATCATTGATTCTACATCAGGAAACCGATATACAACAGATCCTGCAATGAATGATCTACTGATTGCCAATACTCATCAATACGCCCCGAGCAAGTATCATCTCCGGCGTGGGGATAAAAAATGCGAACAGCAAAGCAGTGGGCTGCTTTTTTCAACCTGGCTTGGTCAAGGAGCTTGGCTCAATCATTCCATCTCGAAGCAAGAACTGGGCGAACTCAAGTCGAAGGTTTCGCCTGACCAGATCGAAGACCATTACTTCGTAGTTGCCCGAGATTTACCGCATGACAAACGCGAAGCATCGCCCTGGGCATGGATGGATTGGACAAGCGATGCTACCACAATCACTTCAGATATGCACAGGGGCTATGTTGTTCCTGATGGCTGGAACGAAGTCCATTTCAACCGAGGTGCAACCATTACAGTCAACGCTGAAGCGCCCCGATTGCGCCTTTTGACGTTCCGTCAAAGCATGATTGAGAAAGTAACATCCTGATGATTACATTAGGGCGATTTAATGAGTGAGCGAGAATTTACACCGAGTGGTGTAAAAAGTAAACTGCTAAAGGCGAAAAAAAAGAGGTGGAGACTGGAGCTCGACAAAGAGCTCCAGCCTCCGGTTTTCTTAGGAGGTGATCCATCTGCAGGTTCCCCTACAGATACCTTGTTACGACT
>VMHT01060007.1_pt1 | contig 11669 bp, 7 predicted proteins | sample 4693611 | NCBI WGS metagenome assembly VMHT01 (sample SAMN12280063, study PRJNA550983) | marine metagenome | isolation source: seawater sampled from same location over 5 years 0.02-0.2 micron viral filtrate | place: USA: collected off the coast of southern California halfway between the port... ...
CGATAAGCACATGTGGATACCTGAGCTAGTGAATGCAGATCACATGCCTGAGAGGAGCACAGAGGACGCCACAGCGTACAGAGTGGGCATCATCGACTTCTACAATGGTGTGAGGCCAGAGGATGGTGAGTATTACTACTCTAGTGCTGAGATGCGTGAACTATCCAAGGTGCAGTTCAACGCTGAGATGATGATCGATGCTGAGAAGATCAGGGCTGAGTTCCCAGGTAGTCAGATCGACAACATGGATGAACGCACTGCGCCGTTTTGACAGAAAGCCATTTGTCTACCCTTTCTAAAAATCTGTCACCGTGGAGGATAATCTATATGACTGATCTTTTACTGAAATTTTAGTCCCAGCTGCGGGGGTCTTTGACCACCAGTATCTTGGTGCCCGGGTATAAGGCTTCGACCAGTTTCTTCTTGAGCCTGAACACCTGGGTGATCACCCCTTTGGTGTCTTCGACCACCACCTCACCATCGCGCTTGTATCGGAAGTCTGCTATGTACGAGCAGATCTTCTGATCCTCGCCGTTGACGGTGACCACGCAGGGGAAGTCCACCTGGACCTCAAGATCAGTGAGTTCGCCAGCCTGCTCTAGCTGTTTGAGTATCTTATACCTAGCTGCTTCAAGCTTGGAATCGAACACGATGCCATCGTATTCAGTTCGCTTTGCAAAGTATTTGGATTTTGATCGCTTTCTTTTTGGGATCAATTAACTGCCGCCCATCAACTTTTCTTCTTCTTGTTGTCGCAAGAATTGAGATGCGCGGTTTGATATTTGATCAAACTGTTGAGGTATTGCCTCGACTGCACCTCTTACTGCTTCAGGAATAACTTCTGTTAAGTCTGGAGCCATTGGTTGAGGCGTTGGCCTTTGAGGCAACCTGTCTTCACGATAAGATCTTGCAACCTCTTGAGACATTGTTTCAACTGGCGCTACGTTTCTGCGTTTATCAGCAGCCGCTTTGTAAAGTTCTATAGACACTGACGCCTTGGGTGCCATGGGTATGTAGATATGATTAAGAATACCACGCCAACCATCTAAACCGCCTACATCACGAACAATTTTCGCAATCTTTTCTTCTGACAGGCCAAGCGTTCTTGCGTCATCAAACGCTATAGACAGATCTCTAACCTTCTTGAATCTATTGGCGTTAGCTTGTTGAAACCTGTAAGCGATTTCTTCTGGAAGCCTAGCGCCATATTCTTTTTTCAAGTCTTCATAAAATGATCTTGCTGCACCAAACTCGCCTTTGGCTTCTTGTATTCTGTAACCAAGCTTCTTTTCAACTTGTGATTCAATAAACTTAATACCGCTGGCCGCTTGGAAAGCTTCATCGTACACATCAAGCTTCTTTTTTCTTTCGCTTATTCTTGACAGTCTTGATGCATCAACCATTCCAGATTCTACAAGGGCCGCTTGAGTGAGATTACCTAAAGTGAAAGATCGCCAAGGGTCAAAGTTTGAAGAATGTTGTGGCCCCATTTTGGTATTAAATTCTAATGGTGATCCTGCAGGTATGAAGCCATTCAACGTGTGAGCAACGCCAGCCCATATCTTGTCTCCTAACGGAGCACCATCGTCGTAAATTTTATATCCTTGTGATGTTACTCCAGTAAATCCAGTTGCTATTCTATCAAACAGCATGGATTGGCCAAGAAAAGGACTAAAAAACTCAGCACTTGCACCTAAACCAGCATTCAGTGCTATCTCAGTTAACTCTTGCTCACTACGGATACCGTTGTTGTAAGCATTTATGACAGCCTCTGATGGCCTTAGCAAATAGTCGTATGGCAACGTGTAAGATGCGTTCTGCATCTCTCTGAGGTATCCGTCTTTGTTTGTTCTTGTGACGGCGAAGGTTGAGTTTCGCTCCCAATCGAATGAAAAACTTCTTTTGAACGCATCAACCTGTTCTTCACTTGATCCTGTCATACCAACAGAGAACTGCTCTAAGCCCTTTGGAATCATGTATGCAACTGAGGCAGCGCCAAATAAACGCTCAAGCCCACGGGCGCGTATGTCTGCGTTGTCACTAGCAATTTCAGTGATGCTGCGCCCAATGGTGTTCATACCTGTTCTCAAGATTTCTGACGGGTACGCGATGAAGTTGCCGAAAGGCAGCTGTCTCAATGCATCAATAACTTCTGGTGTTCTTGAGTAGTTTGGAATGTTGTTCTTGGTGATTGTTGCGGCTTCTTCAGACAAGAACTCATCTAGTGGATTCTTCCCATAACGATTTATAAACTTCTCACTGAGCCTATCTTCGGGAACTCTAGATAAAGCAACCAGGTCTACATTGTTTGGATCTAAACCAAAAGCTCGCGCTACATTTTGTTGATCAACTGTTTGCGCCTTCATGGTGAGAGGCTTGTTTTTGATGGCTGCTTTTTGAACTATCCCTAAAAGTTTTTTCTTTTCAATCTCATAGTTCATGACCTTCCAAACGTCATCGCCTGCGGCATAAAACCTTGATGCAAGGTTAGAAACTTTATTGTCTCTAGATGCATCAAACATCTTTCCAACTCGACCAAGACCTTTGGTTGATTCTGCAGCTTGTTCAATCAAACTGTTAAGCTCCCCCAGCTGAGCTTGCGTTCCAGTGATGCCTCGACGCACATACTCTTGAAGAACTTTTTGTCTGTCTTTAGCTAACGGGTATTTGCGACCAATGTCGCCGTAAATTAATTGAAAAGCCTCTAATGCATCTTTGCCCGTGGGAATGTTGCCATTGAAAGCGGTGAACCCTAGTGCAGATGTCACGTTTCTTATCTGGCCAGTTGGGTTGTATACCGTTTGAGCTTTTTGAAACATACCTTTCGCGCCCAACAAGCTTGCGTAGAAAGGTTGAAATACACCCATTTTTTCAGAGAGATTGAAGCTCTGGTTTTCAAGGGCCTGCAAGTACTCTTTTTTAACGTATTTACCTCTTAACGGGCCAAACCCAACAGAGTCAGGAACTTGAGTGTACTCATCAATACCCATGGCTGCTTCAACCGGGGCATCATCTAAAAACATCTTATTACCTTCGGGCAAGTTCTTGTTGTACTCATCTAGCCTGTCGAAGAACTTACCTTTAGCTATGATTGCAGACTGTCGACCAAGAGTTTCTTTTGTCTTGGCAATCAACCCCTGTTTGCGTTCATCAAATGTTTGAGTTTTTAACCCTATGTTTTTTCTAGCCGTGTATTCACCTAAATATGCTTTGACAGCAGGGCTTTCAAGAGTCTTTGCTTTGAGCGGGCCTTGTTGGATAGCAGTCAAAGTTTCGTTAGAAATTAGTTCTCTAGGCGTCAGGTTCTTATTTACAAAACCACCTTTGTCTTTGATCTGAACAAGCTGATTGATCGCATCAGCCCTTTTGATAGGCAAGCCCATGGCTTCAGACCCACGCATAATTGCTTCAATCGCTCTCTCTGTATCTTCCTTAGTTGGCACATAACTATCATCAAGAAAAGCTCTGTATTGTGTTGCTCCATAAAGCCCAAGCTGGCCTTCAATAGTGTCTTGCGCACCTTCAGGAAGTAGATTTGGGTTACCAGCTATCTGTCTGCTGTAATCATCTATGCTCGCCCTAGCGTTCTGTGCAGCACGAAATAAACTATACTGAGTGCGAATGTTTTCAGGTTTTGTGTTAAGAGTGAGTTTGTCGCTGGGAACAAACCCAAACTTCTTATCTGCCTCGATCAAAACTTTTGCTGCATCATTTTGTATGGTCAACGCATTTGCTTTTGTTACTGCATCTGCACCGACTATTGCGTCAGTTGGATACAAGAAATCATTCAAAGCATCCATAACCTTTTCAGCATCAGACCCATTGGCATTACCACTCTTTATTGCCTGTTTGAAGGTGGCATCTAAGTCGTTCAACGCGATTAGGTTTGCATGTGCTAATCCAGAAAGCTCCGTTGCCTTTAATGCTTTAAGCTCAGCGACCATGTTGTCTGGTAGATCGCCTCTGAACCTAAATTTAGGCAGCAAAAACTTAGCAACTTTGCTTCTCTTCTCAGCCTCTTCTACAACCTTGCCGAAGCCCTTGCCAACAGCGTAAAGACCTTCGCCTACTTGCTTCACGCCTGGTACTAAAGCCGCACCTTTAGCGCCTGTTTTTATAACAGCACCAGTTGCTGTCATGGCGAGTGGTATACCAGCCATAAGCGCGGCTGCTTCTAAACCATTCACGCCTTTGTTATACAACGCAGCAAAAGCTTTCTCTTGACCCTCAAGTCGATCTAATTCTTTGGTCTTGGTTACGGGGTTGGGTAGAAAAGTATCACCGAAAGACTGCATGTCTTCTTCGGCAACAACACCTTCAGCGGCTGCAGTAGCTAAAAGCTTTGTAGCTTTGTTTGAATTGCCTAATACTTTTAAAACAGCTGCGCCAGGAATACCAAACTGCACCAAGGCTTTTGGTATTTCACCCCATAAGCCAGTGTCAGATATATCAGGGGCTAATGCATCCTGCACAGCTTGAGCGGTGAGAACAACATTTTCACCACGCTCTACGCCTGCAGCTTGTAGGCCTCTCCCCACAGTTGATGCAATCCCAGTGGGGATTGACACAAGTCCAGCTAGAACACCACGGCCTGCTCGACCGCCTGTTCGCATGACGGCTTCGCCATACTCGCCAACATCACCTAACAAAGATTCCTCTTTTACAAAGTCCTCTTCGGATGGTTGAAAGTCTGTGCTTGCTCGGTAAGCTGTTAGCGCGTCTTGCTTTCTCTTTGCGGATATTGCTCTTTCAGCATCTTGTACTTTTAAAGAAATAGTGTCTGGGTCACTACTATAAATTCTTTCTATAGATCCATCAGACAATCGCCTTAACGTAACTCCTGTTTCATTTGCCATGTCAATTACTACTGGTTTTGCATTTCAAGAGCAAACTCATCTACAACATCACTAAGCTTCGCTCCGCTCTGCATACTTTCAATAATTTTTCTCACCGACTCCAAACCTGTTTCTGTTTGCCCAAACGTCGAAATCATTTCCGCCGCTAATTTTTGTGCTGCTTGATCTCGGCTCATTGCGTTAAGGCTTAAAGCGATTTCATTTCTTAAACTTAAAATTTGTTCTGGAGTTGCCTTGCTAGTGTCTTGAGTGCTTACAAAGAAGTCAGTTAACTTTTCTATGTCGGTGGTATCCATGGCCCTAGTTTGAGCAGCCATGTAGTCTTGTTTAGCTTTAGCCTCATCGTACTCTGCTTGGCCAAGCGTAAAGTCAGTAAAGAAGTTTCTATCTACTACACCTGCGCGTGACTCGGCTGCTCTAGCAAGACCATAGCGGGTTCTTGGATCAGCCAAGTAATTCATGGTTTTTTGCAAGAAGTCGGCAGGCTTACCGCGTAAGAAATCTATCGCGCCCTTTTCACCCTCTTCGTCGCCACCAAATGCAGCGTCTGTTCCTAGCAAGAACTTAGTGATGCCAGTTGCAGGCTCTGCTGTCTCTACCTCTTCCTCAATAACTGGTTGAGTTGAAGTTTGCTGCGCAGCTTGTTGAGCGTTTAATCTAATATTTGCATCAGCTAGGTCTTGTTGGTCTTGGCTTATGGTTGGGGTTGCTGGAGGAGTTGGCGCATCTGGCCCAAAAGCTCCATAACCAATCATTGCAGCGGTAGGCGCTCCAATACCTAGAGCCGCCACTGTTTTACCTGGATTCCTAGTGATTATATTCCCTTGACGCCCTTCTATTACATCATCAGCTTTTTTTGTTGCAGCGGGTATGCCAGGCAGATCCATTTGAGACTCTGCTTGATTAAGAATTTCATCAGTTTGATTTGGAGTAAGCTTGCCCGCTTGTTCCGCATCAAGAGCATCCTTTCTAACGTCCTCACCTTTACTAGCTTTTCTGAATAGTCTGTTAAATAAAGCAGTTGCTCCCTTAATGACAGCTTCACCACGGTTATATCTAGGCAGTGAGGCAATGCCGCCCATGGCCATTTGCTCAGCTTCGCGCATCTTTCTCATCTTGCGCTCGCCTCTGGTAACAGGGCGGCGTTCTTGAGGTTCAGGTTGCTGAGCCAGTGCAGCAATGCCGCCCATGTCTTGAGGCATTTCATCTGCCATAGCGATATCTTCTTCTGCTAAAGCGGCAGGCAATGCAGCCATTTGAACTTGTAACCCAGACTGCGCTCTAGATGTGCCGCCACCTAACTTCTTCGGGATGGCCTCTTGAAGCTTAACGACTTTTTGAACTTGCTCTGCTGCCTTCGCTCCTTTGACGCCCATCTTTGCAAGCCGAGCCGCAATTAACGCAGGAGGAAAAGCTATTAACCCTAGAGTTGCATAGTCAACAGGATCAGATGGATCAAAGAAAAAATCAGTGATGTCTCTTAGGTTCATGCCCGAACCTTCTTCTGTTTGCTCAAACGAGAAGAAGTCATCTGAAACAAGATCACCCTCTGCGTATCCACGCACAGGCGCAACGCCTGCCATGATGCCCATGCCTTGGCGCTGTTGAGGCGTTTGGAACATTGGCCTGTTCATGATATCGCTGTACATCATGCCTCCTTGGTTCATGAGCAAGGGTTCTAATAAAGCTGGGCGAGTTCTTGAATAACCATCGGGCATTACGGCTGGTGCCTGGTTCATGGGAGGCATTACGTCTGGTGCCTGATTCGTTGGTTGTAAAATTGAAGGCTGATTCTGCAACCCAGACCCAGGCATACCCGGCTGCAACCTGCCACCAAAAGTTTTGCCGCCTTGTTGCTGACCAAAAGCTTGTCTCTCTGCTTGGCTGACCGCGCCTACAAATTGATTAATTTTATTTTCTTGCTCTTGCTGCATCGGCCCTATGTATTTTTGACCCAAATAGCCTTGATAAAGTGCCAAGGGATTTTGCTGCATGCCTCGCATTTGGTTTTGCATTTGCATGAAGTTTCTTTGCATAGGAGATGCCACGGGCGGAATCCTCTGATCTCCGATAATACCCGTTTTGTAAGATCCAGGCCCCATGGTCTGAGCCTGTGGTCGAATCGAATTAGCAAAAGGCGATTGCATTTGCGCAAGTCCAACTATTCCGCCTTGATTCATTCTGTTCGCCTCCGACAAAGCAATTGCCATAGCTTGCTTTGGATTTGTTACTTTTCTACCCGAACCGCCTGATTTGAGAGAACCATCCTTGAACTCTCCCATGACCTTGCTGATCTTTCTCTCACGCCTAGATCGTTTCACGGCTGCGGTTTACTTTGGAATAATCAACACGATAGTAACCATCGTCACCCATCATGACCGCGCTTGGGTCAACTGTTTTGAGTTCTTGCGCAATCACACCTTCAGTTAGGTCATCAATGCCCATGGCCTTAGCCGTGTCATTCCAATCCCATGTGTACCAGCCTACGCCGGGTTGAACGTCACCAACCTTCATTACGTTTTCTTTCAGGCGGATGTCAGATGCGGCCATAAACGTTCCCGCAATATTAGCAACAGTGCCTGCTGCGGCCAGTCCTTTAGCCAAAGTACTGCCCTGAGTTTGAGCCTGCCCTTGGTTTTGACCCATGTTGAAGCCGCTCTGGTACTGAGGCATAAACGGTGCGCCACCTTGCAACAACGCTTGGCCACGCTGCAGTCTCATGAACGGTTCATCAGCCATCTGAGTAGCCGCCTTGTACTGCGCATCAAGACCAGCTTGTTGTATGCCTCTACCCGTTACCCCTAACTGATTAAGAGTATTAATCTGCGTGCCCAGCATCTGTTGACCTTGTTGGCCAAGTCCTGCGATGCCTGCTGCGGCCGCACGTTGAGCGCCTGTGCCTTGACCAAACGCCTGCAACGCAGTGCCAAACTGATCTTGCGTAAGACCGCCAAGACCTTGTCCTGCTCGTGCGAAGCGATCCATCTGCTGGCCAAACACATTTGACCCAAGTTGTTGGCCCTGCATGCCTAACTGTCCTATGCCTTGAGCGATGTCTGCACGCTGTCCTGCAAGACCTGCTTGTGTTTGCGCACCTTGAATGCCCATCTGGCCGCTTTGTTGAGCGATGTTGCTTACATCTCTTCCAGCTTGCATGCCCATTTGGGCAACATCTCGACCTGCTTGTCCTGCCTGTTGAGCCAACTGCGATCTTAGTTGTTGCGTGGAGATACCCATCTGAGCCGCTCTATTAGCAAGATCAGCCTCAGACTGTATGCCCTGCATGCCAAGCGCAGCTTGCTCACCAGCTACGCCTCTACCCATCTCAGCTGCTTGCATACCAAATTGACCCGCTTGGCCAAGTAATGAGCCAATTCCCTGCTGTCCAGAAAGACCAAGCTGTCCGCCTTCAAGCGCACCTCGTTGAGCTAACTGCTCTGCAGTTAATCCTAGCTCTCCTGCTCTTGCTGCGGCTTGTAAGGACGTTCCTGCTCCAGCCTGGCCCATTGACCCAGTGAGTTGCGCGGCTTGCTGACGGCGCGCCTGCGCGTTCTCAAACGATTGTTGTGCCTGCTGTGCTGCCTGCTGGAAGCCTTGTGACCTTAACTCAGCACCCGTCTTAGCCTGCTGCTGTAATACGTTACGGCCAATCTCAGCTTCTTGTATTGCGCCTCGAGAGCCGCCAAATGCACCCGCTCTAACTTGCTGTGCTCTAGCATCTTGTTTTTGTTTTTCGCCTAGTCTAGCGATCTCTGCTTGTTGCGCATCAATAACTTGTTGCGTGAAGGGGTCTTGGAATCTAGCAATGCCTGCAGGATCAAACTGCTCACCAGTGCCTGCGAGTCCAGCGATACCCTGCATCGCTGTTTGACGGCCCATTTCTCCAGCGGATCGCAAGTCTCGTCCAGCCATTTGAGTTTGTGCACGCGCTCTACGCGCCGCTTCTGCAGCACCTGTCTGAGCACCACCGACTTGGCCTGTAATCCCACGAGCAGCGTCTTCTATGCCAGCGCCTGCCCTGCCTGCAGCGGCTTGTCCTGCTGCCAATGCTTCGCTCAGACCTTGTTGTCCTGCGCCCACAACACCACCAACGCGGCCAGCGCCACGCAGTAATGCTTCTTCGCCTGCTGTGGATGCTAGTTGAGCTTGTTGACTTGCTTGTCTAGTAGCTCTATTTGCTTCGCCAGTTGAGTCCATTGCTCTTAATGCCGCGGCTTCAATGTCTCGGCTACCGCCAGCCATGCCCCTTTGAGCGGCTTCAATTTGACCTGGGATGGTTGCGCCAGCTGCACTGATATCTCCAGCCGCACCCTCCATCATAGATCTTGCTCTCTGATCTACAAATCGTTGCCCCATGGATGGGTCATACACGCCAAGGCTTTGTTCGTACAATTCACGCGCTCGTGGGTCTGCAAACAAACCAGCAGAACGCGGGTCAAACCCTTGTCCTGAACGCCTAAAAAGCTCTTGTGCTTCTGCTAGTTGTCCACCAAAACCACCCAACCCCTGCGCAGCATTACGCGCTTGAATTTCTTGTGGCGATAGGCCAGCCACCTGTTGAATAGGAATCGGTATGGGCTGTCCCATCATGCCCAAGTTGCCTTGAGATGGGTCACCAAAGTATGTAGCTAGAATTTTTCTAGTTGCCAACTCCATCGCTGGATCGGCATAGGTTTGCCCCGCCTGGGGCATTATTACGGGTATACTGGTATCTGTTACACCTGTACTAGCCATTACGCTTTCCTCATCGCTTGCTCGCCCGCCTTCTGCAAGGCATACATCATGCGAGCGCCCTCACGGCGTTGTTCTTCTTTAGATTTACCAGCGCCATTCATTCTACCGACGCCACGAACAGCTTTAGCGTTTACGACAAACTCGCCATCGCTAAGCATTGCAGGAATATCATCAGATGTCTCTGTGCCTGGGCCAGATATCGGGCCATTCATACGAGGAAAATCGACATCTCCGCCATCAGCCAATGGTTGAGGCGTTAATGCTTTGCTCAAAGCGGTAAGCTCAGCACCAAGGTCTGACTTGTTTTGTTGTTCCAAAAGAGCAATTAACTGCTCTTTAGTCATGTTGGCATATCGACTTTGTTTTTTTGAAGATGCTTTTTGATCTGAAGGGGTTCCAGCAGGCGAAGGCGTCATTGGGTTTACGCCAACCCCAGCACCGCCAACTCCACCACCGCTCAAGCTCATTAAGTTTCCTGCAGAGGTGCCACCTAAAGTCTGCCCTGGAGCCGCAAGTGTGCCGCCACCGCTCATTTGCACGGGTATACTGGCAATACCACCATCAGCCATGGTCATCATGACGTTGTCGCCAATAGAGTCTTGAATATTCCGAAGATCGCTAAGACTTAGTATGCCTCCGGGCATGCCACCTGAAACAAGCAAGTCTTCATTTGAAAAACTTCTATCGCGATTATCTGCTGCAATCTCCAGCATCTTATCGTCGCCAAGAATGTCATCGTAATTCTCTATTTGAAACGGGCCGCGACGAATGGCTTGATCTAGCTCAAAATCTTTGAACGCATCAGCCATTTCATCTCGCCGCTCAAAGTTCATTTCGTTAGCTCGCTCAATAACTTCAGCAAGAAGCAATGCATTCTCTGCTTCAATATCAGCAGGATCATCCGCTCTGCCCACATCTATTGCAGGCTCAGACTTATACTGATTGGAAACGCCACCGCTTGCTGGGGGCGTTGTGGCTACAGGAGGGGCTACGTTTGCTTGTGGATAGAACGCTGTGGTTGTGCCTGGAAGGTTGGCATAAGTCATCCCTGGCAAGCGTTGTTGCGCCATAGATTGCGCGTATGGGCTTACCCCGCCACCTAAGAAGGAGGTGCTGCCTTTTAATTCTGGCCTAAGATTTTGCAGCTGACTTGGAGCAAAACGTTGAAAGCCACCAGATGTGTCGAAATCTTTGATCGCTTTAGACGTTTGCTGACGCAACTCTTTTTGAGCTGCTGCAATCTCTTTTTCAGATCTCTTCATTCCCATATCAGTTACTCACCTGCTTAACACTTCCATCGCCGTCTAGCTTGTCTCAGCCTAGAGTTAGGATCTTTTGCTGCTTTTGGAAACCTCTTCATTTGCCCTGCAGATCGTGCGCAAAAAGACTTTCTACGCGCTGCTCGTTTACCTGTAGGCTTATCCTCCGTCACAGCAGTCTGGAGTTTACTACCAGGATTCGCTTTGCGATACGCTTTTACACCAGCTTCTGTCATGCCAGCGCCCTGTTTTGTAGGGCGAAAGTTCTTTTTATTGCGCTTCGGCATCTTGTCGCGGCGTCGTTTCTTGACTTCACCACCACCGTTAAACTCTTCTGCGTATCGTCTAAACATCAGGAATACCTTGTTCGCTTACGTCGATCAGACATAACAGCCCCACAGCCACGGTGATTACGGCGAACTTCGCCGCCGCTGGCTTTCTTTACAATGGTCTTCACATTTGTTGGCTTGCCGCCCACACCCTGTGGCTCAGCGCGCTTTCGTTTGACGGCACTACGACGCTCGCCTTCAGTCATTTGATTGGCTTTAGATCGCGGCACACACTTTGGATACTTGCGCTTTGAGCCTTCAACTTTCTTGCGACCACACGCTTGAAACTTGCCATCTTTCTTGGGCGCGCCAATATCAACCCAATCGCCTTTTGAGTCTGTTTTTGAAAACCATTTGGTTAGGCTCACGCGATCTTAGTGGGCTTGCGCTTGTTGGGCAGCATGCCACTGAATCCTCTAGGGTCTATTACACGAGCGCGTTTAGCGGCAAATCCGCCAGCGTTCATGTTTCTTGGCTTCGGGCCTTTGAAG
>VMHT01089718.1_pt1 | contig 11669 bp, 10 predicted proteins | sample 4693611 | NCBI WGS metagenome assembly VMHT01 (sample SAMN12280063, study PRJNA550983) | marine metagenome | isolation source: seawater sampled from same location over 5 years 0.02-0.2 micron viral filtrate | place: USA: collected off the coast of southern California halfway between the port... ...
GTATCTGTATCAAATTCTACATAATCTCCAGCAAAACGGTGTTCAGGACTTGGTGGTAAAGTTGTTCCAGTTGTATAATCTGTATTATCTCTTAATAATGACCAAGTAAATTGTTTTGCTGTGTTTGCTAAATTATAAGGTGGTGAAAAAAATATAGGCATTTGAAACATATATTCACCATTATTTGTTTTATAATATGATGCTACAAAATTTGCTTCTGTATCTTTTACATTAGTTAATGTTTCTGTTCTTTCTATTATTTTACTTTCTAAATAATATCGTGGATCTATTAAACTAGCAGTATTATCTTGACCTTCCCAAGTTATATTTTCTGCGTTTGTAACTAATGATGTTTTAAATGTTTGAACATCTTGAATTACATCACCCTTAAATTCAATTGTAGCACTTTCAGCACCTAAATCTGATACAAATGCTCCTTGTACTGATATTTTATCCCCTACTTCTAAATTTATTCCATTTGATACATTATTTGTCCATAATGAAGTATTTTCATCATCATCATATTGTGGGGCGTGTATTCTGTTTGCTTCTAATATATGTGTATCAACATATTCACTCATATTATAATTATAATATATTATAATATTGTTAGATTAATTTACAAAAAAATAATTATAATTTAACAAAGATTTACAAAGATTTTAATAAAGGGTTTAAGCAAAAGTAACTGTAAACTGACCGTCTTCAAGAACAGCATAACGGACAATTTCTAACCAAGCATTAAGTGTATTTCCACCATTATTTTCAAGAGTATCCCACGTAGCATATAGTTCAAGACCACGAGAATTAATACGTTCATTACGGTTAAGTCTATCACAAGTCCACATACTAATAGAACGAAGTTGCTGTTCGAGTTGGTCTCCCTCTACACGTTGTAGAGTAATTAGAGATTCCTGTTGAGACCATTCGTCCTTAGATACAAACGGTGGAGAACCTTCTGCCTGAGTAATGTTATCTACAACACGAGAAGGATTCGTAATATCAACAGGGTATAGATAATTATCATTATATCTGATATTGTGTGTAAACGTTCCAAATGTAGCATCAGCAAAAGGAATACCAAACGTAGTCTGTAGACCATCAGCAGTAAAATCATTAAATAGACTTCTTTCAGGGTTAGCACCTTTATCAGCAGTAACACAGAAGAATACTTTATTTACAATTCTTCCAGCACCACCTAGATTAAGAATTACAGTATTAGCAACACCAGCAACACTAGTAATAGTATGACGGACACGTCTATAATCTACATAAGTAAAACCAAGTTTACGATTAGCATTAGCATAAGCATCCATCATCTCTTGTGGATAATAGATATAATCAGCAATCATCTTAGTTTCAGTAGGAACAATAGTTGCTGTCATTGTGTTAACTCCAGCAACACATAAACGATTCTGAGCATCAGCATAATGTAATTCAATATCTAATTCTTCTTTACACATATATAATGGAAGTTGGTTCATCTTAAGGAAAGGAAATAGATCATTAAGAGCAATCTGATATACAGGTTGACGATCTACCGTTTGCGTAGTTACATAACACTGATCAGGAATTTTTACAATACGAGCAGCAGGTAAATTGTTAAGACGTTCAGTTTCTACACCAGTATCAAGAGTATAACCAACAGCATTACTATTAGATTGTTGTCCAGCAACAGTATTTGCTCCAAGATTTGAAGCACCAGCATCACCATCATCATATACCCAGCATCTACACATCATACGACCAGTAGTAAATGCTTCACGCTGTTTATTATGCTGAGGATTAATAAACATTGAACGATATGCCATAAATTGATTAAATCCATCAGTTTCACAGAGAGTTTTCGTTCCAGATTTAAGAACACATCTTTCTATAAGAGAATTAACACCAATATTAAGAGGAAAGAAAGCATTATCGTCAGGCGGTGCTGCTGCCGTAAGTCCACCATTAACAGCAAAAGTTAACTTAGAGTTAGAATGGAGAATACCTTTGTTTTGTAAACGGAAACGACAAAACGTTTCAGACTGAACCACCGGTTCGAGGATATCGGTCTCTACGTCCATAAGAGTATTAGTAGGAACAGCACCGATTTTCATAAGATCAGGGACATTAGAAGGGGCAGATGCTCCAGCAGGGCGACTGGAAGCATCAAGCGGTTCACCAGAAGAAATTGTAGTAGGAACAGGGTCTTCAGACATTTTTATAATTTAGTATATTATAAAAAAATAAAAAATAAAATTTTAAAACTGACTTATTGCTTAAGTTACAACCTGGATGCCATTCTGATTAAATACAAGAGTCTGTTTGCTGTGGACAAACATATATACAGCATTAGGATTATCAGTGGTTAAATCAAGTTCCATATTAATACCGAAGGGTGTAGTCCTGAAATCTATACCTTGATTGGAAATAGTATCAAAAGCAACACCAATACCAAAAGCACATCCACCATTTACAAATTGATTCCTTACTGCCTGTGCTGTTCCATCAGTCATACGCATATTCTGAGGAGTAATAGAATTACGAGTATTTTTGAAGAAAGACTGAATAGAATTAATATAATTACGTGTAATCTGTTCATCAGGGAAAAGGTTTCCAGGTTGAGAACGCTGGACTGTATCAATATTATATTCTAGTGGCATACGTTCACCACCACGAGTAAATACAAGTTGATTAATCTTCGCAACAGTATTAGTGGAGTTAATAGGATACCACGTGGTCATACCATTAAAAGCACGGTTATTAATCTGATTTGCTCCAATAAAATTACAAAATACACCTAATACACGAGATAATCCAAGCGAGAAATTAATAATAGCATTAGTAGAATTAATAGTAGTATAATAACTTGAAATACTATTATATTCAAATGTTCCACCACTTGACCCTCTTTTGCTTAGAGAAGAAGTTTGTTCAGGAGTAGGACGCTGGACTTCACACGTTAAAGTTACATTCTTGAATTCATAAAAAGCATTAGCAATATTAGCAGCAGCAGATTGTTCATCAAAGAATACATTACTATCAGGTGCTAAATGAACTTCTACAAGGAGTCCTCCAACACCCCAGTCCCCAGAAAGAGGAATAGGACCAGTTCCAGATAATAGACCACAGGGTAAATCTAGACAGAAACTATTAGGAGCAGAACCAAGATTGACTTCATTATCAACAATACCACCAGTTCCAGGACCAGCATTACCATATTTAATCATATTAGGGGAAGGAATAGTACAAGCAGATTGATTAAGGTGCGACATTGCATCACCTTTATCACTTGTAGTCGATAGATAAGACGCCATAAAACGATTGTAGTTGCGAATGTGTTCAATAGTTTGATTTGTCTTTTGAGACTTAATAACTAACTGGTCAATAGTTGAATATACAGAAGTCCTGCCATCCATAAATAATCTAGCATTATTAGCACCCAAGACTCCATCATCAGATAACACAGCAAAATTACCAGTAAGGCGAACGGAGTTTCCAAGTAGAAAACGATCCTGTTCACCAATAATAAAACTAATTACTGGTTGACCGTTCTTATAAGAAAGGGTTCCAGTAGACGTAGTATTAGAAGCAACGATTTCGAGGTATTGATTACTCATTTTTATAACTTAGTATATTATAAAAAAAATTTAAAAAAAATTTTAAAAAAAAATTACTCTAAAATATATTTTTTTGTTTTATAAACTTTTGTATTAGGATCTTGACATTCTGTTAATCGTACATAAAATCTATCTTTTCTTTTTTCATAATATACTTTCATATAACCCTGAAACATCTTGCTCCATACTTTATCTCGATAATATACATATTTATCATCTTCATTAATAATTCCTTCTTGTTCCCACTTAGCAAATTCAGGTAATTGTAATTGTTGCGGAAGTGGAATAAATTTACTATTATTCAAAATTAATCCATTATTTGTTATATCGAACGTATATGGCATTTTCAATTCAATTACTTTTTCAACGATTTTACGATTATTATTAAGATCTACAAAATGCTTAACAAATAATTCCCAATCAATATTAGCAAAGCATACCTCCGGTTTATCCATATTAATATATATATTTATTTTTATATATTTATTTTTTTCTTATTTTATTGCTTAAACAAGAACTCTGATCCCGTCTCCCTTAAACTCGATTCTCCTGATGTGCGATACAAAGTTATTCCAAAGTTTATTTTTGCCCTGAGTAGCATCATATTCAAGTTGAATGTTAAAGTCTCTGCCACGTGCATCATATACACCATTATGTAGAGATAGAGCACGTCCAATAACAAAAGACTCTTTAAACATACGGAAAGAATATGGGATAATACCAGATTGTGTTAAACTTTTTTCTAATTCAATTAACGGTTGCTGAGCAATACTGGTTCCAGAAGTCTTTACACAATCTACCTTACGAGAAGGATTTAGTTTACCATCATAAAAGAATTGATAGTTATTTAATGAATCACTAATACCAGTAAAACCAGAAGTATCAGAATACCAAGCACCATCAACACTAGGGAAAGTATTCAAATATTCATACGTTTTAACATTAGCAGCAGCAGCAGCATTAACACCACCTGAAATCTGAATAGCACTATTATAAATAGTAGCATCAGTAGGAACAGAAAGAATTGCTTTACACCTAGACTGATTTAGTGGAAGTCTCATATTAGTTACTGTATCACTAGAAAGTTGAGAATGTTTGTAGTTAGTAAAACTTAGATAATCATAATTCATTACACCACCCTCCTTCATCATACTCCTCATCTTAGAAGTGTATCCATCAGGCATTTCTAGTTGCTGTAAAAATAATTCTACATTTGATACAGTATAACTTGGAGTATAAGAACCAGCAGCAATCTGTTCAGCAACAGACATACTATATACACCAAAAGTTCCATCAGTAGTTACGTCAGTTGTGGACTGAGCATCAGGAAGTGCTGCCGCTTGAGTTAATACTACAAGAGTCGTCGTACCACCTGCCGCCTGTTCAGTAATACTTCCAATAACAAACGGAGCAGCATCAGTATCAGTAACAGTTCCAGTAGCAAGTTCTACGAAATTTACACGTTCACCAACAACAAACGGACAATTAGCACGACTAAAAATGTTATTATCATTAGCAAGGAAAACAGTCTTGAAACCCTTAGCAGCAGTAATCTTGCTAGCACCAGCACCTAGAACACCGTCTATAGAATGGAATACAGGTTTTAGACCTTGACGATTTAATAGACGAGTGCTATCTAACTGTTTTACACAACGTGTAGCATCTTCTAAAATAATATCTAACACGAGACCATCAAGCATAAGAACTGGTAGAATTTTCGAATTTTGAAATAGTCCTGTATTAATTGGTAATAGACACTTAACCGTTTGGAAATTAGCATCACTAAAAACTGTAGTTGAAGCAGCAGCATTCTGACGGAACCAGCAATTACTAGTGGTGGCAGATTGATGGGATTGAGTAGTTCCACACGTTCCACGATTATCAGTAGACCATACAGTAGCACCTTCAGTTAAAGCACGTTTAGCACGCATAACATCATTCGTAGAATAAGTATATTTAATATTAGTTAATACATTATAGTCCTGAATTTCCTCAAGTAAAACTTTTCCTGCTCCTCCAGAATAGATGCGAAGGTCTTTGATTACAGATTGCCCCCCTAATACAGAGTCTAACTGTAAAGCAGTTGGACGAACGCCAGCAGGGAAGGCAAGTTTAATATTAAAACTTAAATAACATTCACGAGGTTGAATGTATTCAACAGTGGGAGGAACGTCAATTGTAATACGTTGACCATCAGAATAAGTTAGTCCATTCGAAGAAGGAACAGAAACAGATTTTTGAGAAATAGGGAGTTTGTCATCAGCAGTCCAGAAATTACTATCAGCAACCGTACTCATTTTATACATTAAATATATATAAAATTTTAAAAAAAAAAATTTTAAAAGAATGTTATTCTGATACAGATAAATATTCATTTATTTTTTCAATACGTTCCATTAATTTTTCATTCTCTAATTTTTGTTCTTCATATAATTCTTTCCATTTGTTTTCTCTTTTACATAATTCATATATCCACACATATTTAAACATTTATCGCAGATTACCTTTGGTTTATATTATATATTATTATTTATTATTTTATTATATTTTAAAAACTTTGAATTGAATTTTGATGAACTAAATATTCAGGATCACGTGCTACACCAGATAAAAATCCAGTTCCAGCAAGAGCAGGTGCTGATACAGCATCTTCTACTTTTCCTTGATATTGTGCTGTTGTATTAGCACGATCATTATTATCATCAGAAATAGCACTTGCTGTTCCAACAACAGCACCAGCAGCACTAACAAGAGCAGCAACAGGAGAAAGGAAAGGTAAAGCAAGACTTGAAACATCTAATATAGTTCCAGCAACAGTTAATTTATTTGCTGTTTCATCAATAGTGCTATCACCACTTCCACCAAAAAATCCACCCTTTCCACCAATATTATCAAAATCTTTTACTATATCAATTGCTCCACCTACATTTCCTAATGCTTTTCCTATACCAGCATTAGCAACTGTTCCTACTTCTTTACCAGTTATTCTTGCTATTAAATTTTCTGAAAATCCACCAGTTGTAGCATCTTCTACTGCTCCACCTGCTGTTCCAGCATCTGCTTCAGGGGCACTTGAAGATATATCATCACTTGTTGATAATGTAGTTGTAGATGTTTGTGTAGGTGTAATAGTTTGTATAGGAGTTCTCATAAATGAAGTAGGTGGACGAGAAGGACTAGAAAATACACCTACAACTTTACCTGCTGTATTTTTTGCTCGATTTACACCTTCACTTAGACTTTCAGCAGTTTGTCTAGTTAAGTTATTAGCAGCAGTACCAAATTCATTAATATCACTTCTTGCTAAATCTGTAAATGTTTTACCTGCTTCAGTTGCTCTTACATATTGATTTGATATAGCACCGAGAGTATGCTGAGCACCTAACGCATCTCCTACACCGTGATATATATCTACTGCTTCATCTTTATCATCTTGTCTAGATAAATCTGTATTTAGTTTTTCTCTTACTTGAAAATTATGTTCTCGAATTCCATCATTTCTATCAACAGCACCTTCTAGTAATTGATTTCCTTCCATTTTATATTGTATATTATATAAAATTAAAGATATTATATTTTTAAAAAAAAATAAATTATATATCCATATCTTCTTCTTCTTCTTTTCCTCCACCAGTAGCAATTAATTTTTCAAAGTTGCTATACATAATAGGTGGGTTTGACTGTAAATCCATATAACAAAAATCATATTTATTAGGAGTTGACTTTTTGTATAGTTTTAACCAGTTTTCAGGACCATTAAATAGATCACCATATTCTTCAGCAACTGCTAATAATTCTCTTTGATTGGGAAATGGACTTCCTACAATTACATCTGTAGCATTAGCACGAATAATTGGACTGACACTACCTTTAAATTTCTGACTTGATATAACTAATAGTTTAATATTGAAATGACGAAATCTACTTGCGAGATGATTAATTCTACTTTCTCTTTTTACTGATCCTAAACAATCGTCTAATATTAATGCTATTTCAGGTTGACTTGCTTTATCATAAGATTTTTGATTTTCAATTAAACCATCAATTGTTTCATCACTATAATAATCAGTTACTGTAAATGCTTTATTTAAAAATCTACTAGTAACATCATTCTTAATTGTATTACTTATTATATGAACATCATCAAAAAATTCTTGACCGTAGAAAGCATCATTCAATAATAGATTACTTATAATTGTACTCTTTCCTGTTTTTACAGGACTAATCATTAAAAGACAAGAACCACCCCCACCTACCCCTACATCAACCTTAGGTAAAAAGGGATGATGATATTTAGGTTCTGAACCGTGTGGAGCAACAACTGGAATTACTTTTGGAGCAAACTGAGATTTATCCATATTTATATATATATAATTAAAAAAATATTTAAATTTTAATTTTCATTATCTAATAAGAATTCTAATTTTCCTATATCTGTTAATTCATTCCACGCTTCATATCCACATATTTCTCTTGCTTGATCAATTTCTTTTTCTGTAAATTCATCTAATGATGGTGCTGACGCTGGGTCAATATTATCTTCACTATAAGGATCATAACCTTCCATATCACTTATATCACTTATATTATCACAGTCAAATATACTTTTATCTTCCTTATCTTCTTCAATATTTATATTAATATTAGGTTTTAACGTAGTTATGCTTTGCTTTGTATTATTATTATTATTATTATTTAACATATCAATATCACGATTTAATCCACTTATTATATTATCTTTAGTCATTAATTCTTGATTTGCTCGATCTAATAATTCTCTATTACGTTTTGAATTTTTACGTGTATTTTTAAATTCTTCTAATTGTTGTTTATATCCTGCTTTTTCTGTATATTTACCATCACTATCTTTATCTTCATAATCTATTACTTTATTTAATCTTTCAATTTCTGTTTCTAGTTTTAAATTTTTCCTTTGACTCTTTGTTAGATCATCTTGAAGTTGTATATTTTCAGGCGAGTTATAAGTTTCTAATGGTTTCTCATCTATTAATTTAATACATAAATTATATAATTGTTTAATTAAGTTATTATCATTTGCTCTCTTTATTTGTTGTTTAAAATTATATTCTTTAGTTTTATTAGAGAATTGTATGTGTTGTTTTAGTTTTATAATGTTAATTGTTAGTATTTCTTTTTCCTGCATCTTATATTATAACATATATATTATTTTTAAGTATATTTAGTATATATATCAATATTTAGTAAATATGTATAACACCCTCAAAACCACTGTTTTATAACCTTTTTCTATAATCAATTCTCAACTATTTATACTTTCGTTATTTACTACTTTTTTATTACTTATACATATATACTAATAATATACATATATACTAAATATTTACATAATAACATAAATAATTAAATAATGAACTTAGATATTTACTATAATAAACTTTAAAAACACCTGAATTTTAAATATTTAACAATGTGAGTTCTCCTCGAGGTCTGAATGACACCGCCTGATATGTAATACAACAATCGTAGCACCAGTCAAATCGTGAACTACTTGTTCGTTTCTTCCTACTATATCAATAGATAATTGATTAATAGTTTCTTTATGAGAATTATGAAGTTTAATATATGTTTTCTCTCCAGGAGCAAAATACAAATCTCCAAACTGTTTGCCTTCATTACTGAACTTAGGTAAGTGCCATAATATCTGACTTCTAGATTGTGTAGCACCATTAAACGACCTTATGGTTAAATCATTAACTCTTACAAAAGCAGAATGTATAGAAAACGCACCAGCATTTAATGATAGAAATTGTATTCTTTGACCGACAGGTGGAGCAGGAGCAATAACAGCAGCAAAAGTATCTTGTTCAAGTACAGATAAATCTCCATCATATCCTAATTCTGATGACATATTAGCGTGATGATTAGGTATTGGAATTACATATAATTTTTGATCTGCTTCATCAACATTCGCTTCGTAGTCTTCTTGTCCTACAACCATTACTATATGATATTGTTCAGCAAGATTACCTGCTATTAAAGTACTATAAACGAATGGGTCAGCAGCATCAGCAACAGCAGGACCTACTTGTGAATATCTTTCGTCATTATGTATAAGTCTATCTGGATCATTAATCTGATAATACGAACCCCAATCAGAACCTTCTTGAAATAATCTTGGATTAGGAAAAGGTAAATTTCTAGAATTCCTTCGTGGTGCTAAATCAGTAGGAAATCTTGCTACTACAGCACCATTTTTAAGATTTGCTTGATCTTCAAGATTTATACCCAACCACGTTGTTATATCTACTTGTTGAGATGGTTCCCATAAAGCAACAGCAGGGACTAACCATTCAGTAGAGTTAGTAGTGGGTCTTAGACATTCTTCACGAGCATTAGAAGCATACAGAGAAGGATTAACCATCCAGGAAACAGCACCTGCTCCATTTCTCATTCCAACATTTACTTCATTACCTCTTAGTAAAAAGTGGACTGTATCATATACACCATCAAGTGCTGCTTTATTTGCTTGATTTTTAAAGTTTTTAGGACCTGCCCAATATGTAATATCTCTCCTCTGCCACGTATTTCCATTTTTTCTATTTTTACAATATTCACGAACAAATAATAGTTCTTTTATAGCATCCCAATGAACTAAATAATCCATATATGTTTCATTAATTCCACCTTTATAATATGAATTTCCTCCAGGAGTTGTTCGTGGCATTTGTGGAGGTTGACCTCCATTAAGATAAGCACTTGCTGGACGTGTAATACCAATAGTCCAGGAATGTTCATATAATTTACCACCAACTGTTGTTAATTGAAAATCTGCTTCGCCATTAATAGGACTTAATGGAACCATATTAGTAACACGACAATAACAACTTGAACCATAATCTGTTGCTATATCAGCAGAACCAAGAGCAGTATTAGGGTGATTACAAATAAACCTTTGTGGAGCACCAACATTATAATCAATAGGTTCTTGTTACCCATCAGGATTTAAATCGTACCTGTTTTGAACAGTTCCATAATTACCTTCAGCACCAGTAGTTAAAAATGCTTTCCCATCTGCTTGTGTAGTCCTTTGTTCATATATATAATCAAATCCTTTCCATTCTTTAGTAGCAGCGTCTAATTGAATTGTAACTTCAGCATTACCATAAATATTAGGTGCTAATGGTGCTATATTTATTGCCCTTTGTATTTCATTAGCATATCCTCTAATACTAAAACTACCAGCAACATTAGGGTTTATTTCAACACCAGTTTTTGAAACATCTCTATTTAATATAATAGCAGCACCTCCTGCTGGGTCATCATTTTGTTCAGGACCCCAATATAAGAAAAAACGGCGTCCACGTAATTTACTATCAAATTGTGCTGATCTATTAATTTTAACAGACTCTACTGCCACTTCACTATTAGGTTCAACAATTAAAGGAGACTTGAAATTATTAGTAAAACTATTAGGTTGACGGTTTCCTGTCGTTAAATCTTCATCATTTGTTGTATTGCAACACACTACGTAACTCATCTTTTTATAAACTATAAAATATAAAATTTTAAAAGAAAATATTTTAAAAAAAAATATTAGATATTATATAATGCCAAAAAAAGCAAAAGCAAAACAAATGCCATCAAATTTTTATGATATGGAAGCATTTAACGAACGAGATAAAAAAATAAGTATGAAAGAAGTGTTTGGAAAAAACGCTACAACTAATAAACAAAGTACAAAAAAGAAAACAAAAAAAATTAAAAATAATCGAGAAAAAATAAAATATTAATACATATATGAATATGACAACTAATGAAGTTCAAATGGGTAGACTACAAGATTTCACGATCGACCAATTTGCCGGTGCTTTTGCTTTATCGCTGGGTGCTGTAGGAACATTACTATTAGTTATATGGCAATCAAGATGTTTATGTAAATGTAGATTAGGTATTAGTGATAACTGTTATTTATTTGATTGTGAAAGAGCACCACCACCTCTAGAAGATGATAAAAAAAAGAAAGATGATAAAAAGAAACCACCAGTAGCAAAAACAAAATCTGATGAAGAATCTCTTATACCTGAA
>VMHT01128516.1_pt1 | contig 11668 bp, 11 predicted proteins | sample 4693611 | NCBI WGS metagenome assembly VMHT01 (sample SAMN12280063, study PRJNA550983) | marine metagenome | isolation source: seawater sampled from same location over 5 years 0.02-0.2 micron viral filtrate | place: USA: collected off the coast of southern California halfway between the port... ...
AGGCTAAAACATCTACAGAGCACAGGGTTTGCGATAACAATAAAGACCACGTTCAAAAGTTTGGAAACTACCCTAGGCAGATACAGAAGTTTAGCTCTGAAAGAGGACTACACCCAACGCAAAAACCCGTTGCTTTAATGGAGTACTTAATAAAAACTTACACCAACGAAAACGAAACGGTTTTAGACTTTACAATGGGTAGCGGTAGCACAGGAGTAGCAGCAAAAAACTTAAACAGAAACTTTATAGGTATAGAGTTAGATGACAAATACTTTGAGATAGCAGAAAATAGAATTAATAACTTAAAACAATAACTATGATACAATTAATAAAAGGAGAATGTATAGAACAAATGAAGTTAATACCTTCAGGTAGTATAGACGCAATTATAACAGACCCACCTTACGGAACTACAGCCTGTAAGTGGGATAGTGTAATCCCTTTCGAGCCTATGTGGGAACAGCTTAATAGGATTATAAAGCCTAATGGTGCAATAGTTCTTTTTAGCCTACAGCCTTTCACAAGCGCTTTAGTTATGAGTAACCCTAAGAGGTTTAAATACGAGTGGGTATGGAAAAAAAACCTTAAAACAGGGTTTCTAAATGCAAAAAAAATGCCCTTACTTAACAATGAGAGTATATCTGTATTCTATAGTAAGCCTCCCACATACAACCCTGTAATGGAGAAAAGAACTACCTTAAAGGCGGGTAATAAAAAACACTCAACGTCAACAGATAACTACGGAGATTATAGTAAGTCGTTTAGCGACAATCAAACAGACTTCATATACCCTAGTAGAGTTATAGAGAATATAAAATGCGTACATAATAGCTCTAAGGACAAGGTGGCACACCCTACACAAAAGCCTGTTGCATTAATGGAGTATCTAATAAAAACCTACACCAACGAAAACGAAACGGTTTTAGACTTTACAATGGGCTCAGGCTCTACAGGCGTAGCTTGTGTAAATACCAATAGAAACTTCATAGGCATTGAATTGGATGACAAATACTTTGAGATAGCAAAAGAGAGAATAGACAACACATAACTTTATCATAAGAGGCTACCCTAACAAGGTAGTCTTTTTACTTTAGTGACAATAAGTTATTTTATTCGTTATTATACTATAGAATCAATAGTTGATTTATATTGAATATTATGGATAAGAGAAAGAACAACGGAGGAAACTCCACAAAGAGTAAAGGCATTGATAAACGCAAGAGTCCTTATAGAGAATTAATATCTCAAGCAACTACAGAAGCAGACTTCATAGGAGTGTTTCAGAAGCTACAAGCAAACGCATTAAAGGGAGATACACAGGCAACTAAGCTCTACTTAGAGTATACAATAGGAAAGCCTACAATAGCAGTTGATATCACTTCAGAAGGTAATAGCGTTACTATTCCTACAATCAACTTTACCTCAGCACAAGACATAGACCACGAAGAGGTATGATAAACATTTCAGATAAATACTCTCCTTTGTTCAATAGACCAGAGGGAGTAGATACATATATTATAACAGGAGGTAGATTCAGTCAAAAGACCTTTGCTACTTCATTGAGTGCATTGACTGCTGTCCTACAGAAAGGGCATAGGATTATGTATTCTCGATTCACTAACGCATCTCTAAAGGATTCTATATTCGCTGAGGTAGAAGATAGGATTGAGATGATGAGCTTGGAGTCTTCATTCGATATACAACAGAATAGAATAGAGTCTAAGGTCAATGATGGTAAGATAGTATTCAAAGGATTAAAGAGTGGTAGTGGACAACAGACAGCAGCACTTAAAGGACTGAGTGACTTCTCTATGCTTATACTGGATGAGGCAGAGGAGATGATTGACGAAGCTATATACGATAAGATATCTCTATCTATTAGAGGGAATGGAGTACACTCAGAAGAGCCTAACGTAAAGGTGCTTATTCTTAACCCTACTACTAAGGAGCACTTCATATACAAGAAGTACTTTCAAGCAAGAGGAATTGCAGAAGGTTTTAATGGAGTTAAGGGAAACGTTTGCTATATACACACATCTTACTTTGATTGTCTTGAGTTTGTACCTAAGGGAACTCTGCAATACTTTGATGATATGAAAGAGGATAACCCTCAGAAGTATAATCACGTTATAATGGGTGGATGGTTAGATAAGGCAGAAGGAGTTGTGTATACCAATTGGGAGTTTGGAGAGTTTAATCCAGATGGCTTACAGATTATATACGGACAGGATTACGGATTCAGAGACCCTACTACATTAGTAGCTGTTGCAATAGACAAGAGACGTAAAGTAATCTACGTTAAGGAAGAACTATTCCAGAGTGGATTAACTAACTCAGAGATAGCTAAGATTAATATGTCAGTGTGTGGTAGAAACCTCATCATAGGAGACTCAGCATCAGCAGGTATCATTAATGAGATTAGAAGAATGGGATGCAATGTAATAGGAGCAAAGAAAGGTGCAGGTAGTATAGAAGCAGGTGTTGCACTACTACAAGATTACAAGCTAATCATTGAGCCTGAGAGCGGCAATCTAGCGAATGAATTAAATAACTATGTATACACAGACAAAGGAGCAAACTTGTTCTGCACAATGTTTGACCATAGCTTAGATGCATTGAGATACGTTGCATTATACGCATTAGGAAGTACAGGTAAGATAGAGATTAGATAAGTGACATTAAATTAATTTAATCGTTATATATAATATGAAGATATCACTACCAGAATCTATTGCAGATATTACTCTAGAACAGAGTGTTCAACTAGATAAGCTCAATGCAAAGAGAGATACTCTAGATGATATGTCTTTCATTAAGCGATTCCTAGTAATCTTTACGGGAATGAAGTTCAGAGACATAGGCAATGTTAATGTAGATGATTTCAATATGATGTTCGCTGAGGTTACTAAAGCCTTAGAGACAGAGAGTCCATTCCAAGATAGGTTTGAACTAGATGGCATAGAGTACGGCTTCGTACCTAATCTAGATGAGATAACAATAGGAGAGTACATAGACCTCAGCAACTACGGTAATAGTTTAGAAACAATGAATAAGGTAATGGCAGTGTTATTTAGACCTGTTATAAGTACTGACACATTTGGAAACTACGAGATAGCATCCTATGATGGAACTAAGGATAGAGCAGAGATAATGAAACAAGCTCCAATGAATATCGTAAGTGGTATGCTAGTTTTTTTTTGCAGTTTATCGAAGGAGTTAAGAAGTCATATCCTGAAATCTACGGAGGAAGCGGAAGCTCAGAAAAGCAAAGCCTAGACTACTTTGAAAAGTGGGGATGGTTTGCAACTCTAGATATGTTAGCAGAAGGTAATATCCTCAAGATGGATGAGGTAATACAGATTAAGGTCTTTCCATTCCACAACTTCCTAGCACATAAGTTAGACAAGCAAAAGATGGAAGCCACAATAAGAAAAGGAAACAACGTAACACAATTATAATGAACGCATATACACAACTATTAAGACATATTAAGGAACTAGCAGAGCAGGATGATTACATCACTACTATACTGCACAGGTTACCTGAAGACTTTGATTGGGAGAAAGGGAATATCTTTCCTATCCTAAACATTAGTGCGTTAGCAGGTACATTCACATCTACCTCAACAATACAATTTGATGTTACTATTACTTGTGTAGATAAGAGAGATATCAATAAGGATGATGTAGATGATAAGTTCTGGAGCAATGACAATGAAGTAGATAATCACAATGCTACTCTGTCACATATCTCACACTTGTGGACTAAGCTTAACAGAGACTATTCAAGAAACAATATAACAGCATCAGAGAGTCCTAGCCTTACTCAGATTGAATTCGAAGGAATGAATCTAATGGATGGTTGGGAGATTACTTTTCAAGTAGAGATGCCAATGAGTGTAAGCCTATGCTAAAGGATGCATTAGATGAGCTAGGCAGAAAGATTACTAGAGATGCTAAACTTAATCTTAAGAGAGTAAAGAAAGCTAATAGTAACCTCAGCAAGAATCTCAAGTATAAGGTAGAAGGAGAGTCTATTGTGTTTACATTGCCTGAATATTGGGAGTATGTTGATGCGGGTGTTAAGGGTGTAGGAGGAAGCAAAGCAGATGGCTCTAAATGGAAGACTAAGAAGGTAACCAATAGCAAGTTTAAGTATAGAGATAAGATGCCTCCTTTAATGGCATTCAATGGCTGGACTATTAAGAAGAACATTGCTCCGAGAAGCAAGAAAGGTCAGTTCACATCTAGAAAGAGTTTATTGTTTGCTATCTCAAAGAGTGTATATCACACAGGAATTGCAACTACAGACTTCTTTACTGAGCCTGTAGATACTAACATAAAGTTATTAGCTCCTAAGATAGCAGAGAGCTTAGCAAATGAATTAATAGACAAAATAATAATAGAGTAATGATAAGAGCATTAAGTCCATATTACATAAACACCAACCTAGTTTACGGAGGAGTAACTTGTGAGAGCTTTACCTTGACCGTTCAGATTTGGGATGGAGACAAAGCAAGTCCTGATTCTACTAACGAGTATAAGATAACATACCAAAACACAACAGCGTCAACAGGTAGCCATAAGATTAACATCAACGCTATGATTCAAGACTACGTTGAGTTCAATGTTCCTACATCATTCTCTGTTGTTGCAGGTACTACCATCAAGATGGGGAACAACCAAGCGTGGGTGTATACCTATGTAGAGTATGACGGAGGTACTACTAAGTACAATGAAGATACTGAGTTAATGACATTAGGGTATACTTACGGAGACCAAGGAGAGAACTACACTACTGTGACAGATGACTTCTTATTGCCTGTTATGGATTACAAGATTAACAGAGACGGAGTATTCGTAGTTCCTTTCTTAGCAGATGAAGCTACTGACAACGACATTGAGGTTTCTTTTGACGGAGGTGCTGCTGCATTCACTAACACTATTAGTGCAACTACAGACAGCTCTGAGATGGTTCAATACTTGTGGATTGATATGGTAAATGACTTCCCTACTGCTACTCAGTATATGAGTGTAACTTGGAAAGGCACTACTATTAACTTTGACATATACGAGGAAGCTAGATACACTCCAATGGATATAATGTTCCAAAACAAAGACGGAGGTATGCAGACCTTTACATTCTTTAAGGATAGAAAGGAAGAGACAGAAGTGACTCACTCAATATATGAAAGCAACAGAGGACAAGGCTCTCAAGGATACCACCAATTCCTAAGATACAATGTACAAGCTAGGAACTCAGTGAGTGCGTCTACAGGCTTTATACACGAGCGTGAGAACGAGATAGTACAACAAATACTATACTCTAGAAGAACGTGGATATATGACCCTGTAAAATCGATATACAGAGCTGTTATAATAAAAGATACTTCTAAGCAGTTTAAGACACAGCTTACTGATAGACTTATCAACTACACAATGAAATTCGAATACGGATACAACCAAATAAACAACATATAAATGACTAACATATATGTACAAGGTCAACTATTAGACCAGTATAATGATGAGGTAATTGAGGTTACCTCTTCTGTATTGGATGCTAATGACTTAACAAAGAACACAGGAGACTTCTCTAAGACGTTTACAGTACCTGCTAGCCCTAATAATAACAGATTATTTAAGCATTGGTATAACGCTTCTATTGACAATGGCTTTGATGCTAGAACTAAAGTAGAAGGTCACATCGATATTGACGGAGTACCTTTCAAGACAGGGAAGTGGAGACTATCTGAAGTTGTATTCAAGGATGGTGTTGTTGACGGATATGTTATAAACTTCTTTGGTAATCTTCCTAATGTGAAGGATACTCTAGGAGATGATTTACTTAGTGATATTAACTTTGTAAAGCACGACCACGAGTGGATAGGTGCTAATGTTATAGAGGGGCTTAAAGGAGACCTCAACTCTGTTATTCACACTCAGAGAGAAGTGATATACACACCTATGTCTAGCAAGAGATACTTCTATAACTCAAATCAGTTCAGTAGCCCTGACATTGGAGAGAATATAAACATCGCAGGAACAGGAACAGGAACAGGAATCGAGTGGTATGACCTTAGACCTAGTATAAAGGCAAAGACTATTATAGATGCTATACAGCATAAGTACGGAGCAGGTACTAATCAGGTTGTTAAGATTAAAGTTACTCAAGCGAGTACATCTAGCTCTGGGCTTTCTGTTACTCTTAATGGGATTGAGGATAGTTTAACAATTACACCAGGCTCAGCCAATAGTATAGCTAGCTCAATACAGACTAAAATAAACAACTCGTCATTGTGGAGCACTCACTTCTCTGTGAGCAGGTCAAGCGACGTGCTAACTATTACGTCTATAGAGATGGAGCAGGAGCTTAATCCTGTTTTTGTTGTAGAGGATGACTCGTCAGGACTTGACTTAGATGTCTATGTCGAAGAAGTTGGAGCATTCCCTTATGAGAATCCTATTGTGTTTTCTAATGACTTCTTTGGTACTACTGAATTTGAGCAGATGTATCTATGGCTAAACAAAGATGATGATGAGAACATAGGGCTATCTGAGAAAGTTATTCAGTGGAATCCTGCTTCAGATATGACAGGAGTGAATAGTGAAACCAATGTAGTAACATTCACAGGAAACAGACCTTCAGGTGGAATTGAGACTTATGAGCAAGTAAGATTCAGAACTCAAGACGTATCTCCATACGGGAACATACCATTCACTATAATTATCAAGACAAAGGTTACAAGGCCAGACGGAACTACCGCAGAAGGTATACGTGAGATAGATGCACAGGTTGGAGCGGATGGCAATGTTAATGAGATTACGTTTATTCAGAACTATAGAAATATTTCAAGCTTTGGCACTACTACATTTGAAGTTCAGTACTTTGTCAGGTCAAATACTACATTTCAAGTAGATGTGTTTTTGGAAAGGCAACAGAAGCAGATAGTGTCATTAGGCTCTGCTCCTACAGATGTTGGAAGTCAAACAAATACATTCTCATCTGGAGCAAATCCTACAATATCCACTATAAGCATAAGCAGATTAATGCCTGATATGAAGATATCTGAGTTCCTTAAAGGAATATTCGATATGTTTAAACTAGTAATAGTACCTCAACAAGATGGTAGCATGTATATCAATTCATTAGATAGCTTCTATGACCAGGGTAATAGATACGATATCAGTGATAAGGTTGACTATAGTACCTTTAAAGTTAAGAGAGGAGAGCTGTATCAGTCTATTGCATACCAATTCGAAGACCCTAGCACTATATTAAATGAAGAATTTCAGAACAGAGCAAGAGATAAACAGTCTTATGGCTCTAGTTTAGTGAATATATACGAGAGTGTTAGACCTATTAAACTCATTGACGGAGACAAAGTAGAGATTAAACTGCCATTTGAACAGGTAATATATGAAAGATTGACAGATACTAGTGCACTTGTTGACGCACCTCAGCTAAACATATCTACTGCCACTATAGCAGATAAGGACTTGAAGCCTGTAACGCCTAAGCCTTTGCTACATTACGTTAGTGAACAGGATATATCTAACTCTACTATAAAGTTTCTTACTGACAACAATGTCACTACAACTCTAAACACTACTATGTTAATGCCGATGAGTCAGTTCGGAACAGAAGAACCTGCATACTCTTTACTATTTGAGTCTGAGTTTAGCTTTTGGGATGGTAATGTTTTAAGTAATAATCTTTACACTATACATCATGAAGATTATATACAAGCTGTATTCGAACTTAAGAGACGTAGCTTTGAATATGATGCATTGTTGCCTACTCAGTTAGTTACTAGATTAGGATTGAATGATGTACTAACTATAGAAGGAATTGACTACAGAGTAAATAAGTTTAAGCACAATCTATTAGAAGGCACAACCAAGCTTGACCTCATCAACGGGTTTGACACAACTCTATACAAGGGAGTGTATGTTCCTTCTCAGATTAACATGAGCAAGTATAAAAGTACGTTATATTTTAACGTACCTAATATTGATAACTATACACAGACTAAGGTTGATACAGGAGACGGAACTTCCTGGCTAACTATAGGTGTCTTAGGAACTACTAACAACCTTGCTTTAATCAGGTCTAACTCAATAAACACAAGAGGGTTTGAGAGAAGTTGTGGGGTTGAGTATCTTAGTCCTGCTGGAGACATAACTTACATAACCGTAACACAGATGAATCATGGATAATAGTATAATTGAAATAATAGATGTACTCAAGAAGTCTGAGTATTACGGAGCAGGAGAGTCTGTTGAAATAGCCAAGGGTAAAAATCAAGTAGCCACAACTTGGAAGCAAATGAAAACAAAAGTAAAACGCATAATAAAATCATAATGAAGGACGTAAAAATTAGAATATCAGCAGATACTGCAGACGCAAAGAAGGGCATTGATGATGTAGCAAAGTCAACAAACAATCTTAAAGGGTCAACTAACGAGTTAGGTGGAGCTGTGGATAGTATGACAGGTGGAGCTGTTACAGGTTTCAAGAAGTTTGCAACAGGGTTGAAAGGTATAGCTTTAGGATTTAAGACCATCGGAGGTGCTATCGCAGCTAGTGGAATTGGCTTGATTGTCATAACTATCGCAGCATTAACAGCAGCCTTCAAAGGCTCAGAAGAAGGTCAGAACAAATTCGCTAAAATAATGGGAGTTATTGGAGCAGTGACAGGTAACCTAGTAGACTTGCTTGCAGACTTAGGCGAGAAGATTATATCTGCATTTGAGAATCCTAAGCAAGCTATAAAGGATTTTGCTGACTCAATTAAGACAAATATAACAAATAGGTTTGATGGTCTTATGGAATTAATACCTGCTTTAGGTAAAGCTATAGACCAGTTATTTAGTGGGGAGTTTAGTGCTGCAGCAGAGACAGCAGGAAATGCAGTTGCTAAGGTTACTCTAGGTATTGATGACTTATCGGGTAAGCTTAAAAATGCAGCAGAAGCATCTAAAGATTTTATCAACCAAAACCTTAAGGAAGGTGCTGCGGCTGCTAAGGTTGCAGATATGAGAGCTAAGGCTGACAAGATAGAAAGAAAGCTAATAACTGACAGAGCTAAAGCTGAGAGAGAAATATCCGAACTTAGAGTATTAGCTAAGGATTTAAACAATACTACTGCTGAGGAAAGAGAGACAGCTTTAAAGAAAGTTATGGCACTACAAGATTCCTTGATAAGTCAAGAGCAAGAAGTGGCTAACTTAAGAAGAGATGCACAGGTTCAAGAGAATACATTTGCACGCTCTAATAAAGAGAATCTAGACGAGGCTGCTAGATTAACAGCTGAAGCTATAGCTGTAGAGACTAGACGTAATAACGCTAAGAGAAGAATACAGACAGAGCTTACGCTTGCAGAAAATCAAATAGCAGCAGCAGCTAAGGCGAAGCAGAAAGAAGATGACGCAGCAGCAGCAGAGCAGACCAAGAAAGATGAGGAGGCAGCCAAGGCTAAGATAGAAAGGCTTAATAAACTAGAAGACTCAAGAGCAAAGGCACAGCAAGACAGATACGCTAAAGAATTAGCAGACAAGAAGGCTTTTGAAGATGCAAAGAGAGCAATGGAAGACCAATCTCTAGCCAACACAAAGGCAGGGATAGGTATATTAACATCCCTCGCAGGAGAGAGTAAAGCTTTAAAAGCTGTTAGCTTGATAGCGGAGAATGCTTCAACTATAGCAGGGATAACTATCAACGCATCGAGAAGTATAGCTGATAGAACAGCATCTCATAACGCAATACCACATATGATAGGTGCATTCCCTAACCCAGCAAAGATAGCTGATGGAATAGGAATGGTTAAGGATATAGCAGGAACTAAGCTATCAGCAGGAATAGGTATTGCTACATCAGGAGTAGCACTAGCTAAAGGATTAGCTGCTCTAGGGCAGAGCGGTGGCGGAGGCTCAGCACCATCTCTAGGGGGAGGGGAAGCAGGAGGAGCATCAGCACCAAGCTTTAACCTAGTAGAAGGAACAGAGTCTAATGCGATACAAGATAGTATCACAAATCAAGGCAATGCACCTATAAAAGCCTATGTAACTAGCGGAGACATTACAACAGCACAGCAAGCAGATAGACAAGCAGAGCTTAATAGTGGGTTCTAGTGTGACAAAAAACTAATAAAATCGTTATATATAATATGAAAACATTCGAAGCAAAATTCAAGAAAGGTGGCAAAGGAGTATTCGCTATAAGTTTAGTGAAAGACCCTGCAACTACTGAGCACTTCGTAGCAATGTCTAAGGAATCAAAGCTAATAAAAATGGCTGAGGTATCTAAGGAGCAGAGAATAGTAATGGGATTAGTATTACAACCTAATCAATTAATCCCTAGGTACAATGAGGAAACTGACGAAGAGTACAATATTGTATTCTCTGAAGAGACTATCAAAGACCTGTCTCAGAATTTTTTCAAATCAAACAGCCAATCAAACTCAAAGCTAGAACATAGCGAATCAATCGAGGATATCACTTTTGTGGAGTCTTGGATTGTTGAGAATTCTAAGATTGACAAGTCAGCAAACTTTGGAATGGAATATCCTAAGGGTAGTTGGGTTGCGACCATGAAGATTGACAATGATGAGATTTGGAATGACTATGTTAAGACAGGAAAAGTACAAGGATTCTCTGTTGATGCGTTTGTTGACTTACAGGAGATTAATTTAAAAACAGAGATAAAAATGAACAAGAAACAAAAAAGTATTTTAACAATGCTTAAGGAGATTGTTGCAGGTGCTGAAGCTACAGAAGTAGTAGCTGAAGAAGTTGTTGCAGTTGAAATGGGCAGCGTTAAATCAGGAGATTTGGATATCCAATTCGAAGGAGATAACCTTGAGGAGGGTGCTGCTGTATTCGTTATGCAAGACGAAGAGAAAGTACAACTTCCTGATGGAACTTACTCTCTAGAAGGAGATAAAGAAATCGAAGTAAAAGACGGTGTAGTTGCATCAATGGGAGCTTCTGAAGAAGAAGTTGCTGAAGAGCCTACTGAAGAGCCTGCAGGAGACGAAGAACTTGCAGAGGAAGACGAAGTAAAAGAGGAAGAAGTTGAAGCAGAAGAAGAGCCTGCACAAGACGAAGAAGCTGAATTTATGATTGCTGTAAAGCAAATCTTAGATGACGCATTTAGCGAGTACGCTGAGTCTATGGGTGTTCAAATGGCAGCTTTAAAAACTCAAATAGAAGAAGTAAATGGAAAGAATGTTGAGCTTTCTGCTCAAGTTGTAGAGTTATCAAAGACTCCTGTAACTGAGCCTATCAAATCAACACCTTCACAAGTTTCAATGAGTGGACTTAGAGGAGCAATCGAAAGACACTCAAAATAATAAGTATTTTAATTAATTAATAAATAAATAACAAATGGCAATTTCAAGTAATTACGCAGGCTTTGAAGCAGTAGACATCATGCTAGAAGCACAAAAAGAAGAGGATACCCTAAGACTAGGGCTTATCACAGTTGTACCTAACGTAGGATACAAATTAAATTTAAGAAACTTAGACGTTACTTTAGGAGTAGCAGACTATTCTTGCGGTACTACTCCAGCAACTGACGCTGTAGACTACTCTGAGAAAGTACTTACACTTTCAAAGTTCAAGAATGAGTTCGAAATCTGTAAAGAAGACTTCCGTCCAACATGGTC
>VMHT01068049.1_pt1 | contig 11667 bp, 18 predicted proteins | sample 4693611 | NCBI WGS metagenome assembly VMHT01 (sample SAMN12280063, study PRJNA550983) | marine metagenome | isolation source: seawater sampled from same location over 5 years 0.02-0.2 micron viral filtrate | place: USA: collected off the coast of southern California halfway between the port... ...
GGGGTATGGTATAACTAAGTATAGACTTAGGGTATACCCCCCAAGAACTGAGAGATAGATTATAATCTATAAATGCAATAAAGATACGGAGATATATTTGACTAAGAAAGAAACAAAACACTGGTCTGGAAAACCATCTGACCCAGAGTTTCAGAACTATACCAAGAATGCATTCGCTGAGGTATTCAAACAAACCGCATACAAAGTCACATACCCAGATGGAGACTTTGAGTATTGGAACGAGATTGACTCTGATGAAGTCAAGAGATTAGAAAGTATACACAAAAAGAAATTAGTAATAAAGGAGATAGAACCTGTCTTTGAAAAGGGTTACCCATCCTATAAGGCAGTCAATAATAAACCCAAGGAGAAATAATATGTGGGGAAGAATAATGGAGCATATGTCTAGTATGCAAGAAAAGTTTGGTGAAGGAACTAAGACTGATTTGGACTATGGTAAGTTAGTCATTCTATTCCTTTGTATATACATTGCGGTACAGGTTTCATAATGCAGAAGCTTGATAAGGAACAAGAACTCTTTACAATCACTATGGAAGAATGCGGTGAACTTATTCAGTGTTGTTCTAAGGCAATGCGTAGATGGGAACTGTTCAAGAACTCTGATAGTGAGATATCTCTCAAAGAAGAAATCGGAGATGTTTATACAATGATATCTTTGTTGGTTGAAAATGATGTAGTCACATGGAATGAGATTAAAGACAGAGAAAAGATTAAACGAAAGAAATTAGAACAGTGGTCTGGTTTAATACCCCACCCCCCTAAAACTGAAGCGCCCTCTGTTGAACTTCCCTCTGAACCATATAAACAAAAGATGATATACGCACACACTAATTTCTCTTCAGAACCTATGAGTGAACAAGAAGAGAAAGAATGGCAGAGACTAGAACAGGTATTAGAAAGTCAGAAGAATGCAAAAGAAACAATTTGATAAGGTAACTCCTCTACACGATATTACATGGTATGTTAAATGGGTGAGTACTATTCTGATTATCCTCGCAGTTATGTGCCGTAGTCTTGAACTACATTTATATGATATGATGTTCAGTTTGTTGGGAGTAATCGGATGGACGTTTGTTGGTCTGCGATGGCATGACAGAGCACTCACGGTTCTGAATACCATATTAGGTGTGTTACTTATTCTAGGTATCGGAAAGTTCTTTGCATGAAAAAGATAGATACACGCAGAGATGCATGGGATAGAGATTACATGGGTAATCATTATCAGAAACCAAAACCAAGAACTGTGAATATGAATATAACGCCTGTATATGTTTTCGCAATGTTCTTCATAGCAATATTAGTAATGGTGGGAAACAAATGATTGAACTAATTGCAATCGGAATAGTCTTAAAGATAATTGAACTATCAACTTCGTGGGATGGTATGATAACTCTTCCCTAGTGGTGGAAATGCCCCTGTGGTGGAATAGGTAGACACACAAGACTTAAAATCTTGAGAACGTATGTTCGTGCGAGTTCAAGTCTCGCTGGGGGCACCACTGCGAATCACCTTGTCCGATTCGTTCTGATTCGGCTAAAAATCCTTTTCCCTTTCAAAAAATCCAAAAATCCGACTCGTAACCCTTTGATTTTATTGAGAAAATAAAGTTGAAAAAAGGTGTTGACTCTTGTTCTAATAACAGGTATAGTATATGTATAGTGAGAGTTAAGGAGAAAAACATGACTATGACCTTTGAAAATTTGACCACCCTTCAGACTATTGTTGAGGAAGAAGTTGAGTGGATGTTTGGTGACGTTGTTGGTACTGGCCAAGGTATCGGTACTAGTGACATCGCTGCTTGTATGAACGCTTGTGTTCCTGCTGTTAACGGACGGTTTGAGATTGACCTTGGTATCATGCGAGGTATGATTAACGATGCGTTGTGTGCTTTAGAAGAAGGAGTTGCTTAATGGATATGGCACAAACTATTGGTGGTGATACTATTGTCAATGATATTGATATCACTACGTTTGAGGGAACAATCATTGGTGACTTGGTTGTTTATGAAAAGGGTGGTAACCCACTTGATGGATATACACTTTATGGTTTTGATGAAGTTGGTATGTTTGATGATGAGTTTACTACCCCACAATATTGTATGATGGAGATTGGATAATGGATTACATAACACAAATTCAAAAAGAATATGTTTACTTCACTGATATGTTGAAGTCAATTGAGAAGATTAAAAAGAAAACGCCAGGCAATGGTTTTGCAAAAATGAAATGCAAAGAACGAATTGCCGAACTAGAAAAAATATTTGATGAAATTGATTATGCAGCACAGGTGACTTATGACTAATACAAAAACAATCGTGGATACTCTATGTGACTTTATCGCTTATGTAGATTCATTCTATAATGAAAAAGATGGTGTCTACCCTATCAAGGGTATGACTAACTCAATGGTTATCAAAGGTGTTCAAACCTACATTACTCAAATCGGTGAGAGCGAATCACTTGAGTGGGGTGATGGTGATTCGGTTGACCGTGAACGAGTTCGTGACATTATCCTCGCTGACAATGGACTTCAGTGGGGGTAAGTCCTTGATATTGTTGAGGAAAAAAACTTCAAAAAAGATGAAAAAAGTACTTGACTTGTTATCATAACATTGATATAATGACTATAGAAACTGAGAGAGGAAATTAAATATGGCTTACATTTCACAAGAAAAGAAGAAAGAACTTGCTCCTGCTATTAAGGCGGTTCTTAAAAAGTACGACATGAAGGGTACTATCGGTATCAATCATCATAGTTCTTTGGTTGTTAATCTCAAGGAAGGTGTTCTTGACCTTCTTGGTGATGCACAGAAACACAACGATGAGTATGCTGCAATGAGGGGTCAAAAGAGTTACCCTGTTGGTGACCACCTTCAAGTCAACACTAGTTATTGTGATGAGTGGGCTAAGAATGAAACAATCGCTGAGTTCTACAAAGAATTGATTGCTGCTATGAAAGGCACTGGTTGGTACAACAACACTGATATTATGACTGACTACTTTGACATTGCCTATTACTTAGATGTCAATGTTGGTAAGTGGGATAAAGGTTATGTCTTGAAGGAGGCTGCGTAATGATGAATGTTCTTGGTGGATTTTTAGTTGTCATGGGATTGTTTGCAATTGCAGGCAGTGCTGGTGATTGTGATGGGAAGTGTATGGAATATGCAAACACATGGGAAGAAATGTTTATGGTTTTGACTATTGGGTTTGCACTAATTGGAACAGGTGGGTTTATTCTTTTTAAGAAAAACACTTGACTTTGTTCTGTTAACAAGTTATAATGAAATAGAAAGTGAGAAAATAATATGGGAAAAGTAAATGCTTGGATTATGGATATGCAAGAAAGTGTCCATGCCGCTATAGATGCTGAGTGTGATAACATTCAACAGGTGATTGGGTTTGTTAAACAAGACCCAGACGTTGCTCATGTAGATGAGAACTTCGTAAAAGAATACTACAACGAATGTATGGAGAATATGTAATGGGTTTACTAGTGAATGTTTATAAGATGAATGGTAGAGATTGTACAAACGGTGGTGTGTCTGCAAGGAACATCAAAGGTCTTTGTCTGACTAACGTGCCTGGCCCGTTTGACCCATCTGATGATTACCCTGCCGCTGAGTTGGTAAAACAAACTTTTGGTTTTGGTTCTTCAGTGAAAGTTATTCCAGAAGAAGCAAAAGGTAAACAGACAATGATGGGTGGTAACTATGCCGCAACATCTGACTCAAGGTTCAGTGAGATGATTGAATATTTTCTTGGTCACAGTTTCTACGGTGCTGTTCCAATCCACGATAGAGTTGAATAGAACAATGCATCCGTAGCTCAGCAGGATTAGAGCAACGGTCTTCTAAACCGTAGGTCACAGGTTCGAGTCCTGTCGGATGCGCCAATAAAAGGGGGAACAATTCGTTCCCCCTTTCTGTATAAATAATCTAATAAAGGATTGTTTTAATATGCAGAATTTTTTAGGCAGAGATGGTTTCATCTGGTTCACTGGTGTCGTTGAAGATAGAGATGACCCAGACAAACTTGGTCGTGTTCGTGTTCGTTGTGTTGGATATCACACAGACGATGTAGAAAAAATCCCAACATCAGATTTACCTTGGTCGTGGGTTATGATGCCTACTACAACTAGTTCAATGGGTGGACTAGGTGAAGGTATGCCTTTCATTGTTGAGGGTAGTTGGGTTGTTGGTTTCTTTCGTGACCCAGACCAATTGCAAGAACCAATTGTTATCGGAACATTGCCTGGCGTTCCATCTGAATCACAAACCGTTGACAAGGGATTTAATGACCCACGCAATGAGGGTGCAACCCAGAGTGAAGAATTATATACATACAAACCAGACTATGGGCCATATCCATTAAGAACTGAAGACAGTGATGTATCCAGACTTGCAAAGAATGACCCAAATAATATTCATCCAGAGATTGAAGAACGTGATGGTGCGGTAACTGAAGAAGTACCTACCGCAAACGAGAAAAAGATTCTAGGTGATGCAGATTTCACTGTGGATATTGCATCAACATGGACAGACAAACTAGCAACAAATACTGACCTTACCGCTGTTACATGGAAAGAACCAAAGACTACGGATGATTCTATTCGTGGTGCAGACGCAGAAGGTCGCAACCCAGAAACAAAAGAAGATAGGGTTGCTCCTTACAAGAGAAGAAACACCGAATATCCATACAATCGTTCCTTTGAAACAGAGAGTGGACACATCGTTGAGTACGATGACACACCTTATGCGGAAAGAATATATCAGAAACATAAAAGTGGCACATTCACAGAGATTGATGCAGACGGAAACAAAGTCACCAGAGTAGTTGGACAGAACTATGAGATAGTTGCTGGTAGTAACTTCTGTAATATTAAAGGTGATGTCAATCTTACAATCGACTCAAACTGCAAAACTTATATCAAAGGTGATTGGGATATTCAAGTTGACGGAAACAAGAATGAAGTTGTCAAGGGTAACGTAACAGAATCATTTGGAACTAATGTTGTTCTGAATACACACTCGACAACTCTAACAGGATTTAGAACCAAAACAATTCTTGGTCTTGAAAACGAAAACGTGGTTGGTGCTGTTGCACATATCTACGGTGGAATCAAAACAGAAACAGTTGCCGGAAATGTTATCGAAACATATAGTGGTAATCAAACCACAGCGGTTTCTGGTAACGTGGATATTGATGCCTCAAGAATTGATTTGAACTAGGAGATACTATGCCCGCAGTAACAAGAGTAGGATTGGATAGTCATGTAGGTCATGCAAGTCCTACACCAAATCCATTTCACAAAACAGCATATGCGTCTGGTTCTGGTGATGTGTTTACGAATGGTGCATCGACAACTAGAATTGGTGATGTAACTTCGTGTGGTGACCCAGCAACAGGTGGTAGTGGAACTGTTTTTGTAAACGGTATTGGTGTTCATAGACAGGGTGATGGAACTGGTGGACATGGTTCTTGGGTGCCAAATGCATCTGCATCTGGTTCACCAAATGTTTTTGCTGGTGGATAAAACAGACTAAATAATACAAAGAGAGATAACGATGGCAGTACAATCCGCATACAGAGATGCACAATCGACTAACGAATCAAGTCGTAGTGTAAAGGTATACAAAGATTTAAATCTTAATTTTACAAAACATCCAGTAAAAGGAACACTGACTCCTTTGACTGATGTTGCTGCTGTAAAAAGAAGTGTACGCAATCTTGTAATGTACAACCATTATGAAAAACCTTTTCATCCAGAAATTGGTTCTGGTATTAGAGCAATGTTGTTTGAGAATATGACTCCGTTTATTTCTAATTCGTTGCGTAGAATGATAGAAGACACAATAACAAATTTTGAACCAAGGGTCAGGCTTGCCGAGGTTGCAGTTAACCCAAACTTTGATGACAATCAGTATGAGGTAACAGTAGAGTTTTATATAGAAAATTCTCCCTCAGAACTTGTTGATATGTCATTCAACTTAGAGAGAATACGATAATGGCAACCACAGATAAAAGATTAAATGTAACTGACTTGGACTTTGATGATATCAAATCAAATTTAAAAACATTCATGCGTAACCAAGATGAGTTTACGGATTATGATTTTGAAGGTTCTGGTATCAATGCATTGTTAGATGTACTTGCGTATAACACACACTACCTTGCAATGAATGTTAACATGGCTGCAAATGAAATGTTTTTGGATACCGCATCTGTTCGTGCGTCAGTTGTTTCTCATGCAAAGACTTTAGGTTACACACCAAACTCAGTTCGTGCTCCATCTGCGACAGTCGATGTAAAACTAAACAATTTCCCATCAACAACGACAACTGCTCTTATTCCAAGAAACACAGTATTCACTGCAAGTGTTGATGACGTATCATATCAATTCCGCACATTGTCAGATTATCAAACCACGGTTGTAAACGGCATCCTATCCTTTTCCAATGTTCCCATTCATGAAGGTACTATGGTTAAGAACAGATATGTTGTTGATACAAAAAATGTCGAACAGAAATTTAAGTTGACAAATCAAAACGCAGATACCACTTCTTTAAAGGTAGAGGTTTACTCTGACGCATCTGTTTCATCTTTTACAACGTATACACTTGCAACCGATATTACTAAAGCAGGGTCTACCGCAAATGTTTATTTCTTACAGGAGTGTGACGATGGGCAATTTGAAATTTACTTTGGTGATGGTATTGTTGGTCGTGCATTGTCTGATAACAATGTGGTGGTTATGGAGTATCTTGTAACTAATAAGACCGCAGCAAATGGTGCAAAGAATTTTTCAACAACCTCTGCAATCTCTGGTGTTACTGATGTTTCCACAACAACAGTGTCCGTTGCATCTGGTGGTGCAGAGAGAGAATCCATTCAGTCTATCAAGTTGAATGCTCCTCTTGATTATGCGGCACAAGGTCGTGCGGTTACCCCAGAAGATTACAAGACAATCATTCCAAAGGTTTACGCAAATACAAAGTCGGTACAGGTATGGGGTGGAGAAGATAACTCAACTCCTGTCTTTGGTCGTTCATACATTTCAATCGTTCCAACTTCTGGTTCTATTACTGCTTCTGCAAAGGAACAAATTGTAAAAGACTTGAAGAACGAATACACGATTGCTTCTGTTACACCTGTTATCGTTGACCCAATTACAACTTCAGTAAGACTTGGGGTTACATTCAAATACAATAAAAAGAATACAACAAAGACAGCAGAAACATTGGTGAGTAATGTTACCACAACATTGCAAAACTATGATACAAACAACTTACAAAAGTTTGATGGTGTATTTCGACATTCGCAACTTACAGGTTTAATTGATGATACGGATGAATCTATTCTATCAAACATTACGACTGTTAAACTTGGACAACTATTTACGCCCGCTCTAAATGTAAATACAAAATATGAATTAGAATTTAATAACGCAATATACAATCCGCACAGTGGTCATGCATCAGCTGAGGGTGGAGTTCTTTCATCTACTGGATTTACAATTTCTGGTGATGCAAATGAGATGTTCCTTAACGATGACGGTAACGGTGTAATCAGAATGTTCTACTACACAGATGGAACAACCATTACATATAAAGATGAAACTGCTGGTACGATTGATTACAATACTGGTAAGATTATATTGACTGCGTTGAATATTACTTCGATTTCAAATGTTGATGGGGCATCTTCTTCTAAGATTAGAATTGTTGTAACACCAAATTCAACAGATGTTGTTGCGGTAAGAAATCAAATCTTACAGATTGATTTTGCTAACACAACAATTACTTCAAGTGAGGATACAATTGCTGGTGGTGGTGCATCTGCTGGTGTTGGTTATACAACCACAACATCATATGAATCTACATCCGCTTCAACTTCTAGTGGGTATTAATAATGTCCTATGATGACAACACGCTGACAAATAAGTTATCACCTTTAATCAGAACCCAACTGCCTGAGTTTATTCAGTCAGACCATCCTGTATTCTCTCAGTTCATTAGAACATACTATCAGTTTCTTGAAAGTGCCGAGGTTACTTTCAGTGAGGTCAATAACTATCTTGTTCAAGAAACAACTTCAACCAACTTCGTCTTGGATGAGAATGGTGACAATGTTGTTCTTGAAGATTCAGATGCTAAGTTTGTTGTCGGAGAAACAATCACTGGATTAACATCTGGTGCAACCGCAACAGTTCTGGTTGATGATGTTGATGACAACAAGCGTTTGTTCATCTCATCTCAAAACCAATTCATCTTAGGTGAGACTGTCAATGGTTCTGTTTCTAATTCATCTGGAACAATTCAAACCTACAAAGCAAACCCTGTACAAAATATTCAACAACTACTTGAGTACGCAAATGTAGATTCAACTATCTTCAAGTTTCTTGATAATTTTAGAGATGCATTCTTGGATGGTATGGTTGACAATCTTGCTGAAGGTGTTGACAAAAGAAAACTTACAAAGAATATTCGTGACCTTTACATTTCAAAGGGTACACGAAAAGGTCATGAGTTATTCTTCAGACTTCTATTCAATGATGATGCAACAATCTCTTATCCAAATGAACAGATGCTTCGTGCGTCTGATGGTACTTGGACAACCAGACGTATTATGCGTGTACAGGAAACTGCTGGTAACGCAGAAGAATTAATTGGTCAAACAATTACTGGTGTAACTTCTGGTGCAACTGCAATCCCTGTATCAACAATTGGTATTCGTGAAGCGTTTACTGACATTGTTGAGATTGAGATTGATACGGATACCCAGACAGGAACATTCGTTGCTGGAGAAACCATTCAAGGCATTTCAAGTGCATCTGACCAAGACGTTTCTCTTACAATACTTTCTGTTATTTCAGACGCAAATGTTTCCGCAACTGATGAAGGACAATACTACACTGCTGGTCAAGCGGTCAACATTGCATCTGCTGGTTCTCAAACTGCATCTGCAATAATCAACACGGTTGGTTCTGGTACGGTTACCAGTATTGAGATTGATGATGCTGGTTCAAACTATACAGTTGGTGATGCAATTAACTTTAATAATTCTGGAACAGACGGTGTTGGTATTTCTGCTGAAGTCAAGGTTGTTGGTGGTGCAGTAGCACCAGAGACAGGTGACGTTGCTGCATATGGAATGGCATTGACTGACCACATTGTTCTTGAAGATGCAACACAGATTGAACAGAATGATTCATATCACGGTACAAAGATAGTTCTTGAAGACCAAACCTTTGTTGACTTAGGTGTTAGTGCAGAAAAAGGTTCTATTACAGATATTCGATTAATCAATGGTGGATTTGGTTATACAAAACTTCCAACCGTTTCAAGTATCAGCACAACGTCTGGTAGCGGTGGTAAAGTTCTACCTGTTTCTACTGGTGGTATTGGTTCTATCAAAGATGTTGAGATAACAAACTTTGGTTTCAACTATTCGTCAGCACCAACCTTCACTGCATTTAGACACGCTGTTATTAAAGATATTACAGGAACATTTTCTGTCGGTGATGCATTAACATCTCACTCTGGTACGGTTACTGCATTTGATAGTGCAAGACAATTACTTTCTATTAACACTACTGCAAATTTAGTAAATGGAAATTCAGTTGCAACCTCTGGTGCGAGTGCAACCATCGTTCAGATTGATACTCCAACTATTACACCTACGGTGGGAACTATTGCAACAACCAGTGGTGAGTTTTTAACAGAACGTGGTAAGGTGTCTTCGGACATTATGAGAATTCAAGACTCCAACTATTACCAAGATTATTCCTATGTGGTAAGAGTTGGTGAATCAATTAACACTTGGAGAAACGCAATCAAAAGAACAGTCCATCCTGCTGGTTGGGCAGTCTTTGGTGAGGTTGCTATTGTATCGTCTGTAACTGCTGGTGTCAATGCGTTTACTGCTGGTGACCTCAGTGTACCAGAAGGAACATTCACACCAGAACTTGCATCACTTCTTACTACTGCATTTACTTCTATCTTTGGTAGAAGACTTGGTACGGTTGACGATGGAACAACACTTCGTGCAACACCACAAGTTGCGAGTGATTCAATTTTATCAAATGGTGAACGTGACCTTACTCTTTCAAGGATTAATACAATCAGTGTTGGTGTGGTTCGTGCAAACGCAAACTTGGGTAGTGGGTCTACGTTGGACAACCTTGCAAAGTATGCTTTCGCAGTCGAACCCATTGGGTCTGATTCAGAACTTCCACACTATCCAGGCTTAAGAAGAAGTTTCAGAACAGGTGATAACGAAAGAGCATATTATAATATTGAACAGTTTGCAAACTTTAGAATTAATGAAGTTTCGGTGAGAAACGCAACAGGACAAGGTGGGTTCTCGCAAACTGGAACTAAGTTCGATAGTAATACATTTACATTTGACGATGGAGAAACCTTTACTATACCACCAGCCGCATTTACTACACAGATAAGTGTACCACCTCCAGGCGAGATACAAATCTCTCGTTCTGGAAGAACAAATGCGTTTGACAATAACTTTATTACATTTGATACATCCTTCCAGACATTTGATGAGACAGGGGTTACTACATTAATGAGTGACACCAGTATCAAGTTCGATAGTTCATCTATCAAGTTTGACGGTTCTGGTGGTGATGCAGTTCCAAGAGATGTTGGTGGAAACTATAATATAGACTTTGCTGATACAAACATCTCGTTTGACAGCGGTATAAATAAGTTTGATAACTCATTTAATATACCAGTGTTTGAAAGATTTGACTCATCGCATTTCAGTCTTGATAATACGAACAAAACTTTTGATATAGGTGCGTAACCTACATAAATAAATGAAAGAATCTAATTAGGAGATAACTAAAATGGCATATCAAGCACTTGGTCTTGGTTCTTCCGCTAATGACGGTACTGGTGATGACCTCAGAACTGGTGGAGACAAGATTAATGACAACTTTGTAGAAATCTACACCAAACTAGGTAACGGTTCTACTCTTACATCTGACACAGTTGCACTGTTAACTGGAACTCAGACGTTAACAAATAAAACCTTAACTTCACCTGTTGTATCTGGATTATCACTTTCAGATTCATCAATCGTAATTGAAGGGTCATCTGCTGATGCAAATGAAACTACTCTTACAGTTACAAACCCAACAGCAGATAGAACGATTACTTTGCCCGATGCAACTGGTACTGTATCTCTTATTGGTGCTGCCGAAACTTTGGTGGGTAAAACTTTAACTGCACCTAAGTTTGCAGACGCTGGTTTCATTGCAGACTCACAGGGGAATGAACAAGTCATCTTCCAAGAAACTGCAAGTGCAGTAAACGAGATTGAAATTACTAACGCTGCTACTGGTGGTGCAGCTTCTGCTGGTGCATCAACTGCTCCGATTATCGGTGCATCTGGTGAAACCAATGTTGACCTTGCATTACTTCCAAAAGGTACTGGTCATGTTGCAATTCGTTCATCTGGTGGTGCAAACAACCAAGGTGCGATTAGACTGAACTGTGAAAATAATACTCACGGTCAAACTCTAATGTCACAACCTCACGGTTCTAGTGATAGTGGTTTCTTCCAGTTACCAAAAGATGGTGGTTCTGCAAGAGCAACTCCAAATACATTGTTGAGTGGAGATAAAACT
>VMHT01183520.1_pt1 | contig 11666 bp, 15 predicted proteins | sample 4693611 | NCBI WGS metagenome assembly VMHT01 (sample SAMN12280063, study PRJNA550983) | marine metagenome | isolation source: seawater sampled from same location over 5 years 0.02-0.2 micron viral filtrate | place: USA: collected off the coast of southern California halfway between the port... ...
CTGAGAAAAGTGTATGAGTGTGACACTTTGGCACACCCTTTGTTATGCTAAGGTATTTTTTTATGTTGTAGATAGGAGCCCCAAGGTATTTTTTTATGTTATAGATAGGGGTGGAGTCGCACAGAGCGAGAACCCTGGGTTGTATTCCCAAGGGTCCCACTATCCTATAAGTTGATACCCCATGAGGAGAGTAGCCAAGCTAAGTCTTCAACCCATACGTGTGCAACTAGAACGATACCTAAGATGGTAGCAACCCAACCTAGAGTTGTAATCATCTGCTCTGCCTGACGTTGTGTAAGTTTCATTTCACTATCCTATAAGTAGGGGGAACCGACCGAAGTCAGTTCCCGTTGAAGTTGTATTACTTGGCCTCTGATTTGGCGTCAGACTTAGGAGCATTAGCTGCAATAAGAGCCTTGACTGCCTCTGGCAATTCTTGACCAGTACTAGGAGGCTTGGAAGATGACGCCTCCTCCTGCGCTTTCTTGACGTTAGCGTCATAAGATTTTAGCAGAGTAGCAAACTCAGGAGACATTCCTTCCAGAATAATGAGCTGCTCGCCAGACAATTTTTCACTGATTAAGTCAACCACGTGATATTTTGAACGGCAGGAATAGGCTTGATTACCACCGTTACAAAACTCACGGGTATAAGATTTCATAACGTGGTCTAGTTGGTCATAACTAGACTCAGCTAATAGGGCAAGTAAGGCATCGCAGACAGCTCCTTGTATGGCATCCTGTAAGAAATCACCGTATAGGGCAAGCTGTGAGGCTTTAGTGGTTTGCACATTCCACATAGCTTTGGTGATAGTTGCGGGAGTGACGAACTGTCCGGAAGTAATAAAATTAGTCATGGTATAAACCCTTTCAAGGTTCTGAGATATGGGGCAGCGTGTTTCCCCGTTTGCTGTGAATACACTATGCCCATATAATAACATAGGAGTCAAGCAAATAATTGCAATAATAGTGAAATAATTTAAAACAACTTAAAGTTGATCAGAGCCGGGCTAATACAACTTAAAGGCGATACAACCTAAGGTTGCTCAGAGTTAAACTAATACAACCTATGGGCGATACAACCTATGGGTTATTAGAATCGTTCTAATACAACTTTAAGGCGATACAACTTATACGGTGCTTAGAATCATTCTAATCAACTTAAAGGCGATACAACCTGAAGCTGTTTTAGAATCGTTCTAATCTACCTTAAGCTGATCACCTTAAAGGCGAGCGAGTAAAATAAAATTCACTCAACCTAAAGGCGAGTGGCTCTGAATCTGACTCTGAGTAATACTATGACCCCTACCATGGGAAATAGCCGGACCCCTACCATGGGAAATAGCCCTACCGTGGGAAATAGCCTCGCTCCGCTCGTGGGGTCTGAGTCATACTCTGAGTAATACTATGACCCCTACCGTGGGAATTGGTTTTGCTCCGCAAGCGGCTCTGAGTCATACTAATAGTCTTACTCTGACCCCTACCGTGGGAAATAGTCTGAGTAATCATATGATTAAGAGCCGTAGTTCATCCGTTTACTCAGGAAAATACTAAGACTCGGACTAAGAGTTTCCCCCCATCTGGACCTAATACTTTTGTTGCCCATAAGTCCAATTATCATTAGTTCTCACAAAATCTCAGAGGTTAAACCCCGGTCAACAAAAGATATTCTCGCAGAGTACATTCCTGGACTTAACTATTAGCAAACCTCATAGAATAAATCTCCGCTTGACTTCTGAGGCTATTTCTGGTATGTTGATCTTGGGTCAGAATGTCTCTGGCCTGCTCACTCTGAGCTTTTTCTAATAGGAGAACTATTATGATTTCCGAAGAACTAGCAGATGAATACATGCCAGACCATTGTGTAAGGCATTGGGGATTAGCACTTGCTAATTTCCCTAAGTATGAACTAGGAGACGACCCTGATCCTCTAGGTCTTGCTCGTAGGGTAAGAAACCACTTTCATTCCAGAGTAAATCAAATAGCTCAGGAGGAAATAGATGTCTATTATCACGCTGTGAGAAAAGCACGGTTAAAAGTTAATAACGATCACATACATGGTTCTATTAGTGATGAACAGTGTGACGCTTTATTACACATGCTCAGGAATACTTATTCTGCATATCGGTCGGTAGTTAGTGACCAGATAGAGCTAATAGTAAATACTATGTTGCCAAACCATGACCTTAAGTCTGCGGGTTTTCTGGCGCTTTGGTTAGACCAGAAGGGCAGAGATCGTGGCAGAGAGGGGCGCATTATCTTGCGTTCTGGCAAAGGTATCAGAAAGATGTTTCCTTGTCTTACTGATAAAGAAATCGAGACCCTCAATGACGAATATCGCCATGAGTTTTCGGTCAAGGAATTGACCATTCACTTTGGTCAGACTAGGGCAGACTTTGTTCGTGCCAAACACGGACCCATAGGAAAACTAGAGAACCCAGATACTAGCTCTGGTCGTAAGTTCCTTGGCAACAGCTGTATGAGATATGACTTTATCGACACTCGGAAGTTGCCTATGCAACCTACTGAGGCTTATGCCTCTGGAGATTTTACTGTCTACTGGACAGAGGATAACTCTGGCAAAATATGCAGTAATGTTATTGTATATGATGCCTCAGAGAATGATCCTGTAGCCGCACCAATATACGGCGTATGTGAAAAGTCTATTGACACTTTGCAAGAGCTCTTGTCGGAGAAAGGTATTGAGCTTTACAGTCATCACAATGGTAAAAGATGGTCAGGTGCTAGGCTCTTACGTTTTGACTATGAGGATGGCGAATATGTTGGCCCATACCTTGATGTCCAACCTCAAATTCTTAGGAAAACCGGTTGTGGTAAATATCTAGTTGTAGACCGTCACGGTGATATTAGTGGCACTACTTATCAAGGTATCTTATACGGTGACGGACAGAGCTGCTCCTGTTGCAATGATAGTATTCGTCGGGGTAATGAGTATTACTATAATCACGATACTTATTGCTCTGACTGTTACCATGACCGTATCAGGCAGTGTAGCTATTGCGGCGATGACACAGAGATAGACGACTGCACCACGGTGCAGACTGAAACCTCTGATTACGAGGAATACTGTTCTCACTGTACGCATCAGCATACTGTTGTCACCTGTAGCGGCGAGACTTGGCTAGAGAGTGACACTAGGGTAACTGCAAATGGTGATACTATTAGTGTTGATGAATATGACGCTTCTTACTTTACCTCTGACTGGGACGGGGAAATCTATCCAGATCATAACTTAGCCCCATTAGAGAACGGTGACTCTGTATCTCTTACAGAAGTAGCAAATCACCCAGACTATTACCTTTGTGATGACACTGGACTATGGAAAGAAAAACCAGATGACAACTCAGACGACAACAACCCGACAACCCCTATTACTGAAAGCTAGGTGGAGAATGCATAATTTTATTGAGATGTTGGCCTATTGCCGACCACAACACTCAGAAACTCAGAGAGAGTTTTGCGAGAAATACCTCAGACCAGTATTTGGTCAACCTGACAATGAAGGAAATTATATTGTTGTAGTAGGACATGCTCCGACCATTTGCTTTGCTAGTCACCATGACACTGTTCACAAGTCAGACGGCATACAAAAGGTATTAGTCAAGGGTGACAATGCTTCCTTGCCGCCTATCTCAGACAGCTCTTGCCTTGGTGCAGACTGTACTACTGGCATATGGTTGCAGCTAGAGATGATCAGAGCAGGTGTCGAGGGTGTCTATGTTGTCCATGCCTCAGAAGAGATCGGTTGCCTAGGTTCCAGATACATTGTCGGACGTAATCCTAGATGGTTACAAAGACTAAATGCCGTAATATCGTTCGACCGTAAGGGTACGGAAAGTATTATTACGCATCAGATGGGTTTGCGTACTTGCTCAGATGCCTTTGCCGTATCATTAGCAAAGATCTTAGACCTACATCTGCGTCCAGACGATACCGGCGCTTATACAGATAGCAACGAATATGCCTCTGATGTCTCAGAGTGTACTAATCTGTCTGTAGGCTATTACGGCCAACACACTAAGAACGAGCATCAAGACCTATACTATCTCAAGCAACTCAGAGATGCTCTTGTAGCCGCAGACTGGTCTCAGCTAGTCATATCTCGTGACCCGTCTGTCTCAGAATACAAGTACGAACGTGGCGGCTGGGACAGTGACTGGACTCGTCTTAATAGGCAATACAATACCTCTGTCTTTTTCGATGACGTGTACCCTGCTCAGATAGGTAGCTCAGAACGTGACGAACGGGACGACCTTACAGACCTGCTCCGAGAATACCCTGCCCAGATAGCAGACTGGCTAGATGCTAATAACATTACCTATGATGACCTCATACAAGAGCTAGACCTTGTAGACCCTAAGATGCGGCGTGTTACCTACTGGTAATACCCTAGTATCATAACAGACCTCATAGGGTCCGCTCAGAATTGAAACGCTGGGTGGGCCTTTCTGGGTGAAAATAGTCCAATTACGAGGTATACTATGAGCAAAACAGATATAGACACAAGCTGGCTGGAACACTTAGACACAGTAATAGCTCGGGAACAGACCGAAAAGGATTTTGACAGGGAGGTTAATCAACTAATAGCTGATATTATTTGGTCGGTCCCTGTCCCAAATCTAGGACATTGTCCTATTAGTAATTGTTATATACCACACACGTATCTTAGAAAGAAAGGAAACTAAGATGAATAACTATTATTACTATCGCTTAACATTCTATGACCAATCTGGCGAGTTGGTCTGTCATAAATCTTTCCGTAAAAAGTCAGAGGCTGAGTCAGAGTTAGCCAAAGCAAAAAAAGCCGGACTATTAGTCAGACTATTACCTTATTAAATACTCATACAATTATTAATACTAAGGCTCTGAGTAATACTCAGGGTCTTTTTCTTTGTCTTATTAAAACCAGGACTATTACTCAGACTAATACTAAGAGTCATACTAATACTCTTAGGCCGGGCATTACTAATAGCCCTACAATGGAAAGCCCTCCGTGGGAATTTGGCCCCTACGTGGGAATTTAGTGTGACATTTTTGCCACCCCTACGTGGGAATTTGTACCCTACGTGGGAATTTTGTTGACTCCTACGTGGGAATTTGATCTAGTGCTGGCAGTAAAGGAGAAAAAAATGATAAGTCGTGACCAATTTATGAAGATGTATGACGAGTACGGAGAGTTAATGACTAAATTAAAAAGAGTGCAGAAAGAGAATGAGAAACTGCGTGAAAGCTACGAGATTCTTAAACGTGAGGCTGACTACTGGGAAAGGGAAGCTAAGAAAATGAATGAGAAAAACCACAAGCTAAGGGCACAATTAAAATTATGGATGGGAACAGGTAAATGAGACACCACATATACGATACGTGGACACTAATAATGGATTCAGATAGAAGTCCACTAAAGAATATACCTGACAACAATGCACGTCACTTAATCTTACAGATACTTGCATGGATGTGGTGCATTGTGTTTAGTATTTTCTTGGGTAGCTATGTTGTGTTTGGACTAACAGCAATAGCGCATGTGTTATTGTTGGCTGCAATAGCTATCACAGTTGGTACATTTGATACCGCTAATAGAAATCCAAAGATGCTATCTGATTTTGCTAGACGTGTCGATGGTTATAATGGCAGACGTAATAACGGAGAGCATGACTGATGATAAAAATATACGGTGAAAGATTAAAACTGTTTTACCTTTGGTACCTTAAACTGAGAGAAAAAAGACATGAGTTTTGTTTCCCTTGGTACTACCACACAAGTTATAATGTGTGGAACTGTATTAGGTGGGCATGGTATAACTCTGACAACAATGACTTAGATGGAAGTTACCTTTGGACATACTCACCAGATGGTAAGACAAGAAAAAGGAAGGTTAAACATGATTAAAGTAACATACATAGACCACATGGGATCAGACCTGAGTGTTGCTAATGCAGCTAGGGTGTCATTTGGCAAGAAGAGTGAGATGGATACGAGTGATCAGTGGGGTCCACCTAAACTAAAAGACAAGGATGCTAAACTGATCAAGTACCTAGCCAAGCATAAACATATGTCACCCTTTGGTCATGCCTTTGCATCCTTTCATGTCAAGGCTCCTATCTTTGTAGCTAGGCAGTTGGTCAAGCATAAGTTTCTACGATGGAATGAAATTAGTCGTAGGTATGTGGATGACGAGCCTGAGTTCTATCACCCCGAAAAGTGGCGTGGGCGCAGTAAGGACAAGAAGCAGGGTAGTGAAGGTTTTATAACTCAGATGACAACAAGGAGTGATCAAACCGTAGACCATTTTTATCGTATCCAATGTATCAATGCCCTTGATGTTTACTATGATGCCATTGCTACAAGAGTATGCCCAGAGCAAGCACGTATGGTGTTACCTCAGTCTACAATGACAGAATGGTATTGGTCAGGTTCACTAGATGCTTTCATGGATATGTGCAACCTAAGATGTAAGATAGACACACAGTATGAGACTAGGTTAGTTGCAGAATATATACAAAGCGAGATGATCAACCTCTTTCCAGTATCAGTAGAGGCTTTAGTAAAATGAGACCTAAGACAATCATAAGCCTGTATGACTACACGGGCGAGGCTCTTAAACCTTGGGCTAAAGCAGGGCATTGGTGCTATGCCTATGACATACAGCACGACGAGGAAGACAGGGTAGAAACCTATGACAGTGGGGGATATATAACGTACACACATGCTGACCTACACGACTTTAAGCACATTACAACGGTGATTGGCAGGTTCATCGGTTGCGAACCTTTCTTTGGTATGGCTTTTCCCGTATGCACAGACTTAGCTGTCTCTGGGGCTGCATGGTTCAAGAAGAAAGCAGAAGCTGACCCAGAGTTTCAAGACAAAGCGGTTAGCCACGTACACAACTGTGCAAAGGTGTTTGAGGCTTTAGGGATACCATACTTCATAGAAAACCCTGTAAGCGTGTTGGCTACTAAGTGGCGTAAGCCTGACTACAGCTTTCACCCTTATGAGTATGGGGGGTACATCCCAGAGGACGAGTCAGAACACCCGCAGTGGCCTGAGTACATTCCAGATAGGGATGCCTACCGAAAGAAGACTTGCTTATGGGCAGGTAATGGTTTTAAGATGCCTGAGAAGAAAAAGGTTGACTGTTCTGACTACTACGGTAATGGCTACAGTAAGCCTATGATGAAGCTAGGTGGGAAGTCTATGAGGACTAAGAACATAAGAAGTGCTACACCAAGAGGGTTTGCACAAGCTGTAATGGAGAGCAACAGATGAAAATAGAATGGATAGACCCACACACGTTATACATAATCCACAACAACTATATGTATTGTGTGTTTGAACAGGATGGTAAAATTGTTATGGAAAGCAGAAAGCTACCCGCTAGTGACTAACATAAGTTTAACATAAGTTATTACTATTATGTTTAATACTAATAGTTAAAAACTTATGTTTAACTAAAGGGCCCTTAAGTTAAGTGGGGCACTTTTGTTTGTTGTCAAGAGGTAAATAAAAATAAAGTTTACCCTTGTGGTTTTGTTGCCATATGATATGTGTTGTCGAAAGGAGAACACGATGACTGAAATACCACACCAACCTTGTCCGTTTGTAGCCTGTGGCTCGTCTGACGCTTTTGCCTACAATACAGAAGGCTATGGCAAGTGTCACAGTTGCGGACAGGGATACCCTGCCAATAAGTCGCACGAAATATTTGACTGGGCAGAAGACAAGTACCCGAAGAAAGAAAGAGGAAACATGAGCGAATACATCCCGACCACAAAGACCATACCCACTACGGGTGATGGCAAGTATGTTGACATGAGGGGCATCAAAGCCTCTACTATGGAAGACTACGGTGTTATGACCTTTGATACCACACAAGAGTACAAGTACCCTAGTGGTGGCGTTAAGGTTCGTAACCTAGTAGAGAAAGGCTTTTGGGCTAAGGACGGGTTCAAGGGTGACGAGTTGTTCGGTATGAACCTCTTCACTGCTGGATCATCTAAGATGTTGACCATAACTGAGGGAGAGCTAGACGCCCTCTCTGTGTCACAGATGCTTAAGTCTGGCACCTACACTAACCCTGTGGTGTCGTTGCCCTCTGCTACCCCCTCTAAGAAGCTGTGGGAGAACTGTAGTGAATGGATCAATAGCTTTGAGAAGATCATCATTAGTGTTGACGGGGATGAAGCTGGTAATGCTATTGCCACTAAAATATCAAAGCTGTTCCCCAACAAGACTTACAGGGTTTCGCATGACAAGTACAAAGATGCTAACGAGTTTCTACAAGCAGGGGCTGGACAGGAGTTTAAGTCTGCTTGGTGGAACGCTAAGAAGTATGTTCCTGACAATGTTCTTAACACTGCTGATCAGTTCCTTAAGCTGTTTAGAGAAACTCCCGACCATCAGTTTGTGCCTACAGGTATACAATCCCTTGACGACAAAATCATGGGACTCATGCAGGGTCACTTTACCGTCATTAAAGCACCCACTGGTATCGGCAAGACAGAGGTGATGCGGTTCTTAGAGTACAACCTGATACAACGTAACGTACCATTCGCCAGTTGGCACTTAGAGGAGACAAAGCTTAGGAGCCTCTTAGGGCTTGTTAGTTACTCTTTGGGTATGAATGTGACCCGAAGGGACTTGATCGACTCACAGGGTGCCACTGAGCAAGTAGAAGAGGCCATTAAGAAGATAGCTAAGAACGAATGTATCTATCAATTCTTCTTGGGTGATGGGCAGAGCACTGAGGAGTTGTGTGAGCAGATCAGATACTTTCGTGAGGCTTGTGATGTTCGGTATGTATTCTTTGAGCCCATCCAAGATGTAGTGTCGGGTAGGTCAGAGAGTTCTAAGGAAGAGTTGTTGTCGGATTTGTCTGTACGGTTGTCTAAGTTAGCAGCAGAACTTAATGTGGGTATCATTACTATCGCACACACTAATGATGACGGTGATCCTAAGTATTGTAAAATGATTGGACAAAGGGCTTCGGTTATTATAGACTTGAGTCGTGACAGAGAAGCAGAAGACGAGCAGGAAAGAAACACAACGACCTTGAAGGTTGAGAAAAACCGCCCATGTAGTGAAGAGGGCTACGCTGGTTCTCTTCGGTTTAACATGGATACGTTTACATTACAGGAGTTGGACTATGGATAATACAGAAGAGTACTATAACTTTAACGAGGTTTACACAGTAATAGTCCCGAAGGAAGAAGGGCCACAGGACATTATTGTTAGGCTTGGGTGTGACGATAAGTATGACTCCTCTGCTTGGACATTGCTAGGCGCATACGGTGACACAAGTGGTGAATGGATAGATATTACAGTAGAAGAATACTGCCAAGCTATAGAGTTAGTGCAGACAATACATAGGAGATTGATATAATGCCAGAGCTAAAAGAAGACTCTAGTGAAAAAGCAGGTTGGGTTTATGTGGGCCGTAAGAAGAATGGGGAAGCTAAGTTTAGAAAGTATACTAATCAGACCCTAGAGCACGTTACAGATTATCTGGACTCAAAAGGACTAACCTACTTTGTGTACGAAGATCAGTGCTTGATATTTATTTACAAAGAGAAGGAGCCAAAGAGTAGACATAGCCCTCGCTTTTCTTACTACTACACCACTGGGCAGTGGGGTGGAACATCGAGACGCAAACACTACCACTCAGATGGTATTGAACACTTTGTTGAAAAGTACTACAAAACTTATGACGAAGAGAAGGCATACTGGGATGCAAAAGAAGGAGGAGACACATGACTGTATTCGACATTGAAACTGATGGGTTCTTGGACAAGCTAACCAAGATACACGTTGTAAGCTACAAGACACCTGACATGGTAGAGCCTGTGTCTATGTTTGACTACGATGAAATGCGTGAGTTCTTTCTGAGCCAAGATACCCTGATCGGTCACTTCATTGTTGGCTTTGATGTTCCTGCAATCGAGAAGGTCTTAGGTATTACTATCAAAGCTAAGTTGATCGACACTCTAAGTGTTAGTTGGTATCTGTCGCCAGAGAGGGCCAGTCATGGTCTTGCATCTTATGGTGAAGACTTCGGGGTGCCTAAGCCTGTAGTAGATGACTGGGACAACTTGTCGCAGGATGATTATGCTCACCGTTGTCAGGAAGATGTAAAGATCAACTCTCGTCTGTGGTCGATACAGAACAAGAAGCTTGATCGTTTGTATCTAAATGATGCTAACAAGTTTAGGTTCTTAGACTATCTGACAACCAAAATGAGAACTGCCAGAGAGCAAGCTGACAATGGTTGGCGTCTTGATACAGCTAAAGCTAACGCCCTGTTAGTTGACTGGGAAGCAGCTAAGGCAGTTAAGGTCAATCAGTTGATCCAAGTTATGCCAGAAAAGCAGCATTGGGTTATGAAGCACAAGCCAGCACTAGCTAGAATGACTTTAAAGAATGGTCTGCCATCTGCTCGTGCTACTAAGTGGTTTGAGCTTTTAGCGGAAGCTAAGTATCCGTTGACTACAGAGAGCTTACGGGTGCTACAGAAGACTGATCCAGCTAACCCTAACTCTCCAGATCAGGTGAAGGATTGGCTGTTCTCTATGGGGTGGGAGCCCTGTACGTTTAACTTCGTTAAGGAAGGTGATGGTGTCAACATGGTAGAAAGGAAGATACCACAAATCCGCAAGGATGGTGAACTGTGTGCTAGTGTTAAACGTCTTATAGACGTCAACGAAGGTGTAGCCCTACTAGATGGCCTCACTGTGTTGTCGCACCGTATTGGTATCATCAAATCGTTTATCTCCTGCGAGAAAGACGGGTTCCTCAAGGCTACCATCAGTGGTCTGACCAATACGTTTAGGTTCAAGCACTCACGCCCTTTGGTTAACTTACCCTCAGTGGACAAGCCTTACGGCGAGGACATTCGTAGCTGCTTGATTGCACGGGAAGGTATGACTTTATGTGGTGCTGATATGGTAAGCTTAGAGGATACTACTAAGCGTCACTACATGAAGCCCCTTGATCCTGACTATGTTGAAGAAATGTCTAAGGACGGGTTTGACCCTCACCTTGACCTTGCTAAGTTTGCTGGTGCTGTAACACAAGAAGATATTGACAAACACAACTCTGGTGAAGTTAGCCTCAAATCGTTGCGTAAGAACTACAAGGTGGTTAACTACAGTGCTACATATGGCGTAGGAGCCCCTAAGCTGGCCCGTGAGACGGGTCTTACACAAACGGCAGCATCTAACCTACTAGAAGCTTTTTGGGCTCGTAACTGGGCCGTACAGAAGGTGGCTAACCAAGCTAAGGTTAGAGAGTTGCACGGCAAGTCTTGGATACAAAACCCTGTGTCAAAGTTCTGGCATGTGTTGCGTAGTGATAAGGACAGGTTCAGTACACTAAACCAAAGTACAGGTGTCTATTGCTTTGATACTTGGGTTGGTTACGTCAGGGGTCATGGGGTTAAGATACTAGGTCAGTTCCATGACGAGATAATTGCAGAAATACCACAAGCAAAGGGGGATGAACTGGCTAAAGACCTTAAAGACTGTATGAGATATGCCAATCAGGATGTTAACCTAAACATACCATTAGGTATCGACTATTCTTTTGGTAAAAATTATGCAGAAATTCACTAAAGGGGGTTGAAAGATAGACTTTCGATCCTATATACACTAA
>VMHT01148067.1_pt1 | contig 11664 bp, 5 predicted proteins | sample 4693611 | NCBI WGS metagenome assembly VMHT01 (sample SAMN12280063, study PRJNA550983) | marine metagenome | isolation source: seawater sampled from same location over 5 years 0.02-0.2 micron viral filtrate | place: USA: collected off the coast of southern California halfway between the port... ...
GCAGCGGCTAACTCATTAAGTGTATCAAGAGCAGCAGGCGCGGAAGATATTAAGTTTGAAACTTGTGTGTTTACATAAGTTTGGGTCGCGTAACTGGAAAGATCTTGGTCTGCGGTCGCGCCAGCTTCGATGCCATCAAGTTTATCTTTAAGCGTAGTAGTGAAATTCTTTTGTGTGAGTCCGCCATCTCCTACTGAGTAGGTCGTATTCGTATCGGTAGCTGTTATAGTTCCACCCGACGATATCGAAATGTTCGTGCCTGCACTTAGTGCAGCTACGACATTCGCAGTGTCAGTTACGTCAGCACTCGCCTCAATCCCATCGAGTTTAGAACCATCAGTAGAAACATCACGACCGTCAACTGTTCCAGAAACTGCAAGATTACCACTAACTCCAGTGTCACTAATATAAAACTCCGCAGGATCTCCAAATTGAATGCTGTGTCCATCCTGTATTATGGCGTTCCCATTAAAAGTTAAGTTACCTGTCAGAGTGTCACTCTGGTCGGACCGAAGGAAACTCCCACTATTAATTCCATCGAGAGTATCTGCGTCTAACCCAGAACCAGACCCATCAACAGTTTTGATGAGGGTAAGGATTTCACTAGCTGTTTGGTCTGCCGTAGCACTCGCTTCGATAGTATCTAATTTCGTACCATCAGCAGCTACATCCCTTCCATCAACGGTCCCACTTACTTTAATATTACCATCTACGTGTAACTTTTCTGTGGGTGTAGTTTCTCCTATACCAAGATAACCAGAAGAATTAACACGCATTCTTTCCGTTCCAATAGTTTCATCAGTAAAAACTAATGAATAATTATTAGAACGAACCGAATAATATCTCTGACTATTTTGCACTCCAATTCCAGTAGGGTTTGAAGTAGAACTATTAACGTGAAGTAATTGTGAGGGATTCGTTGTACCTATTCCAACGTTTCCACTATCTCTTAATATCGTAAACCTTGTGGAAAGCGTTGAGTCACCAGTATTAATCTTAAAAGATTCGCTTGTTCCATCATAATGAACATATGCCCCTTTAGTATATGGAGAAGCTGCGGCGGCTTCGGTCATGAAAATACCGCTATTCTCATTAGCAGTATTGGAATTCAATATAACGATAGAACCATCAGTGTCTACGATGTGCAGTTTTGATGATGGGGTGTTTGTTCCTAGTCCAACTTTTCCAGAAGAATCGAACACCACTTTGGTTGCTTCTGTATTCGTGCCTGTTGGTCTAAAATTTAATTTTCCAGAACTAGATTGAATCCAATATTTATTGGAATTGTTTTCGGTGAATCTTATATATTGAGCTTTGGAAGAACCACTATCAATGTATACTGAAGAATGATCATCTGTTGATTCTATCCTTGCTCCATTATCACCACTGAATAAAACATGCAGAGGGTTGCTTGGATTAGTTGTTCCTATACCAACCTTACTATTGTATAGTGATAAAGCCTCTGCGCTACCAAAACTCATAAGTGAGAGTCGTGGCTGTCCCCCACTACTTACCCTTACTTTTATACCGCCGTGGTCCCACCCACTATGATTATAAGCCCCTGTTTTTAATAACCATTCGTCAGTACTCCCAGCGTATGGAACAGGAGTAGCGTAAATCCCGCCGTTATGGATATGCAATTTCTGACTTGGAGATGTTGTCCCCACACCAACGTTACCGTTATCAATAATTAAATCCCCTGATCCCACACGTTGTGGGTTAATATGCATATCAGTGCCATCATAATAAATGTCTGCATCTCCACCTTCACCCACCAAAAGACTAGGACTAGCGTCTTTATCCACGTGAAGATAACCGTTAATTAAAGTGTTGCCATTTACTTCTAACTTGGTTGATGGATTATTCGTTCCTATACCAACGTTGCCATCAGCCTGAGCAGTCATCACTGAACTCCCACCAATAGAAGTGTCGAGAGTTTGGTAACTACCATTACCACCAGACTTAATTTTCCAATCAGCGGAGCTTCCACGAAGGAATTGGATATACGGAGAACCCCCAGTTGGGACAAGAGTAACTTCACTGCTGTCACTCGTATTCTTTGTCCTTAACAAGCCACCAAAATAACCACTCCCTATAGTTTCTAATTTGTAAGATGCATTAGATGTTCCTATACCAACGTTACCTGATGTATTTATGCGTATTCTTTCTGCGCTGTCACCATCATCATAAATTGCGAAACTCCCGCCATCATTAATAAGTCTAAATGATCCTTCAGTATTTGTTAAATCCAGACTTGATTGGCTACCGTCAGTAGCTGAAACCTTTACAGCAACTGTCCCACCCGAATCACTAACCTCAAGTTGTCTGCTCGGACCCGATATTCCTATACCAACGTTACCAGTAAAAGAGGGGCTAGCCAAAGGTGCTTTATTCGCTAGGCTATTAGTTATGGTAGTAGAGAAATTTGCATCGTCTCCGATAGCAGCGGCTAACTCATTAAGTGTATCAAGAGCAGCAGGCGCGGAAGATATTAAGTTTGAAACTTGTGTGTTTACATAAGTTTGAGTCGCGTAACTAGAAAGGTCTTGGTCTGCGGTCGCACCAGCTTCAATGGCATCCAGTTTATCTTTAAGCGTAGTAGTAAAATTCTTTTGTGTGAGTCCACCATCGCCGACTGAGTAAGTCGTATTAGTATCGGTAGCTGTTATAGTTCCACCCGACGATATCGAGATGTTCGTTCCTGCACTTAGTGCAGCTACGACATTGGTCGTATCAGTTACGTCAGCACTCGCTTCAATCCCATCAAGTTTATCTTTAAGCGTAGTAGTAAAATTCTTTTGTGTCAGACCGCCATCTCCAACTGAGTAAGTCGTATTAGTATCAGTAGCTGTTATAGTTCCACCCGACGATATCGAGATGTTCGTTCCTGCACTTAGTGCAGCTACGACATTCGCAGTGTCAGTTACGTCAGCACTAGCCTCAATAGCGTCGAGCTTAGTATGGTCAGCATCTGTAAATACGTTTGAATCCGATGCGTCTCCGATAAGAGTTCTAATCTCTGCCGCAGTTTGGTCTGCGGTAGCTGATGCTTCGATGGCATTGAGTTTACTGTGGTCAGCGTCTGTAAATACGTTTGAATCAGAAGCTGACTCTACCAAAGTTCTAATCTCAGCAGCAGTTTGGTCGGCAGTCGCGCTCGCTTCTATGCCATCAAGCTTTGTCCCATCTGCGGCTACGTCTCTTCCGTCAACTGTTCCAGTTACTCTAACATTACCAGCTACGTGTAACTTTTCTGTGGGTGTAGTTTCTCCTATACCAACGTTGCCTGTAGGTTGAAAAATTGTGTCGGCTACTGAATTTATCCTTAAATCAATGCCATCTGTAGTTATAGTTCCCCTACTTGTTTCACTCCCAAGTGAACCATATTTAAAATCCATGAATGCAGCAGCAGATGTATTAATTGTAATACTACCGCCAGTTACATCTAACCTAGAGTCAGGACTAGTTGTACCAATACCAACGTTGCCGTTATCTGGTATACTTAACCTTGCATTAGTTCCTAATTTAGAATTATCTGCTATTTCAAATGTGCTGCCATTAACGCCTAACGCAAAAGTATTTGATGAAGCCGCAAATTTAATTTGAGGTCTTCCGTCACTTGAGTTTATTCCTACTGACCCAGTACCTCCAACGTCACGGGTAAATGTAGCTAATGCTTGCCCAACACCTCCCCCAGTTACCAAAAGACCTGTTCCAGTAGAAGCGTCATCGTTGATGTGGAATATAGTAGATGGATTATTTGTTCCAATACCAACGTTACCAGAAGAGTCGATACGCATACGTTCTGAACCATCATCTAAAAAACGTAGTTCTTGATTTGAACCATCAACTTGCATTTCCCAGTAACCAGAACCATTAGTCAAACGGTGACCAACATAAGCGGAAGTATTGGTGCTCTCTGTTATTACTCTCTCTGTTGTTCTCGCTGATGATATATGTAATCTACTTGATGGATTAGTTGTTCCGATACCAACATCGCCAGAAGAATTAATTCGGAGTCTTTCATCGGAATCAACATCGATAGCTAAAGTATTATTGTTGTTATCATATCGTATCGCTCCGACCGCTGACACGCCTGACTTATCAAATATAATTGAAGATTTTTTAACATTCGGTGCTTTTAATCTTAATCTAGCATCTGCGGAAGTGCTTTCTAGCTTTGCTACATTATTGTTAGCAACTACATGTAGTCTAGTATCTGGGATAGTTGTTCCTAAACCTACAAGACCTGCCGTGTAGTGAAGCTTGTCAACTTCCATTTTTAATGAGCCATTACCTGCTGCATCGTTGCCGAGTTTCATCTCGATGCTACCAGCACTAGCTGCTCCTATTATAGTTGTTGTAGGAGTCCCCCAAAGGGCGGCATTCGCCGTAGTTAACGAAGCCGCAAAACCAATACCACCATAACTAGTCGTAGGTGACCCTATTCGTATTTGACCACCATTTTCCCCTATATGTAGCTTGGAAGATGCGGTTGTTCCTATTCCAACATTACCACTAAAGGTAGGATTAAGGATAGGTGATTTAGTGGCTATACTGTTAGTAACCGTTGTAGAGAAATTTTCATCATCTCCCATAGCGGCTGCGATCTCATTAAGTGTATCAAGGGCAGCAGGTGCGGAAGATATTAAGTCTGAAACTTGTGTGTTTACATAAGTTTGAGTCGCGTAACTAGATAGATCTTGATCTGCGGTAGCCCCAGCTTCAATGGCATCCAGTTTATCTTTAAGCGTAGTAGTGAAATTCTTTTGAGTTAAACCACCATCGCCGACTGAGTAAGTCGTATTAGTATCGGTAGCTGTTATAGTTCCACCCGACGATATCGAGATGTTCGTGCCAGCACTTAGTGCAGCTACAACATTGGTCGTATCAGTTACGTCAGCACTAGCCTCAATCCCATCGAGCTTATTATGATCAGCATCTGTAAATACGTTTGAGTCAGATGCATCTCCGATAAGAGTTCTAATTTCGGCAGCAGTTTGATCTGCCGTTGCACTAGCTTCAATAGCATTGAGTTTACTGTGATCAGCATCTGTGAATACATTTGAGTCAGAAGCTGACTCTACCAAAGTTCTAATCTCACTAGCTGTTTGGTCGGCAGTCGCGCTCGCTTCAATTCCGTCTAGCTTATCTTTAAGCGTAGTAGTGAAATTCTTTTGTGTGAGTCCACCATCTCCTACTGAGTAGGTCGTATTCGTATCGGTAGCTGTTATAGTCCCCCCTGCGGATATCGTAATATTTGTTCCAGCAGAAATCTGATTAAGAGTTACATCAGCACCAGCTTCGATTGCGTTTAGCTTAGAATGATCAGCATCTGTAAATACGTTTGAATCAGAAGCTGACTCTACCAAAGTTCTAATCTCAGCAGCAGTTTGGTCGGCAGTCGCGCTCGCTTCAACCCCGTCGAGTTTAGATCCGTCAGCGGCTATGTCCCTGCCATCAACTGTTCCGTCTACAACAATGTTACCCTTAACTGTTAGGGGATCAGTAGAATCTCTATTGATGTAGAGAAGGTCAACCCCTTCACTAGCACCAACTTTTCCTCTAAACTCTAACCTATCATCACTGCCATTGTAGTTAATTTCAAAGTTGGTAGCACCAGACACTTCTGAGAATATAATTGCTCCATTAGGATCAGTGTTTGCCCCAGAATTATCATACAGAGTTATGGTAGGGTCTGTTTTAGCAATCTTTAGATTCCCAGAAGTTGTGTCATCTGCGTCTGATCTAAGGAACGAGGCAGAGCTAATCCCGTCAAGAGTGTCCGCGTCTAAGCCCGACCCGCTACCGTCAACAGTTTTGATGAGCGTAAGGATCTCGCTGGCCGTCTGGTCGGCAGTAGCCGATGCTTCAATGCCATCTAGTTTATCTTTAAGGGCAGTAGTGAAGTTGTTTTGAGTTAGCCCACCGTCTCCTACCGAGTAAGTTGTATTAGTATCAACCCAAGGAACGTTGACGAACATCTGTTCCGAATCGAGTTCGACAGGATAGTTCTTACCATTCTCGGTATACCCAAGCTTAACACCACCTCGATCTGAACCGTCAGCTAATGGAAGCGAGTAGTTGTTAGCGTTAACAGCAATGTTATCTAACTTCGCACCATCAACAGAAAGGTCTCTCCCATCAACGGTTTCAGTTCCTGACATTGCAATGTTGCCAGTCATTGTTCCCCCCGCTAAAGAGAGTTTAGTTCCAATACTATTACTTACTGTTGTAGAAAAATTAGCATCGTCACCCAAGGCAGCAGCTAATTCATTTAGCGTGTCTAAAGCTGCGGGGGATGAATCAATTAAGTTGCTAACTTGCGTTCCAACATAAGCTTGAGTTGCGTAACTAGGATCAGAACTAGGAACCCAAGATGGGGTAACATCTGCACCAGAAGAAATCCCACCCAACTTAGTATGATCAGCATCGGTAAACACATTCGAGTCAGAAGCCGATTCTACAAGAGTTCTAATCTCCGCTGCTGTCTGGTCGGCTGTAGCACTCGCTTCAATTGCGTCCAGTTTATTTTTAAGGGTAGTAGTAAAATCATTCTCAGTTTGAGAAGACACAGAAAAATCAATTGTCCCATCGTTGTCTCGATAGGTTACTGTAGCCCCAGTTACAGTATTACCTGTAAGCATTCCCCCCACAATATCTTGAACTTGTTCAGAAGATAATTGGGTATTCGTAGCTGTTATAGTCCCACCCACATCTATAGAGATATTTGAACCAGCACTTAGTGCAGCTACGACATTCGCCGTATCAGTTACGTCAGCACTTGCTTCAACCCCATCGAGTTTATCTTTAAGCGTAGTAGTAAAATTCTTTTGAGTAAGGCCACCATCCCCGATTGAGTAAGTTGTGTTAGTGTCAACCCAAGGGACGTTAACGAACATCTGTTCGGAATCGAGTTCGACAGGGTAGTTCTTTCCGTTCTCGGTATACCCAATCCTTACACCACCCCTAGTAGACCCATCTGCAAGTGCGAGGATGAAGTTATTTGCGCCAACAGCTATATTATTAAGCTTTAGTAATAAAGCGTTTGTAAAATTGTTTTGTGTTAAACCGCCGTCTCCTACTGAATAAGTTGTGTTAGTATCAACCCAAGGGACGTTAACGAACATCTGTTCGGAATCGAGTTCGACAGGGTAGTTCTTTCCGTTCTCGGTATACCCAATCTTAACACCACCCCGATCTGAACTATTCGATAATGGTAGGACGTAGTTGTTTGCGCTATCAGCAACCCCATCTAGTTTAGATTTAAGGGCATTGGTGAAGTTGTTGTCTGTTTGGCTGGCAACAGCAAAATCTAAAGTTCCATCGCTATCTTCATAAGAAACTGAAATACCTGTTTCGGTATTACCAGATACCATACCCCCTACAAAATCTTGAATAGTTTCTGCTAAAGAAACTCCATTTATAGTTAGGGCATCAGTTTCTAAAACGCCATCAACATCTAAGTTTTGCGTTATATCTAAGTTACCGTGGATCGTTCCACCCCCACCAATACCGGAAGCAGGATTAGAAGTTGCCGTACCTACACTATTCGGGGATTGAACTATAGTTACGGAGTTCTTGTTCTGCGTTACTGTTACTGTTTCGTTAGCCATTTTATGAGGTTATTTCGGGTAAAATATCAAACGTTAGCCGTATGTGGTGAACTGTTTGTCCTGCCTTAGTTATTTTTAAGTCACCATAAACAGTCACTGCTTCATTAGGTAAAAGAGTTGCTTGTGCCGTGCTCCATTTTAATTGGATGTTTGGACCTGCTGCTGTGTAATTAAAATCTATCCTTGCGTCAGCTTCTGATACCGCTGTCCCACTAGTTGTTCCGTGCCTCAATGTGTCAATTATATGACCCATAAAACTATCGCCCCGTTTTTTACGGATTACTAACTCAGCATCATAATCACCAGTGTTCAGTTGAAGAGCATTGGTTTCCCCAGCAAGTTTATACGTAACGTCTACTTGTTGCTGTTGTCCTCGTTGTAGTTGGATGTTTGCCATAATTATGCTTCGGTTATTGTAAATCTGTAATCAGCTACATTGTTCAAGTTCACATGAGTTGAGCTTGTGTAGACATTTCCTGTTTTTAAATCCTTAGGGGTTTTCCCATCTAGCTCAAACACAGAACCAACTGTTGTAGAATTTACTGCGGTCTTCATAATGAAGCTTGGCCCAGCACTAGTGTTGTCGGGGCTGGCGTTAGCCGTCATCACATACGTGCCAGCTACAGCTACAGCATTAACCAAGTTAATAACTCCCCCAGTAGTTACTGAAGAAACAGTTTGATTGGTTGTATTAGCTACATCAGTTTTAACATGCACTGCGTGATCAGGGCCTACTGAAATTAGATTGACTAACCCTGCGGGGATCTTAATATCCCAACTAGTTCCCGCATCAACACTGACACAAAGCTTACCAACTGTATTGGTATTCGCAATAAGGAGCAAACCTTCATTGTCATCGATTGGTGCTGTAGATATTGCTGCACCAGTGGTAGCGTGATACACAGCTCTATCTGCCCCAGCCGAGTAATCATGCCCCGTGTTACTAAAGTTTAACGCGGTAGTAGTCGCGTTGTATGTTTCGTTGTGTGTGTGATTTCCATAGACCAAACGCACATTACCAGAAATTAAAGTAGACATGCGTTATTATACTGTGGAGTAAAACAAATTACAAGCCTGTGTAAACCCACGGTTTGTCGTTGACTTGAAGAAAATAACGGTAAAGATTTAAGCATGTCTGACCCTAAAAATCACAAGATATTAATAGCTACCCCAGCTTTTGGTTTCCAAACATTTGTTAACTACACAAACAGTCTTATTAAATTCATCTCAGCTACACCACCCCCTGATTTAAAATACCAAGCTACCTTCCATCTTCACGCGGGAAGTGCCCTAATAAGCCACGCTAGGAATGATTGTGTTAAGAAATTTTTAGCTTCGGACGCTACCAAACTTCTTTTTATAGACGCTGACATTGGTTTTGATCCTGAGAATATATGGAGATTGTTACGGAAAGATGCAGATATTGCATTAGCCCCATACATAACAAAGAGCCTTCAAGGGCCAAAGCACTCTAAGTTTGTTCTTAAGTTTCCAAACGATAAACCAAAAATAGGTGAAGACGGTTTTGTAGAAGTTGTTTCAGGCCCTACAGGTTTTATGATGATAGATCGTAAAGCATTCGAAAGATTAGATAAAGAATGCCCAATTCCGAATACAAGAATGACCCAAATACAAAATGGTAAAGTAGTAGAAGACCTAAACTACCCCACTTACTTTGACTGCATTACGCATGAAAAAGATGGGGCGTTAGGTGAAGACATATCTTTTTGTAGGAAGTGGGAAGATATAGGGGGGACAATATGGGCAGACGCAGAAGCAGCATTAACGCACTACGGTACGTTTTGCTTCCAATCGCAACTAGCTTTAAATTTTAAAGAGTCTACCTAGATCCGCGCCCAAGCATAAACAAAGCAAACTTCTCTGGTTCTTCCTGAGCCATTTTAGCAACTCTGGGGTCTTCCATAGCATCCTTCATCTTCTGCATTTTCTCAGCGTCAATAGCTGAATCAGGATCATATGCTTTGTCATACACTTGATTGTACAACTCAGTCATAGCTCCTTCTCCACCATCAGATAATTTAACACCAACCATAACTGCATCAACAGCAGGGGCTGGCTCAGATTCTGAAACTTCTTCAGCAGGAGATTTCTCTTCTTCAGACATTCTGTTTTCAATAGAGTCTGTAAAAGATTCTTCTTCAGACATCATCTTTTGAGCTTCTTCTGCCGAAGGAGGATCATCAGTTTGTCCTTTGTCATCTGCTGTTTTATCCGGCGCAGCGTCTGTGCCCCTACTTTTCTCGTCAGCAAGTTGAGCTTCAAGGCTTTTAAGGGCCATCTTTGTCTGCTCAATCTGTGCTTCAATCTCATCTACGTTAGCCATATCAGTGTAAGTAAAGTGGGGGTAGAGATCCGAAGACCACCACCCCCACTGGTTATTGTTATGTATATGTGATCAATTAGATACCTGCACTTGCAGAACCTGTGAATCCACGCTTGAACACAATAGTGTAACCCATCTCAGTCTTAATTGGCTTAGAAGCGGAAGAAAGAACTCCACGGAAGAAACCAATTGTCCCATCAGGGTTGATGTGCTCCGAAGGAATATTTTTCCACTTATAGTCACCAGCGTATGAAACAGGGTCAAAAGTAACTCCGCTCGCTCCACTGAATGGCGCAGGAATCTGAGATTCCATAACCTGTGGGTGAAGAACGAAAGCTGCTTCAAATGGAGCATCTTCATACTCAGGGTTCTCAATAGTGATACCATTGGTAACCTTGAACGGCTGAACAATAGCAAGCTTGTTGCCTGATGCAGTTCCCTTATACCGAGGAGTGAGATCATCAATCAAGTGGTAGAAACCACGGAATGACTGCTCAACACCAAGTGGCGCAATAAGATCAGAAACCTTGTTGTTAACGTACCGAATGTCCTGACGAATCTTTTCATCCTCAGTCATGAGGTTGTAAGAAGCTTCAGAAGAAAGAACGAGGGCAAACACAGGTGCTCCGTTCTCACGGCCATATGCGTCTGCTCCACCTCCTCGGCGAATCAACTGGTTACGAACTTTGTCCAAAACCTTGTTGGAGATGTTATGTGTAACACCACCAGCAACATCATCTCTAATGTCAGATGCATCAGATCCTTGTGTTACGGTTCCAATAAGTTGAGAGTCAACCAAGTCTTCAAGTTGTGTGCCTTCATGATTTCCTTCAAACACAGAACTAGCTGCGCAAGCAACAACGTTGTCGGAAAGACGATCAAACTCAGAACGGTAACGGTTCTCCCAAGACCAACGAGTAGACTCAGCAAGTGAATCCATAACAGCACGAAGCTGCTCTTGGCGATGAGCTGCGTAACGCAAGTCATCTACGTTGATACGAGGTGATTCAATAATACAACGCTTGATGTTGTATTGCTTGATTACCTTACTGAAGTTGACGTAGTTACGCCTGTCAGTTGTGTTACCAGCAGGAGTTCCTCCGTTAGCACCTTGGAAGCTATCAATAGCAGCTGAGGCAGCTTGGTCGAGGACTGAGGTTTCGTAACGGTCTTCACCAGCAGCATTACCTACGTCATTCCAACCTTTTGAACCCTGAAGGAGTACATCTCCAGTGTTATCAGTAGTAGGTAGAGTACGATCATAGATCATTGTGCTGAGTTTATATCCCATCCCGTCAGGGAATGCGGATTTCTTAATAAGATCAATCCATGGTGAAGTGTGCATAACGCGCTTGTGGATGTCAGACCCAATGCGACCAGCCTCTTCAGCAAGAATTGTATCAATAGCGGTGTTTGCGGCGGTGGTGTAATCACCACTCGTCGGAGTTCTTGTAGCCATAATATAATATAATTTTGCGGTTTTTTTGGATACCCTACTATAGGGAATCCTGTCTTAGTTTTGGGTGATCCGTTTAGAACTAATCAAAGGCTAGAGCAACCAACGAGTCATTGTTGCGGAACACAGTCCACCATAAGTAATTTCTTGTAGAACTATTTAAGGCTAGAGCAACCAGAAATTAGCTTATAGTAAAAACACTAAGTTTAATCTTGATAATGTCAATACTAACTTACATGCCTGCAAAA
>VMHT01140936.1_pt1 | contig 11662 bp, 26 predicted proteins | sample 4693611 | NCBI WGS metagenome assembly VMHT01 (sample SAMN12280063, study PRJNA550983) | marine metagenome | isolation source: seawater sampled from same location over 5 years 0.02-0.2 micron viral filtrate | place: USA: collected off the coast of southern California halfway between the port... ...
AGAGTGGGTGATGGATGACATAGTGCCTAGGACACCAAAGGATGGCGTAGTGCCAGTAAGCTCGGAGGATATTGATACCATGAAGCTTTACAGTGAGATGGTCAACAACAGGCTGACTAAATTAAAAAAGTATCATATTTCTTTCAAGGAGCATTAACAAATGTTGAAAAATCTATTACAATATAGGCACACCGCAGTCAATGCAGCTTTAGGGTTTGTGTTCTTAGGTGTGATCACAGCTAGGCTAATCATAGAGCGACTTGGGGATAGGTAATATTGTATACTAAATCAGAGCTAGCTTTTATTAGGAGCATGTTGGCTGGCGACAGTTGTCAACAGGCTCAGTCTAATGTAGCTAGGCTTGGCTTACCTGCGCTTACAGAACAAACACTAGCAGTCTGGCAAAATATTTACCTACCAGTATTACGAGAAAACAGATTTTACGCAGCCAGCGTCGCCTCAGGCACAATGTCTATGAGCGACGTAATCACTAGCATCAATAAAAGGATGAAAGGTTAGAGATAATGAATGAAGAAAAGTCTTGGTTCAAATCATTTTGCGAAAGCAACCGTCTACGCTATCGGCTAGCAGAGGACTCGCACGCCGTCGCTGTATCTTCTGGAAAGTGGAAGAACGATCAATTCTTCGACGGCTTCGGCAAGGGCATTGTTGGCATCTTTGTGCAAAGAGATACAAAGACACAATATACATATTTGAAGAAGCGCCTGATCGATAAATTTGGTTGCGAGGTAACTCAAGATGGGGAAACCGAAGGGTGCTTTACAGTAGAAGCCTGGCAAGCTATGCCCATTGCTAAACACTTGAGAATTACCATGCACAAGGCTAGAGTATCCAATCCTAAGTGGCTGCATAAAGATGAATAGTCCGCTCAAACCAAACTTATCTAAAGATGATATTGCATTTGTTGGGCAATTGTTGCTCAAAAACTCTCAGACAGACATAGATAAATTAGTAGGTTCTTTAGCGGTTCAACTAGCCCACTGCCATCAGCAACGGGATATGCATCGCTATCTAAACCCAATATTTTTCTTAGGCGGGTCTCTTATAGGATACTTTATAGGGACCTAGAAGGAGGTTCAGTGGAAGCCAAAGTTGCTTTCTATAAAGGAAAAGGACGATGGCATAACCGCTTCATAAGGTACTGGACTAGGAGTAGATATTCACACGCTGAACTAATAATCGACGAAGAGTGTTACACAATAGAGCCGTTCAGTCAGACGGGTGTAAGAAAAACAAAATGTGATTATACTGAGAGTGAGTGGGATTTTATTTCTTTTGAGATAACGGAAGAGCAGAAAGAAATCTTTTTGAGATTCTATGGCAAAACTAAGGGACAGAAATATGATTGGGTTGGTATGTTGGTAAGCCAAGCACTGCCAAATTACTTTGTAAAATGTGTAAGCAAGTGGTACTGCTCCGAGTGGATCATCTACGCCTTGCGTCTGACTAATATTATTGGACCAGTATATGAACTATCCGATTTATCACCAAGCAAACTACATCAGCTTCTAACGGAGGAAAAAAGATAATGTTATCTGATGAACAAATTTATTATAACTTGTCAACCCACACTAAAGAGGAGGCTGGGTTTTCAGATCGATACTGGGACCTAACGCTACAGCAGAGATCCTTTGTGAGTGATTTGATTGAAACCTGTGCTGGGCAATTCAAGGATCATATCCTTATGGATAAAGAGGTTTATACGGATCTGCTCTTAGATTCCTTGTCTCAGATCAAAGATGCGGCTGAAGATATTGATCAGGTCAGAAATCGTATCAATAGCTTCAACGAAGCAAAGTAATGTCTAGAATGCAGTTTGCTGTAGGCGACCTAGTGTTTTGTGCAGACCAACCCTCTGAAGAGGAGAGGTTTGTCATGTGCTCTTATGGACCAGACCACTGGGTTAACCAGACATCGAATCACCCCTTCCTTCAGCCAGAACTTAAATCGCTAAAGAGCATTATTGATCCTGTGTTACATAATTACAAGCACTACTATGGCACCACGGGGATAATTACTAGAGCCAAAGCGCCGAAAGGTAAGGATTCAAAAGGAATATATGAGATTTTTATCGAGGGTACAAAGTATATCGCACAAGATTATGTGCTTCATCGGCATATGACGACTGACCCCCTAAAAGCGGTCCCCGTACTGAGCCATCACCATATCTAGTAGTCTTTGTTTTTCCTCGTCGTTATTCGCCATGAACCATAGGTAACCAAGCGTAGTTTGCTTAGTGTTTATTGATTGTTCCATCTCTTTTATAGATTGCTCCAGGGATATGTTCTCAGCCTCCAGCAAATATTCTGGCACTTCAATATTATACTTCATGCATAGTGCAACAAGTTCTGCTAAATTATTATTATCGTATGCTTCCCTGGCTCTAAAAAAATCCTCTACGTTTTCATTTGAATTGGTTTTGTCTGGGTGTGTTTTGTCTATTAGTTTCCTAAAAAGCTTTTTTGCATTGGGGTCTTTTGGTGCGGCTTTGGATTGGCTTGTCTCTACATCTTCGCCATCGTCCAGATCATCTGCGAATCCAAACGGGTCACCATCGCTATTAACCTCTGTAGAAATTGGACCACCTGATTCTTCATCCTCATCCTCGTCTTGGGGTCCGTATCCACTATGTATGCCCCGTGACTCCATTAGCTTTTTCCAGAGTTCAGACGTTTTCATTTCTCTGTCGCCCGTAGCGCAACAGTCTTCTACATATTGCTCTTCACTTTTAACCCAGCTATACTTTGATCTGAGTCTTTTGTTTCTCATCTTAGATCTTTTATCGTTAGCCATATTATAAATAGCTATACGGTACAATGAAAGTGTGTTATTAATAGAATCATGAGTGAAGAAAATAAAAAGACACCACCCAGGAAGAGCCGACTGCGAGCAAAGAAAGGCTCACACAAATTGACAGAGCGTCAAGTGGAGATGATCAGGTCGCAGAAAGGCAAGATGAGCGTGCGAGAAATAGCGAAATGGTTTGCCAAGAAGAACCATTATCAAATTAAAATCAGTCCGTCATTAGTACAAGGAATATTGAGTGGTAAGATGCATAAGAAAGAAGATAAGGTTTCGATCTATGATTTGATTAACGAAGATGTCTCCGAAGAAGAACTTGAAAATATGGACCCAAAGAAAGTGAAATATGATTAGTATTGTTTTGGCAACAGTTTTAGCTACAAACCTGGCAGCGCCAAGCTATAGCAAGCGACCTTACATGGACAAGCCCCAAGTGAAACGTCACGCTAACCAGATAACAAATTATCTCAAGAGGACAGACCCACGAGTGCTTCGTGAGGTCCTTCGCCAAATGAAGTGGGCTCCGATTAAAAAGCGCAAGCGAACAAAAGCCAGCACATTCGATGATTGGTATTTTGATATGATGTATGACTTCGGTGGGATTCCCAAAGTAAAATAATAAGGATATTAGAATTGAGCGAAAAGCTAAAAGTAGAAGTTGGTGACGTTGACTACAGTGAGTTATCGGAAACATTAAAGTTCACTGTGGTCCTGAACAAGACCGCAATTGATTGCATCATCGAGACGCTGTTTACCAGCAGGGATATGGTCACAAACGAGGAAGTCGCTTTGGCGGCAGCCGATGCTCTGAACAGGGGGATTGCTATGGATGTTACAAGAGGCGGCATGAGGTCGCCAGTTATCAACCCATTTGAAGAGGACGACTGATGAAGAAGATCATCCACGTCAATCAGCACGTCATTCGGCGCAACACAAAGCACGGAACTGACGAACCAGTTTTGACGGTAAAAACATATAAAGAAAACAATTATGCCCACGAGGCTATAATCAAAACAAAAGATGGTGTAGAATTAGGTAGGGTCATCTATAGTCCGCACAAACCACTAAGTTGTGGAGCTAGAGTGTGGATCGAGACTGACACTGAAACTGCTGATGTTGAATTGATTGTGAGGGAAAGTGACGATTGAGTTAAAACATTCCGACTGCCTAGAATATCTCAGAGGTATCCCAGACGAGTCAGCCGACCTTGTTGTGGTTGACCCTCCTTACTTTGAGATCGTCAAAGATGCCTGGGACAACCAGTGGGATTCTGAGCAAGAGTACTTAGATTGGTGCAAGGCTTGGACGGAGGAGTGCTTCCGTGTTATGAAACCAGGTGCCTGTTTTTATGTTTGGGGCACAACTAAGACAGACACGTTTCTAAGATATAAGCTGAATGTTCTCAACGAGATACCAGATGCTCATTATCAAAACTGGATCATTTGGGCTTATGACTGGGGTGGCAGAACAAAGAAGAAGTTCCCCCGTAAACATGAAGATATTCTAATGTACTCCAAAGGCAAGGAGTTCCCATTTCATGCTGATGACATCCGAGTGCCCTACAAAATGAAAAAGAATATCCGTGCCACCGCTAGTAACAATCCACTAGGCAAGATTCCAACTGATGTGTGGACTAAGAACAACCACACCACAAGCAAAGAATATGCAGGCTGGCACACTACCCAGAAACCTATCTCATTGATAGAGAGAATCATAAAAGCTCATACACAACCTGGCGATACTGTGGTAGACTGTTTTAGCGGCTCAGGATCAACGATGATTGCCTGTTCAAATACTGGTCGATCGTTTAGGGGTTGTGAGTTTGATGAAGAATATATTAATAAATCCCTCGAAAGGTTAGAGGTACTATGCAAGACGAAGTAAAGAAGTATCAAATCATTTATGCTGATCCGCCTTGGGATTACAAGGGGCAGCTTCAGCATACAGGACAAGGCGGCAAGGACAGTGGTGGAGCCACAAAGCACTACGGCTGCATGAAGCTGGCAGACCTAAAGAAGCTTGATGTTCCAAGCCTATGCGATGAAGATTGTCTTATGTTCATGTGGGCGACGAGCCCGCACCTTGACCAAGCGATTGAGCTACTGAAAGCTTGGGGGTTCTCCTGGGCAACTGTGGGGTTTGTCTGGGATAAACAAAAGGTCAACCCAGGGTTTTACACCATGAGCCAAGTCGAGCTTTGCTTGATTGGCAAGCGAGGCAAGATCCCAAAGCCACGAGGTGCTCGTAACATTCGACAGATGGTTTCAGTTATGCGAGGCAAGCACAGCGCCAAGCCAGAGGAAGTAAGGAAGAGAATTGAAGAGATGTTCCCAGAACAATCTAAGTTAGAAATGTTTGCCAGATCCTCCGCCGATGGTTGGGATGTGCATGGTAATGAAGTTGAAGCAGACGTGGAGTTAGATTTTGTCAGTGAGTGACCAAAGTATTTTATTTAGTGTAAGTGATGAATGTTATGACTGCGGGTGTGATTTGAAACCAGCCTGCGCAGATCGAGAAGGAAACAAGATGAAAGTAAGAGTGCAACGAGTTCATGAAAATGCTAAGATGCCTGTGCGGGCTCACAGCACTGATGCGGGTATGGACTTGTTCTTCTGCCCACCACCAAAGCCTGAGCTAGATTCTCAGATTGAAACTGTGTTACCCTTTGGTTCATCCGTGATCCCAACTGGACTAAAGATCGAAGTTCCTGAAGGCTACATGTTAGAGATCAAAAACAAATCAGGGATCGCTAGCAAGCGTGGCTTGCTTGTGGGGGCTTGTGTGGTTGACCGAGGCTATACTGGTGAGATCTTTGTCAACCTTCACAATGTTACCCACCGTAACCAGACGCTCCACGATGGCGACAAGATTGCCCAGGCGGTTTTCGTAAAAGTTGAAACAAACATCAGCCTGGTAGAATCAGATAATATTTATGATGACGATACAAGCAGAGGCGATGGCGCACTAGGCTCAACAGGCGACAGGTAAAATAATAATAATATATTTGCCAGTTTCCTTGACGTATCCCCTATCCGTGGTACTATAAATTGTAAGGGAGATTTGTTATGGGTTATACTGGTCGTTCTAATCAGTGCCAACACTGTGGTCAATACGGACACAACCGTCGTGGTTGTCCATCAATCAAAGAGGCTCACGCCAGAGTTGAGCGCCTTGCCAAGAAGTATGGCGTTTACCGCTCGGAAGAGGAGCTTGCCTATCCTTCTACTTCTTGGATTTGCAGAATCAACGAGGCTGCCAAGATTCAAGACGCCGATGAGGATGAAATCTCCTGGCGTGACCGCTGGCTCTGGGAAGAAATTGAAGACCGCAAGATGAGCCAGGCTCGTAAGAATTCTCGTGGTCGCCAGTGTGGTTTCTGCGGTGAGCGTGGTCACAACGCTCGTACCTGCCCTTCTAAAAAAGAACACCGTGTCCAAGCTGATCGAGTACAGGGTCTTGCTCATCGTGTAGTGGCGGCAATTCTTGAGAAGGCTGGGATTGTCCCAGGCGCTGTAGTTGGGGTTCGGGAGTGGAATTGGAAAGAAGAGAGCTATAGCATGGCTCCAGCCCTTGTCTCTTACATTGAATGGGATAAGGTTGCCCAGCCTGGCTATCAAACGCCACAAGGCATTCCGAACATCTTTGAAGACTGGTTCTCCAAGCCAATGATTCGGGTACAGTCTCCATCGGGCGAGTCAGCGATCAGAATCCCTTACTCTCTCAAGCAGTGCCCAGAGTACCACTGGTATGAAGGCAGGGAAGATCATAACTCTTCGCTGATCAGTCCATATCATGCGGGCGAGGTAAACAAGAATAAGGGTTGGAAGGGTGATGACATCTCACTGATCGACCCAGAACATTGCAGTAAGGTCCAGCGTTGGTCATCCGTTTCTTGGTGCGCCGATGAGGAGCTTACTCCCGTCATTGAAAAGCTCATCGCAGAGGTCGGTCTCGCTATGAACGATATCTTATAAAGGAGAAGAAAATGGGTTGGGCTACTAAGATTGATAAAACAATCACAAGCTTTGAAGAGACAACGGGCAGGATTCAAGATGCCATGGATTGGGCGGAGAAGGCACGAGACTATGCACATGAATATGACAAAGGTTGCACAGCCTATGTTGACATGTACAAAGCCCATGCTGCATTGGAAGCCTTGAAGAGTATAGTCGAAAAAGCATCTAATGATTTAGCTAAGGATATGTTTGGAGATTGAGTTTTTTACAATAAAATAGCTAAACACTTGCTTGAATATAATATATATTAGATAAAGAATAACCATTAGGAGGTTACAACATGAATAACATTTTAAATAACTGGTCCGAAATCAAAGATCTTATTGACACACTAGAAGTTGATATGGGCAAAGCCGCAAGCGGCAATAAAGCGGCTGGCGTTCGTGTCCGCAAAGAGCTTCGCAGACTCAAGACACTAACTTCAGGATTAGTCAAAGAGACTTTGAACAAGGAATGAAATTGCTATTAGCAAGATTATACTTCTGGTTAGCAAGAATTTTGTTGTCCCGTGGTTTACTCGCTGGACAATGGTTTCAAAACAAGGGCATCTTGATGCTCGCTAAGATCGGAATAAAAAAGAATGGATAGTATGGCTGGGTTGGCATATGCGGCTGTTGCAGTTGGTACTAGCGTGGTAACTGTGCTGGCACTTGAAAAGATGACCCAGGCAATCGGCAACAAAAGATTTAAAAGAAAGGTCAATAGAAGACTGTGACTATTCATGACTTCATTGAGGTTGGTTTGGTCTCAGGTCTTCTAATCCTGACTTTTTGGCTAGGATACGAATTCGGTGCGAACAAGAATGAATAAAAAGAAATATCTTTATGTCTGTAAAGCAGGCAATGGTCGTAACAATGAGCTACTAGAAGAATGTGGGTTTCGATATGCATTCACAGATATCGGTAGCTGGAATTGTCCAAAGTGCGGAGGGCAGCTAGACTTAGAAGGCACGTCTGGCAAAACTGTCTCCGAATTACTCACAGAAGGCTTCAGGAAAGAGAAAGAAGGCAAATAATGAAAAGGTTTACTACACACGAGGTAGTTACTTACTTGGGCATGGCAGCGACTGTTCTGCTGATACTTCTATACGCTAGCGGTTGCTCTATGAAGTTCTATAAGAAGTCACCAGAGGATACTCGCAAGTGCTGCGAGCGGGTCAGCTTACATACTGAAGAGATGGATAAGTTCGGGCGCTACTGCAAGGTAGCCGTGTTCCTCTCTAAAAGCGAAAACATGGCAGTAGGCGCTGGCGTCAAGAAAGGTGCTCAAGAAGCGGTCAAGGTTTGCAAGTTTGTCTTTGACGTCGAGACTGACAAGGAGTTGATATCAGCTTCAGATGCTCAACATTATTATAAAGTTCGCAGCTATGTTGTCGATAACCCTACTGAAAAAGGCTGGCGCATGAAGTTAGATTGTGACCCAGCAGAGATTTATTGCGAGGAGTTTTAAGATGAGTAACAACGAATTAGGCTTTGCTTACGAGAACGAGGTGATCGAAGCCCTGAAGGCGGCAGGGGTCGCAGGCGATATTCAAGAAGGCGCAGGCGCTTCGGCAACACTTGCCGACGCAGATTTTTTTGTCGGCGGTAAAAAATATTTATTAGAAGTGAAGCAGGATTCCCACGCACAGATGGGAGGCACCTCTGTACGCTACGATAATGGCAGCTTTGAGATGGTAAGTGAAGCCGTAGACACTAACACAGCAGACCTAATCATCTCAGCACTAGGCCAGAAGAAAGAAGCCATTGAGCGTTTCCTTGCAGCCATTGGGGCAGAGAAGTTCCCTACGACTTGTGACAAGTACACTTGGACGGCAGCAAAGAATAAAGGATTATTAAAACCAATCAACGCTAAGATCAAAGAGGACGCTTCCTTTATCATTGATCATTATAAGAAGAAGGGCATCCACTATATGCAGATTGGCGGAGCAGGCTTATTCTATTTGGATGAGAACCCAGCGAACCTACCCGTGCCCAAGCTCGAAGGCGAGATTGACATTGAGTTACGAGCGGGGCGCAGTGGCTCTACACTAAACGCCGCAGGCGTTCGGCGGGTCAGCGGTTTGTTGCGAGCCCAGGCACGACTAAAGTTCAAGGGGAAGTCGCCGATTAGCTTAGACTCCCCCAGTGGCATTGCCCAGTTGAAGAGATGAAGAAGTCAGAGTTGATCAGGTTGATCCGCTACCAGTTGAACAGTGGTGATCACCCAGGCACAGAAGTTGTGCTCGATCTACTCGATCAGCTTATCCGTCAGGGCGGAGCAACATTGGGCGACGTAACAAAAATAAAAGAACTAATCTTAGAGGAATAATAAATGCTATACACGCTAAAGGTAGTGGCAACTATGATCGTAGCCTTTGCAGGAGGTATAGTATTAAACAGGTTGCTTTATAGATTCTTCGATTGGTTCTTAGATTTTATAGAGAGCTTTGATGAACAGGACAGGCACTAATGCACAAGCGATATGATAGGTACCCAGCATGGACCAACGCCCTAGCAGAACATAAGAGATACAATAACAGAGGCAAGTCTTGGACCAAAGAGTATATGAGGCTATACAAACGAGCCACACAAGAACAAGCAGAAGAGGAGTGGTACAACAGACCACCCGATTCATATCATAAACCACAGGAGTATTAACAGCATGTCACGATTTGGAAAAACAGCAGGTGGTAACTCACGCAGGCACCCTCTTCGCCAAGACGATTGGCAAGATCCTAAGACCTATGTGGCTAGACGACTTGTGGTAGAAGCCAGGAACTATGACGAGAACAGCGATCCCATGAAAACGGTCGCCGATCGTTTCAGGTGGGCAGCCGATGCTTGGATAAGCAGTGGCTATAGCGACGACGAGCTACAAACACATCTTTGTAACTATTGTGGCGAAGAGAAGCCATTCTATGATTATTACTCTAAGAGCGAATCCAGGTGCAAAGAGTGTCAACCTAAAAAACAATCGGTTCCTATCAATACTCCCGAGCGAATCAGGAAGAGGATCGCCACCGCTTACGTTATCACCATCAAGCACGAATTGGGCAAGGGAAACAATAAATATATTTCTAATCCCATTCCTATTGTATGGGACGAGATAGAGAAGCACTTGGGTTACAACAAGGAAGATCTACTAAGGCATCTAGAGAGCAGGTTTGAACCTTGGATGGATTGGAGTTGTTGGGGGCGCACCAGAAAAAATAAAGAGGGTAAGTGTTGGGAGATCGATCATATCAAACCCAGGAGCACTTACGAATACACAGGAATCAACACACCAGAGTTCAAAGAGATTTGGAGCTTGGAAAACATTAGACCATTATCTCGCAAAGAGAACACAGCAAAGGGAGCATAAGAAACCACCATGACAAGTTACCATGTAGACAAGAAGCTCGACCAAATGACCGAGAGATTCTCAGAAGAGATCAACAAGGTCATCGCAGGTTTTGGTCACGAGTTAGAATACTTTCAAGACAGAGTAGAACGCCTTGAGAAAAACCACAAGCGCACCCAAATGAAGCTAGGATTCCTAAGCCTCGTGGTTCTGCTAAGTTTCATCTTATAAGCAGCGGGCAACAAATAAAAATGTTTAAATTAGAGAACCCCAATAAAGACGAAATGATAGAACATATCTATAGGATTGCAGATGAGTATATCCAGAAGAACATAGATGATCCTAATGGAGAGACAGAATGGAGAACCCCAGGTAACTGGTTTGCTTCTATGGAGGACATTGAAGGTTGGGTTAAGTTGATCACTACGCATAAAAACTTCTATGGTCATGTTACAAGAGAGTTATATAAGTTAGGCTTCTATGATGAAGTAGGTAATGAGTACAGCACTAATGCTTTTAGCCGAATGTGGCATGGTAGAGAAGGACTTGCTGCCAAGGGTGAGTACGGAGTGACCGATGTGTCCATTAGTCGATTGAGGATGCGACGGAACAGGAAAAGAAGAGCCGCCCAGGGCAGCACCTTTCGTGTTTAGTAGTTTTGCCTAATATTTGTGCATAGTTGTGTTTAGGAGTGACAATAAATGGGCGTTTTTTTTCAAGTTGACAGCAAAGTCATAGGGGTGCCTACTTTTTGTGCAAAAGGATTGCCTAAGAATTGTGCATTTAGAGTTATTTGATTATAAAATAGGCACAGTGTGACATTATTGTCATAGTGACCTTGGAGGTGCGAAGGGACCTAATACATAGATGATGTAAAGTCGTCAAGAAGATTATTTAGCAGGCTAAAGGGAATAAACTCTCATTATACACCATATACTATTGGTTGTTAAGCAGGTTTTCGCCAGGAGAAAAAAGTGAAAAAAGTTTAGCAGTTTCCTTGACTCCCAGCGTATACATGGTATTATAAATTGTAAGGGAGAGAGATTGATATGAGTGTAGACTTCAAAACCTTTGTGAACTTAGCGCCTGCGGTATCTGCCGCTCGCCTGCCTGTCCTGCTTCGTGGTCGCCACGGTGTTGGTAAGAGCCAAGTTGTTTACCAGATTGCTAAGAACATGGAGCTTCCCGTTGTGGAGCGTCGTGCTTCCCAAATGACCGAGGGTGACTTGGTTGGATTGCCCAGTATTGAAGGCAATCGTACCAGCTTCAATCCTCCTGATTGGTTCAAGCAGGCTTGTGAAGAGCCCGTGGTTCTCTTCTTAGACGAAGTTGACCGTGCCACCTTGGAAGTTCGCCAAGGAATCTTTGAGTTGACGGACAGTCGGAAGCTCAATGGGCACTACCTTCACGCTGATACGCTTGTGTTTGCTGCCATCAATGGCGGTGAGCACGGTGAGCAGTACCAAGTCAATGAGATGGACCCAGCGGAACTTGACCGTTGG
>VMHT01053857.1_pt1 | contig 11661 bp, 19 predicted proteins | sample 4693611 | NCBI WGS metagenome assembly VMHT01 (sample SAMN12280063, study PRJNA550983) | marine metagenome | isolation source: seawater sampled from same location over 5 years 0.02-0.2 micron viral filtrate | place: USA: collected off the coast of southern California halfway between the port... ...
GGCGATCCACCAGCTGTTTACGCAAGACCCGGCTGTGGGGCCGATGTACGGACTGCCACAACGACACGCGATGCTGAAGAAAATCCTCGAGCAGCAGGGCATCCTCAATGTGGATGAATACCTTGTGCCGCCCGAGCAGATACCTCCGCCGCAACCTGACCCTGTACAGCAGATGCAAACACAGATGGCCGCAAAGCAGCTCGAGCTGCAAGAACGCCAGACAGGTGTTGCCGAGATGCGTGCACAGACGGATGCAGCGGTCGCACAGGCCAAGATCAATCTCGACGCCGAGAAAGCAGCTGCAAGCCATGCGCTACAGTCCGACAACCAGGACCTGCGCGAGGCCCAGCTGGCCCATAAAGTAAAGATCGACGAAGGCGAACTAGAAGTCCTTCGTCGCAGTACAACTGAGGTTCGAGGGATAGCATCCCCGACCGGCTAAAAAAAGAAGGGCCGGTGGCACATCTGACCGGCCCAGAGTCTAGGGAGGAAACATCCTCACCCTAGAAACCGATTGAGTCTGCATTGAGTCTCGATTGAGTCGAAATTGAGTCACCCAAGGAGAGAACATGGAAGACCAAGAAACCCTCGTCCGCATGGGCGAGGAAGCAGAAGTGCTGCTCGATAGCGAGGCTTTCAGCAGCACCATTAACCAGCTGGTAGACGGCTGTTTCCAGACATTCGCGAACACTGGGCCTGTAGAGGCCGAGAAACGCGAAGCCGCCTACCACAACTACCGCTCCCTCGTTGATATCGTCTCGACACTACGCCAGCGCGTGTCTGTGAAAGACGAAATCGTCAGCAAGGAAGCGAATGATGACACCAATCAAGAAGGAGGAGACTGAGGACTATGCAAGACGTCCAGAACCAATCTCCCGAACAAAGACGGCCACTGGATTTGCCAGAGGCCGAAGACGCCATTCTAGCCAGGTGGGAAGACCCTGATGAACAGGTATCTGACGACGACGAGCCGGAGGCGGCCCTCGATATCGAAAATGAAGAGACAGAGATACTCGAGGGTAGCGAAGAGGATTTTGATGAGACCGACCTCGATGGAGAAGAGGCAGACCCCGAAGAAGAAGACGATGAACCTGATGACGAAGAGGAAGACGATGAAGCAGAAGCTGAAGTCATTGATGACGACGCTGAAGTCGAAGTCCTGGTCGATGGGGAAACGCATAGGGTATCTGTTGCTTCGCTCAAAAGATTGGCCGGCCAGGAACGGAGCCTCACCCGTAAGTCTCAGCACGTTGCTCAACAGCGCAAACAGGCTGAAGACGCACTCCAGAAAACTGACGCTGTGTTGCAAGCGATGCTTGCGAAAGCTGAAGAGCGTTACAAACCGTACGCTGACGTGGACTTCCTCGTTGCATCCAAAACTATGGATGACGCGGATTTTGCGGCACTTCGCAAAGAAGCACAGCTAGCCAACGACGACGTCCGCTTCCTTAGAGAGGAGGCAGACAATTTCTATGGAGATATCCAGAAGCAGCAACAGGCAGCCCAGAAAGAGGCGGCCAGGGAAGCTGTGACGGTTCTCCAGGAGAACATCCCTGAGTGGTCGAACGAGATGTATAACGACATCCGAGGGTACGCCATTGCGCAAGGTCTGCCCGAGGACCAGGTCAATACCATCGTCGACCCTAATGTCATCCAGCTGCTGAACAAGGCACGTCTGTATGACCAGGGCAAGCGCGTAGCGACCGTCAAAAAGAAAGCAGCGACAAAGAAAAAAGTCCTGCGTTCTCAAAAGGCGCCGCCAACCGCTGACACTCGTAAAAAAGTGAAGGTCGAAAAGGCACGACAGGCACTGCGTAATAAACGCGGCGCCGATCTGGAAGACGTCGCTTCAGTCCTGATGGCTCGTTGGGAAACCTAACCCACTCAATCAGGAGGTAACTCACTATGAGCACCTATACGACCTATGATTCCGTCGGCCAAGCCGAGGACGTTTCTGGAATCATAACGGACATCTCACCCACAGACTGTCCTTTTTACAGCGGTATCCGCACTGAAAACATCAGCGCGCGTATCCACGAATGGCAGGAAGACAGCCTCGCTGCTGCTGCCGACAACAAAGCAGTCGAAGGCGCAGATGCCTCAATGGCAACTCTGTCTCCGACCACGCTTCGCACCAACAACACGCAAATCTTCACCAAAGCGTTCCAGGTATCTGCGACCGCTGACGCCGTGAAGACTTACGGACGTGCGAAGGAAACGGCCTACGCTCTCGCTAAGAGCTTAAAAGAGCTGAAGCGTGATATCGAGCGAGCTATGGTCGGCATCGACAACGCCGCAGTCGCAGGTAACTCCTCGACCGCCCGTGAGATGGCTTCCGTCACGCAGCAGATCGCGTCCGGTAATACGAAAGATGCCGGCTCGAACTCGACTGACCCGCTGACCGAGGCCAAAATCCTCGAGACGCACCAGGCTGTCTATACGGCTGGCGGTGACCCAACCCAGCTCATGATTAAGCCAGCAGACTCGACTATCGTCGCCGGCTTTACTGCAGCTTCGGGCCGCAACCGGACCTTCAACGACCAGACGACCCAGCTCACCGCTGTCGTCGATATCTTGGTTAACCCGTTCGGGACCTTGTCGGTTATTCTCAATCGGCATCAGCTCACGACCCATGCCTTCCTTCTCGACCCGACCATGTGGCGAACTCTCGTCCTGCGTCCGGTCACCCGCACACTGCTCTCCAAGACAGGCGACTCCGACAAGCATTTTGTAGTCGGCGAGATGTCTTTGAAGCACATGAATTTCAGTGCGGACGGCATGATCACCGGCCTCTCGTAAGCCGGTCACCTGAATAGCGTGGAGGGAATAACGAGCCGGTTTGCTCTCCTTACGGCTTGCCCTCCACTGCTACCTTTTCAAGGAGAAATCAATGACAGACAAAGTCGACCTGGTCGGCATCAACACGCAGTACGGCTGCGATGTCGATGGCGTCTTCAGGAAACACACCCAGGACATCAGCGACGATTTCCTGACCAGCCTGAAAGAACAACGCAACGCCTCTCTTGATCAGAGAGAAGGGGACTTCATGCGCGTTGCCTCGATACCTGTTGTGGTCGTTGAGAAATGGATGCGCGAAGGCTTCGACATCATGAGCGGCAAACATACCGCCGCTGAGATTGTGAAACGTCTCAAACAGGAAAACCTCGACGCCTTCCTCACAACAGAGAAGAGCGTCTGATGGCTACCAACAAGAAATACTCGAAAACGGTCACCAACCCGAAGACGGGGCGGAAGAAGACCGTCCGGTATGGCGCCAAGGGATACAAGATCGGCCCCGGCACGAAGCGCGGCGATAGCTACTGCGCCAGGTCGGCCGGGCAGATGAAGAAGCATCCCAAGGCAGCCAAAGACCCTAATTCACCCCTGCGCCTATCCCGCAAAAAGTGGAAGTGCAGCGGGTCTAAATCACGGAGAAGCTGATGTACGGCACAAAGAAAAAAGGCAAAGGGGGCCGCAAGAAATGACAAGGGGCCTCTATGCAAACATCCACGCCAAACGCAAACGGATCAAGGCTGGTTCAGGCGAAAAAATGCGTAAAGCAAGGACTAAAGGTGCACCTACCGCGAAGGCGTTTCGAGAGTCCGCAAAAACGGCCAAGAAGCCGAAACGTAAGACGAGAAGGGCATAGCGATGAACTACGGCGACCTCAAATCACACTTCAACGACCTGCTGAATAGGTCGGACATCACTTCGACGTTGACTACGAGGTTTATTGATCAAGGTATCGCCCGTATCGAACGCTCACTGCGCACTCCCATGCAAGAGAAGGTGAAAAACTACAGTATCAGCGGTGCGACTACAGAGATCACCTTGCCTACCGATTTTCTGGAGACCATCAGCCTTTACGCTAACGAGTATGAGCTGCAGCGCGTCAGCATGGGAAGATATCGCGAGCTGGCGAACAATGCGCAGCAGGGCAAGCCCCAATACTACACTAGAGAACAAGAGGCTCTGAAGCTGTTCCCGCAGCCGACCAGCGGCACAGTCACGCTGTATTACTACGGGACCTTCGACGCGGTATCTGCCGACAGCGATGAGAACATCTTGTTGAAGGTCGCACCCGATCTAGCGATTTACGCCGGCCTCACTTACGCGGCCGACTACTACCTCGACACTCGTGCCGAAATATTCGAGCAGAAGTTCCTGCAGTTCATGACGTCACTACAAGAGCAGGCGAATGACCAGGAGTTAGCCGGCGGCACACAGTCGATACAACCTGCCTATTCGTATGGAGATGTTTAATGGCAAATAGCTCCTTTTTCTCAACTAGCGGCACATCGTCGACCACTGAGACCAACATCCAGACAGAGGTCGATGCCGCTGAAGCCGCAAAACTCGCCGCACAGGCAGCACAGGTGGCTGCTGAGACTGCGAAGGCCGCCTCAGAAACTGCAAGCACCAGTAGTGCGTCTTCGGCATCTTCCGCGACCACGCGAGCTGGTGTCGCCACCACAAAAGCTGGCGAAAGTGCAGCGTCAGCAGCTGCGGCGCTGACATCGAAAAATGCAGCCGCCGCCAGTCAGACAGCAGCGGCAACATCGGAGACCAATAGTGCCAACTCGGCATCGACTTCGACCATACAGGCAGGTATCTCGACGACGAAAGCTGGTGAAAGTGCAACATCGGCAGCAGCTGCTTTAGCATCGCAAAATGCTAGTGCCGCAAGTCAGACTGCCGCCGCATCTTCAGCCACTTCTGCTGCTAACTCTGCCAGTTCAGCTTCTAACGCCGTCAGCACGAAGTTCGGTGACATAACGACCAGCACGACCACAGGGTCAGCAGGGTCTAGTGCGGCGGTCAGCTACAATGACGCGAACACCACATTCAGCTTCACTGTGCCTACTGGCGCGACTGGCGCGATTGGCGCAACCGGACCAACCGGCAACACAGGTTCGCAAGGTCCAGCTGGGCCAATTGGCCCGACAGGTCCAACAGGCCCAGCAAGCACTGTCGCTGGTCCAACGGGTCCAACAGGACCAGCTGGCGCAGACGGCAATGACGGAGCAACAGGCCCGACCGGTCCCACCGGCCCTACAGGTCCAACTGGTGCAGATAGCACCGTTGCTGGTCCTACAGGTCCTACGGGACCAGCAGGCCCAACGGGCAATACAGGCCCAACAGGCAATACAGGCCCGCAAGGCCCGCAAGGGCCAACAGGCAACACAGGACCAACAGGTCCTACAGGGCCAGCCGGATCGAATGGATCGAGCGGGCCACCAGGACCAACAGGGCCTACCGGACCAGGCGGACCAACTGGCGCAACAGGCCCGACCATTGGCGTCAAGAAGGTCGAAACTAACTCACCCAATCCCGGCGTAATCTCAAAGAGCGGCGGGTGGAGCGAAGTTACGAGTCAACTGAGAACCAGCATCGCTTGCTCCTCTGCAAGCAGCCACTTGATTGTAGAGTTCACTTTTGTCTATGGCGGCAACAATAACTCGCAGCTTGGTGCATTTAAGGTGCGAGATATCACAGGCAACTTTGATGTGAATTTTACCAGCTCCCAAAATCGTGCTGGATCACATGGCACAACACGCCACCGTGACCACGATGTGAATGACTGTGAAATGATTACTGTAACTGCATATGTCCCAAGCAGTCAGACGAGTACCAGCAACCGAACCTACTCGCTCTATCACAAGAACGAAGGTAACGGCGGGGTAGCAAAGTACTTCTTTGGTTGGGCACAGAACCTTTCACAAGGCTTCTACGCCAAGCCTGTCTGCAAGATATATGAAGTGACGAGCTAGGGAGAACAGATATGGCACTTATTACCGTCGCCATGTGCCTTGAAGCACTTGGTATCGAGGGTTGGTCAGTAAATGGTGAACCAACAAACGAAGAAGAGTTCAACGCTATGTTCGTCCGTATCACTGGATACGACAGCGAAGACATTGCAATCGAAAGCACCGACCCTGCTGACTTCGGTGTAACTTGGGCACAGATCGCAGCCAAGATGACCGAGCTGTCGAACGCTGAACCCATGCGTGTCTTACGCCAAGAGCGTGACAAGCGCATCGCAGAAACAGACTGGTGGACGCTGAGTGATAGAACGCCCACGCAAGCGCAGCTTGATTATCGTCAGGCTCTGCGTGACATCACCACGCAGACCCCAACCCTGAACACTGACACAGGCGAAATGACCGGCATCACTTGGCCCACCAAACCATGAGGAGCCTTTGGCAACTCTGGTCTTCCGCACTAACCCCTGAACAAGTCGACACCATCATCGCAGCTGGCGAAGCCCAGACACCGGTCGTTGCGACCGTGTTCACAGGATCAGAGGTAGACCGTGAAGTCCGCAGCAGCACAGTGCGCTGGCTTCACGAGCAGTGGGTGAGGGACTTGCTTTGGGAGTACGTCAAGCAGGCGAACATCAACGCCTTCGGTGTCGATGTCGACAACTACGCTGAAATGCAGTTCACCGAGTACCACGCCACCGAGAACGGCCATTACGACTGGCATCACGACATCCACTGGTCAGCTGCCCCGAACTCAGACCGCAAGCTGTCGATCACAGTCCAGTTAAGTGACCCCGAAGACTACCAGGGCGGCGCGTTTGAGTTCGACGAGTGCGAGACACCAACTGACGCAAAGGCCAAGGGCACAATCCTGGTCTTCCCTAGTTACCTCCGCCACCGGGTTCTCCCGGTCACGAGCGGCACACGCAAATCACTGGTCGCGTGGTTCCACGGACCTCGATGGAGATGACGATGGACACATCAGCCAAGCTTGAAGCGCACGAACGCGAATGTTCAATCCGCTATCAGTCATTCCAGGATAAACTAGACCACATCGACAAGCGCCTGTGGCGGCTCGAGGCCATGATGATGGCGTCGACTATCACCATCGTGGTCGCCGCTGTCGGCCTCTATATGCGATAGGTCAATTAGGTGTACCAACAGCTAAATGCCAATACTCATAGTCCTTGGTAGTGTAAAGGTCAGCGCAAACTGTGCCCCAGAGGTCGCATATGGCTACCTTCTGCACTCCGTTGTTAGCGTTCACCGGTGATACTCCAAAAACGTGCAGCCCGTTCAAAACCAAGCCGACAGCAATAAGCCAAAGGGCCGCTAACAGGCTTTTGGGCACAACCAATCTCACTTCCTTTTCGTTCAACATCCGAGCCTCCATTTTGTGATGGTAGTCTTAGGAAATAGCACAACATGACCCAACTCGTCTTCGCCCTGGTGGTTACGCTGGGCGGTCAGACGATCTCCACGGAATACTGGAGCGGCATCGACACCTGCCTTTGGTACGCCAAGCGGCTAAATAGCCAACACCACCACACCTACCACCGACACCACCCAAAGAACGAGAGCATCCACGCGAAGTGTCTACCCAGACGGGTCGACCCTCGCACCGTCGAGATATTCGACCATTAGGAGCTGCTCATGTTCGCTGAAACACTCGCCGGCATCGCGCTGGTGAAGTCCGCTGTGGATGGCATCAAGAGTGCCATATCGACGGCGAGGGACGTGGGTGAGATTGCTGACGAGTTGGACAAGCTGTTCACTGGTGAGCAGCAAATACAGAAGAAGAAGCAGAAGAGGTCTAGCGACCCCTTCAGCGTCGGTTCAGTAGCCAGGGAAACGATCGACGCAAAGATTGCTGCCGAGCATCGCCAGGAGATCGCCACACTGATCGACCTGCGATTCGGCCACGGAACCTGGCAAGGCATCATCAACGAACGCGCAAAGCGGCTTCGGGAACACCAGGAAGCCGAGAGACTACAACGCCTCGCAAAAGAGAAGCAGCAGGAAGAGCTGATGATTGGCGCAGCCGTCATCCTTGGGCTGCTCACGGCCGTTGCCATCTTCGCCTTCCTCTACATCAAATTTTCATAGGTAACATCATGCTTCAGGCACTAATCCCAGCTGTCGCTGAACTAGCGTCGGGCTGGATGACTAACCGCAAAGAGAAGGCGGTCGCAAAGCAGAAACTCGCAGTCGCCAAGATTGAGGCGCAGGTCACGAAGGTCCAGTCGGATGCGAACTGGGAAGAAGTCGCAATGAAGGCTTCGGACAACAGCATCAAGGACGAGTTGTGGACCTGTGCGTTCATCCTGCTTATCGCAGCGTGTATGTGGCCAGACGCACAGCCTTACATCCGTGAAGGCTTCCTCGTCCTGAAGGACGACTGCCCTGAGTGGCTCTCGTGGGGAATTTTAGCCTCGATAGCCGCCTCATTCGGCCTCAAGAGCATCGGGCAGTTTAAGAAGTGACTAACGAGGTGAGATGTCATCGTAGCATGAGTACGCAACGTAATACTTATCCAAGTGTGGGCCGCCAGTAAGCCCATCAGAGCAAATGTAGAGTTTACCGTTATGAACGACCCGCGAGTAACGATAAGCCCCGTCGACATTTTCTTCGTAAAACTCGCCGATCGTCTTCCCTTGGGAAATGATTTCGAGGGCAAACTCTGCATCAACTTTGGCAGCTGAAGCCTGACCAGCCCAAAGAACCATTCCCAAGAACACTAAACCTACATAACGCACGGCATCCTCCTGTCGCTTGCGATGAGGATACTATGAACCAAAATTTCGACAAGTGCATGGAGATGCTGCTGGTGCACGAAGGTGGCTTCGTCAACGGCAACAAGATAGGTGACCCAGGCGGCCTCACGAACATGGGCATCACCAAGCGCACATACGACGAGTTTCACGGAACTGACATCGACGAAGACGGTATGCGTGACCTCACCGTGAAGGACGTGCTGCCAATCTACCGTCGCAACTACTGGGAGCGGTGCCGCTGTCAGGACCTGCCTAACGGGGTCGACTGGGCTGTCATGGACGCCTGTGTAAATCACGGGACTGGTCGTGCCGCAAAGTTCCTACAGAAGGCTGTCATGGTGAACCAGGACGGCGCCATCGGTCCACTGACTATGATGGCAGTGAAGGACAACAATCCTGAAGAAATCATCAACCGACTAGCTGTCTTTCGAGATGCGTTCTATCGGTCCTTGTCGACCTTCGAGACCTTTGGTCGAGGGTGGATACGCAGGAACGACGAGACGCGAGAACAGGCTATAGAAATTGCTCGAGGGTAATCCCCTCGGGCCTTTTTTTTGATCCGATTTTGGGGCATTTTAATTTTGCGATGATCGGTGTTTATGAAACGGAGTGCAGCTATGACGCCAAAACTGATGAGTTATAACCAGAGTGACTTCCAATCGAAAGCGCATATGGAAATGTCCATCGCCGAGATTGAAAAGAATGTCGACGCCATTGGCGACCAAATGCGTGAAGCGGGTCTTTTGTCATTTACCGTTACCCAAGTTTGGAACAAGCAGGGCAAGTTTCGAACTGGCACTTACTGGGCCTATCGTGACGAAAAGGCCTTTATCGACTGCCAGAAAATTTTGAACGGCATCCCCGATGATGAAGACAACCCTTCAATCAGCAATGCCGACCGTGGTGTGGTAAGGCTGCAATGGCGGGCAGATGGCTGATGACTGGCCTAAAAGAGATCATCAGCAGAAATGGCTCGAGGGTAATCCCCTCGGCCCTTTTTTTTGGTGCAAATCTGGTGCAAATCGGTGCACCGAAATTCCTTAAGAGAACACTACGTTATTAACGTAGTGTCCCACAGACACAGGTCACGAAAGCTACTACGCTGATTCCGTAGTGAACTCACTGGTGCAAACTGGTGCAAATCTGGTGCAAATGGGCTTGCAAATGGCCCTAAAATGACTCATATTCGTAAACATCAGGTCAGCAACTGACTGATTCGATTGACTCTTTGAGGTGATGCGGCGGCGAGCACTACGTTGACATCGTAGGGGTCACAGGTTCAATCCCTGTCACGCCCACCATTTCCTCAATAGAAATCAATAGCTTACAAGACCTGATGTAAGTCTCGAATCGGTCCTCAAATCGCTACTGGTGCAAATCGTGCACCAGTCGCCAGGAGGCCGACATGGCATCGATTACCAGACGAGGCTCGAAGTGGCGGGCACAAGTTCGCACCGACGGCATCAATACCAGCAGATCATTTGACACCAAAAGCGAAGCTGAAGCCTGGGCGTTCTCAATGGAGAACGATCGTGTGCATTATTTCGATCACACGCCCGGAACCTTCCGTGAAGTGCTGGTCGAGTATCTGAAGAAAGTCACGTCGAAGAAACCATCGGCGCACAACGAAACTGTCATCATCAACAAGCTGCTCCAGGCAACCTGGGTCGAGGTTCCGCTCAAGTGTCTCTCGGCACTGCACCTCACCGAGTACCGTGACCAACGGCTCGAAGAGGTGAAGCCATCAACTCTGAAGCGGCAGTTCGACATCCTGCATCACGCTGTTGGCATCGCTGATAGAGAGTGGAACTGGGACGTGCCTGTTGATCTCATCCGGCGCATCAAGGTCAAGGTTCCACCGCCGACTGCAGTCCGGCGGGTTACACAGGATGAACTGCAGCAGTTCTTCGATGCCTGTCGTTTCTACACGCGCAACATGATGATAGCGCCTGTGGTTCGATTCGCCCTCGAGACTGCATTGCGCAAACAAGAGCTGGTCGACCTGCAGTGGGAATGGGTCGACTTCGAGCGTGGCATCATCCACGCCAACAAGACCAAGACTGGCTATGTGCGGCGCATACCCATGTCGCCTGTTGCCCGTGAGCTGCTCGAGCTGCTGGCGCAACGTGCAACGGTCACGACCAGTGGCAAGCCCACCGGCTCGGTCTTCGGCATGTCCGCACAGGCGATTACTCTCAGCTTCACGCGCATTAAGAAACGCGCCGGCACAGAGTTCCGCTTTCACGACCTTCGTCATGAAGCCATCTCACGTTTCTTCGAGATGGAGATGTCACCGATCGAGGTCGCGTCTATCAGCGGCCACCGCACCCTCAAACAACTGATGCGCTACAGCCATGCTGACACCGAGCGGCTGATAGCCAAGATGCAGGAGAAGCTGTTATGAACCAGCACGACCTTTTCACACCCGCTACTACCGACAATAACGTCTTGGCTTTCGCGCAGCGCGAGGCGCATCGCATGTGGCCCTCGATGGACCACCGTGTCCGTAGCTTGCGTCAGCTCGGCCGCTTCGTCGACTTCCGCGACTATGCCAGAAAGCCGATCAGTCACTTTCTGCCGGCCGACATCGCAGCGTTCGCTGACCACCTGGTCGCCGAAGGCTCGAACCCTTCGACGATCAACCGCTACCTGGCTTCGGTCAGCAAGGTGTTCAACCATGCTGTCGACTGGCAGCTGATAAACCATGCGCCGAAGATCAAGTTCATGAAGGAGCCGGAAGGACGCTTCCGCTACTTCTCCGACGAAGAGCAAGCCGAGCTGATCGCCTACTTCCGCGACGAGGGTCTCGAGTGGATGGCCGACATGGTCATTGTCTCGCTCAAGACCGGTGCCCGTAAAGGCGAGGTGGTTGCGTTGATCGAGGGCGAGGTCGCAATCAGTCACTGTGGTCAGTGGCTGATGCTGACGCCAGAGGTCACCAAGACAAACAAGGCACGCAACCTGCCGCTCAACGACGTCTCACGCGCCGCTGCGCAGCGTCTGGCCGGCACTGGTGTCTACAGCAAGCGCAAGTTCGAGCGTGCCTGGGCGAAGGCGCAGCGCGATGTCTTCCGTGGCGACAAGACCGCCGTCTATCACGTCTGCCGGCACACGGCGGCGACGAC
>VMHT01054757.1_pt1 | contig 11658 bp, 7 predicted proteins | sample 4693611 | NCBI WGS metagenome assembly VMHT01 (sample SAMN12280063, study PRJNA550983) | marine metagenome | isolation source: seawater sampled from same location over 5 years 0.02-0.2 micron viral filtrate | place: USA: collected off the coast of southern California halfway between the port... ...
GTATGCAGGTCCTTTGAGTCGGCGATACATAGATGCTGGTTTACGTGCCATAATGAACTCTCCAAGCAACCCTGCGACCAATGGTTCCCTTATCATCCCTCCGCCTCGGCTCCTGCGGGAGAGCAACAACGAAATCAAAGTGAAACGGTGGCTTGCATGCGAACAAAAGCATTCATGTGCTCCGTTCGTTTGTTTAACCTCATGGCGAACGGATGGCGTGGATACCTCGAAGAGGAATCCGAATTCCAATGGATTGCCATGGCTGGTTTCCTTGTCTTCATTTTGCTCGGAGCCCTTGCGATTCAAGGCACAAGCAATTTACCTGGTGTTGAAGTTGGTCCAAGCGACTCAAGTCATGCCGGAAATCGAGTCCTCGACATCGAGTACTCAAGCAGCAGTGCGTTCACCGCCCAAGTGCTTACCGAAGACGGAGTCGACCTCTACCAACAGAACGGACCGATGTCTGTCACCAAAATAATGAGCGCAAAGGACGGGCTTGCTGCGGATAACATCAACTTCATCACATCCCTCGAAAATGGCAACACAGCCATTTCACCGTCTAAAAATACGGTGCAAGTCATTCATTCGCCAAACAATGAAGCAAACGGCGCGACCACGATTACGACGTTGGAACTCGATGAAAGCAACGGAAATTTCACAATCATGGATTTGGCGGAATCAGTAACAGGCGCCCAAACCTCATGGATGATGGTCACAATGCAAGGTGCATCGACAAGCCTACGAGGACTTGGGAGCATTTCCGATGCATCGGCTTCAAGCGACACAATTGGAGCCTCGATGGCCTCAAGCATCCTCTCGATGCCAATGCTCAACTCTGCAGGAGCTGTATGGCAACAAGTGGTGCCCCTCGGAAGCGACAAATGGGTCGCAAGCGGCTACCTTTCATACACCAGCGGCGAGGCTGGAGCAAGCCCTGCAGCCCCCAAAATCGTCCCAACAATTGCCGTGATTGATTGGGACGGAGGCCTCACTGCCCCAATTGTAGCTTCGATGCATACTGGAGAACGAGGCCTCTACCATTCCTTGCTACCGTTGAGTGACGGCACTGTGTTCGCTGCGGGCGACCATGGAAGCACCTACCTCAGCACCTCTGGTTCCATGACACATCACAATGCACCAAGCGTTGCGGCCACTGTTGATGATGCTGACAGAGTGTGGTTGTTCGGCAATATTGGGTCGAAGACGATCCTTCGACATTCTGGAGAACAAGTCGAGCAACTTTCACTCGCTGAACCGCTTGGATTCAGGATCGAAATCCAGGGCTTTGCTTCTGAACAAATCTTCCTTCATGGGACCGATGGACAAGGGGGGCCTCAAACACTCACCATAGACACCAGTGCACCCGGCTCTATAGAGAGCGGGAGAGGTTTTCTCAACTTCCTATTTCTCACTGTTTTCAGCATCGTTATGGGTGTGATGATTTGGACAGCGGGGTCCCGCCTCATCAACGCACGCCGATTCTGAAGAAGGCAAGCCTTCACCTCGGTTTATCTCCATCGGGCATCATTTCGCTCGAGAACCTTCATTTGCTCTCGGCCACGACAGAAAAATCCAGCGGAAGCAAGGAGGTGAATCGGCATGTCAAAACGAGGGATGATGGACCAATTCATGGACATCAAGACTGAACATCCAGATTCGGTTTTATTTTTCCGAATGGGCGATTTCTACGAACTCTTTCATGAGGACGCAGTCACTGGTTCAGAAGTGCTCGGATTAGCGCTGACTTCAAGGGATAAAAAAGCCGACAAACCAATCAAAATGGCTGGTTTCCCATGGCATGCGTTGGAAGACAACATCAGGACGATGCTCAAAGCGGGCCACAAGGTGACCGTCGCTGAGCAAGAACAGGAACTCCGCGAAGGAGCAAAACTCCTCGAGCGGGTTGTAACTCGAGTCTACACTCCTGGAAGTCTCTACGAAGAATCGCTCCTTGGCACTGAAGAGCGCTCGCTTTTGCTCAGCATTTGCCTCGGAAAAAATTCAATCGGAATTGGAATCATTGATGCATCCACTGGCCAAGCATGGGCCTCGAATTTAGAAGGTGATGACCGGTTTTCAAGGGCCCTTGACGAAGTGCTCAGATGGCGTCCAACCGAAATTGTTGTCGCTCCAAAAGACGCAGACGATGCGACGCTCCGAGCCTTATTTACACACCTCGACGGAGTCACAATCAGCCAACATAAGGCGTCGGAAGCAAAACGGAGGGACCGTCTTACGAAGGTTCTCAACGTTGCGGATCTAGGACATATCGACCTCGACGACGCACCACTTGCCATCGCAGCCGCAGGATTAGCCGCCGACTACCTCGCATCGATGCACCTGACTGAAGAAGTTCCACTTCGGGACCTTGAGGTCATGGAAGAGAACGCTCACCTCGTGCTCGATCAAACCACGCTTCGAAACTTGGAATTGACTTCAACACTTGCAGGTGAGTACGAAGGAAGCCTGCTCTCGACCATGAATGCATGCAGAAGTGCCATGGGTCGACGCCTGCTCAAAACATGGATATTGAGGCCACTTGCGGACCTCAATGCAATTGCGGCGAGGCACGACGCCGTCGCAACTCTTTCACGTTCTGCCCGCAGACTTGACGGTCTTCGAGAGGCCTTGCGGGGATTACGAGACATGGAGCGTCTTGCAACACAATTAGCATACAATCGCTCCAACGGAAGGGATTTGTTAGCAGTAGCTGATGCTTTAGAACGAATGCCTGCGATCATTAATCTGTGCAATGAGACTCAGAATCCATTGCTGCTTCACCTTTCCTCGAACCTCGATGCGCTCCAGGAAGTCGCAAAAAACATCCGACGTACATTGGTCCAAGAACCGCCGCTCAGCGTTCGAGATGGAGGCCTTTTACGCGCAGGTTTTGATGCCAGGGTCGACGAGTTGAGAGAAATGGCAACGAGCGGCCACACTTGGTTTGCTGAATTGGAAACGAAACTCAAAGCCGAACTTCAGATTCCGTCTTTGAAAGTCAAAATGAACCGACAGATTGGTTGGTTCATCGAGGTTACAAAGATCAATGAGGCAAAGGCACCTGATCACTGGAAGCGGAAGCAGCAAATGACCAACGGGTCGAGGTATGTCACGGATGAGTTGCTTGAACGAGATGATGCCCTTCTTACCGCAGATACCAAGTTGAAAGAACTGGAGTATCGTGAGTTCATCAATTTACGAGAGGCTTGCAAGGGCCATGCTCAGACCTTGGCCCAGATCGCTGGAAAGGTTGCTGCGATTGACGTGTTACAATGCTTTGGCACCATCGCCCGAAGTCGAGCGTGGACTCGCCCCGAAATGGCTGAGAGCGACCAGATGAAGGTCCAAGGCGCTCGCCACCCAGTGCTTGAACAACAATCTGGTTTTGTCCCCAATGATTTAGATTTAACAAAAAAACGCAAATTCTTGCTGATCACTGGGCCCAACATGGGAGGAAAGTCGACCTACTTGCGCACCACGGCACTGATGAGCATCTTGGCGCAGAGTGGCTCATTCGTTCCAGCCGAGAAAGCAAAAATTGGCCTTGTTGACAGAATATTCACACGAGTTGGGGCGAGCGATGACCTCCGACGTGGGCGGTCAACGTTCATGATGGAAATGATTGAAGTCGCTCACATCCTACGCCGTGCAACATCGAATTCACTGGTTCTTTTGGATGAAATCGGTCGAGGAACATCGACGTTTGATGGCCTTTCCATTGCATGGTCAGTCACCGAGGACATCTGCAAAAGGATACAAGCCCGAACCCTGTTCGCAACGCATTATCACCAATTGATTGGTCTCGAGGGCGAGGTTGATGGTTTGGTCAACGTCCATGTTCAAGTGGCACAAGCCAACGGGGAGCTCCGATTCATGCACACTGTCGCTGATGGACCATGTGATGATTCGTACGGTGTGCAAGTGGCTGCCCTCGCTGGACTTCCTCGCCCTGTTGTCGAACGTGCGACAGACTTGCTTGCGTTTTTAGAACGCCACGCTGAGGGGGCAAAGGCTGGTGAATCAGGTACGCCAACGGCAAGAGCGCATGGCCAATCAAGCCTCATGGGCTATTTTGCTGCTGCTGCACTGAACCAAACTACGACAAAGGATACGGCGCCATCAATGCCACAAGCCCATTCTGATGTGATCGAAAGCATCGAGGGGCTGGATGTCGATGAAATGACGCCAAGGCAAGCACATGATGCGCTTTACCAACTCAAGAAACTCCTTGGAGGCGATGCAATTGAGTGAACCAAACCGAATCGTCCAACTCGATGATGCAACCATTGGCCATATTGCGGCAGGAGAGGTTGTTGAACGACCTGCTCAAGTCGTCAAAGAATTGCTCGAAAACAGCCTTGATGCCAATGCAAAGCGTGTTGTCATCACTGTTGAACGAGGCGGTTTTGATCTTATTCGTATCGAAGATGATGGGAGCGGCATTGATGCAGAAGACCTTCCTTTGGCACTTGATCGCCACGCAACTTCCAAATTGAAGAAGCGAGAAGATCTCAACTCGATTCACACCCTTGGATTCCGGGGCGAAGCACTGGCAAGTATCGGCATGGTTTCAGCGCTGAGCATTGCAAGCCGACCCTCGGAAACCGAAGGCAAACGGATTGTGATGGATGACGGCATCAAAGGCGCAATTGAACCATTTGGAATGCCAAATGGAACAAGAATCGATGTCGAACACTTGTTTCAAAACACGCCTGCACGCCTTGCATTCCAAAGGCGCCCTGCGACTGAAAATGCTCGCATTGTGGATGTCGTTGTCGCTCATGCAATGGCGCATCAAGGTGTGGCCTTCCGACTTGTAATCGATGAGCGAGTTGTCCTCGATGTGCCCGCATCCGAAGCCATGACTGACCGACTGTATGACCTCCTTGGTGGCCAAGCTGAATCAATGCTTGAACTCAATGCCCCAGATGTCGATGCAAGTGCACCTGGTGAAGAAACATGGTCAGGATGGATTAGCACCCCCGATATTACCCGTGGAAAAGGCGATGACATCCACATCCTCATCAATGACAGGCCGGTTGCCTCCGGACCATTTTTGCAAGCCATTCGAAGGGGTTACAGAACCCGTTTAATGCAAGGAAGGCATCCCCTAGCAGTGCTTTCTCTTCATCTTCCGCCAAGTGAGGTTGACGTCAATGTTCACCCCACAAAAAGGGAGGTGCGGCTTCGACATTCATGGAGGGTGCTGGAGCGATTGGAACGTGCGATTGCTCACACCCTCGAATCTGTGCCAACTGAACCAGATGCTGCTGGAGGCATTCCGGGATTGCAAGGATTAAGCCAAAGCCAAGTTCCAAGCATTCAAGAGCACTTCAAACCGAAAAATGCCCCTCCTGAAACGGAGCCGGTTGACCCGTTGACGGCGGCCGCAGGGACAAGGCCAATTCTGCTTCCAAGGAAGGAATCCACATCGCCAAGTCCACCAGCATGGGCAATCGCTGCTGGAGCCCAACTCAACCTTCACGGAGGAGAGGCAGAATCTGCTCCAAAACCTGTGAAACAACGTCCGCAGTCCACGGCACCTTCTGCTCAGAACACATTGCCAGGAATGGACGAAAAACCAACAGCGCCCGCTCTTTCATCTGCTGAGCGAGAACTCCATCGCCACGCTGGCCAAGGAGTGCGCTCTTCACCAACCGACGAATCACCACTTGGACCGATTATCAATGAGTTACCAGCGATGGAACCTCTGGCTCAATTTGCCGACTCTTACATCCTTGTGCAAGCCGAAGATGAGTTGCTCTTGATCGACCAACATGCGCTTCACGAAAGGGTACGGTATGAGCGATTACGGAATAACGACTCGATCTGGGCAAGTCAGACTCGTCTTGAACCCTTAGCATTGAACCTTGACGCTCGACAAAGCGTTCGAATGGAAGCGGCTCAGGATACCTTCAGAACAGTTGGTTTCGAAGTACAAAGTTCAGAACAAGGATGGTCAGTACTTGCTGCACCCCAGTTATTGGAAGGGAAAGAAGTCATACCATTCATGCTGGACTTGCTGCAAGACACATCAGAAGATGGCGCACCCCTTACAACGGTTGATGATCGGAAGGACCACCTTGCTTTCCTCAACGCATGCCGTGGAGCCGTTAAAGCAAATGAAAAATTGACGCTCCCAGAAATGAGGCGGTTGCTCGACGACATGCGCCGCATTCCAAATCCCTGGGCATGCGTTCACGGTCGTCCAACGGCGCTTCGGCTTCCACTCGATGCTTTGGATCATCACTTTGGACGTCACGGCTAGTCGTCAAGAGGCGGGAGCGTGACAGGCTCGATGCCAATTCCCGCTGCCTTCAACCTCTCAAGGAATGGTTCATCGGCGACCAAATGGAGCGTCTGTCCGACAATGTCTCCACCGCATTTTGATGCCAGGAGAACAGCCGTCATGAACAATCGATGATCGTTATGTGTCTCAACAGGGCGATTTGGTGTTGAAGGTGTTTGACCTCCTTCAATCAACAATCCATCGGTTGTGATCTCTGCTGTCATGCCGAATTGATGCAGAATTTCAGCGGTTCGATTCAATCGGTTGCTCTCCTTGTATGCTGCATGGGCGGCACCTTTGAGCACGCCACCTTGATTGAGAGCGAGCACTGCTGCCAATGGAGGAAGCAAATCATTGGCATCTCTGAGATCCAATTCAATTGGCCCCTCTGCGTCAATTTTTGTGAGAGTGGAATTGTCCCACTCTATGCCAAGCGCTTTGGCCTTCTCATGCAGAATTTCGTGACCAATGGCATCCTCTGCCTTTGGCCAGCCGATTAACTCCACCGGGCGACCGAGTGCAGCACACGCCAGGAGCGAAAAAGCCGCCATTGAGGCGTCCCCGGGAATGGAGTACCGCTCGACTTGGTCCACTGGTGATGGTTTGAGTGAAAGCATTCCAGATTCTTTCGAGGCTTGCCCACCAAACATGTGGAGAAGCTGAAGGCTGAGTTGTGCATGACGGGAAGAGACGGCCTCTCCTTCAAGTTGGAGGTTGACTTCGCAAGGGAGCCCGGGCGCTGCTAGAATCCAAGAGGAAACGGGTTGACTTGAACGGCTGATATCAAGTTCAATGCCATTCGCAAGGCGTTCGGCATCCATCGGCCCATCGATAAGGGCAGGGAGGCGCTCTTCGCCCATTCCGACCGAGACGTCAGCACCGCCTTGCTCAAGGGTGCCCCAAAGTTCTGCAGATGAGCGTTTTCGAAGGGAACCGTCGCCATCAAGCATGACAGGGCCCCCAATCATAGCAGCGTGCGTTCCAAGCAGCCGAAGGGTTGTACCAGAGTTGCCGGCATTGAGAACCGTTGCTGGACGCTTGAAACCGGATGGGCCTCCTCCATGAACAACCCACTTCACAGCATCTGGATGGTGCTCAAAGTGAACCGGGTTCACTTGAGTAAGCCGTTGACCATCGAGGTCATAGTCGTCAATGGAGATACCGAGTTGTTGGAGGCATCGGCGCATGGCTCGTGCGTCCTCTCCTGCGTGTCGGACATTGAGAAGTTCCACTGATTGGGAGGATTGTGCAGACAAGAGAAGAGCACGAATGAGGTGGCTTTTCGATGGAGGAAGTGCCCAATGAACAGAGCCTGAGGAAGCACTTGGCGTCACCCGAAGGGCATGAATATCATTGCGGCGATGACCTTTGCCACTTGAAGTCCAGCGCTTCGACCAACGCTTGCCCATGATACGGCCACCCTCCCTTCGCCCATCAACCCTTGCAACACAGCATAAAGACCGAGAAGCAACAGCACAACCCATGGCCAACCTTGATGCCCTGCACCGTCCCTTGCTGGACCTGCGTATCTCGGTGACCGATCGGTGCAATTTTCGTTGTCGATATTGTATGCCAAGGGAGCACTTTGGTTCAGATCATGCGTACCTGAGTAAAACAGATATCTTAACCTACGAGGAAATCACGAGAATTGCATCCTCAATGCGCCCGCTTGGCCTACGAAAAATACGAATCACTGGTGGAGAACCACTCATCCGCAAGGACATTGCCACATTGATTGAAATGTTAAGAGGGCTTGATCCCAAACTGGATCTGGCCCTTACGACGAACGGGATTCTTCTCGCCAAACACGCAAAGACACTCAAAGAAGCAGGTCTTGACCGCGTGACAGTGAGTCTTGATGCGTTGGACGAAAGCGTGTTCAAAACCATGGGTGACACAGAACACTCGCCTGATGAGGTGGTTGATGGAATCGATGCAGCGCTAAGTGTAGGACTCGGAGTCAAAGTGAACATGGTCGTTCAGCGAAACGTCAACGAAGATCAAGTCGGGGCAATTGCAAAAATGGCCCATGAACGAAATCTTGTCCCACGCTACATCGAATTCATGGACGTTGGAACGACAAACCAATGGAACATGGATTCTGTTGTATCTGGTGAAGAAATACGCCAAATGTTGTCCAAGTCGATCGGCCCGTTAGAGCAAGTTGACCCTCGTCACCCATCCGATGTGGCCAAACGCTGGCAAACAGAAAATGGGCAACAGGTCGGAATGATTCAATCAGTGACGGCACCATTTTGCGGAGATTGTTCGAGGGCAAGGATTTCAGCAAACGGCTCACTCTACACGTGTTTATTCGCAACACATGGCAATGATTTACGCTCAATGATTCGCCTCGGAGCAGAGCAGAATGACCTCACAACAGCCATCAAAGCAATTTGGACCCACCGCAATGACCGTTATTCTGAACAACGAAGTGAACATGACCTGCCTGTCTCAAAAATTGAGATGTCGTTCATTGGTGGATGATATTAAACATCCATCGGTGGCAGCATCACATTGACCAAAACACTCTGAGAGTTAGTATCCACTAACTTAAATCGCCATGTACCTGAATCCGATCCAATTGTCGTTGAATCAATCACAAAATAATCCCCTTGGCTGACAGAATATCCAGCATCCCGATCGTGGAATGAAACATTCGCTCCAATCAGACCATAAACGTCAGCATCAGCAACTTTTCCTCCAAGGGGATTGCCATCTGCGGAAGAATCTGGGGCGAGGTTCCACTGCAATTTTGCTGGATCGATGGTTTGGTCAAGACTTGTGAGGCGGACCACATGGAAGCCGTTCGACAGCCCGCGGACACTCACAGTGGCCTGAGGTGCACTTTTTTCGGTGGTTGTAAGAGCCCCTTGCATCAAAACAAAGACCATGCTCGAAAGCATGACAGTGATTGCTAGCAACAGAACGGTAGCAATGACGGGGCTCACGGCCTCGTTATTTCCCGCCCGTCGCATGCTGCGCATGGTGGGCCTGTGTCGACGATGGGACTTGAACCAACCGATGGCATCATTGCGATTTGCTAAGTTTACGATACCACTCAGAACAGCCAAACGGGTTTGTCGCATTCCATCGCTCGTTTGATGCCTCCAATTGGCCCCAGAATTCTAAGAATCCCTTCGGTGATGAGGTCACCCTTGAAAAAAGCATAACCGAAATTCTTGGTCCTCAACGAATTCTTTAGGGCGCGTCCAAGCGAGGCACGAAGCCTGTCCTCATAGGCAGTCAGCGGTGCGCCCGTGCTCAAATGATCGAGGATTGCCTCAGCAGCGAAGCAACCTGATATGATGGCTTGGGAGATACCACCGCCATTGCTTGGCATGACCAAACCTGCTGCATCCCCAATAGCGAGGGTTGTACCATCCACCATTGTCTTGACTGGGCCACCCATCGGAATCCAACCGCCACCCCATGAGAGAACTTCGAAGCCCAATTCATCACAGAAAGCTTGCAAGTGCTCTTTGAGGTTGCCTTTCAGATAGCCAGCCCGAACGCCCAAACCAACATTCGCTGTGTTGGGACCCTTCGGAATAATCCAAGCATAACCCGATGGAGCAACTGACCCGAGGAAAACATCGAATGTTTCTGGAACCTTTCCTTGAACTTGGGCGTACATTGTTGGCACTTGGTCTTTAGGTCTATAGCGTTCATCATCACCGTGCCGAAGTCGCCCCACATGCGCTAAAGAACCACTGGCATCAATGAGAAAATCAAACGTATAGCGGCCTTTTGTGGTCACAATCACATCCCTGTTAGATTTACTTTGATGTTGAATCCGAGTCATTGCCTCATCCATCTGGACTTCTGCACCTGCGTGAATGGCTTTGTCACACAGGTATCCATCAAAATGCAAACGGTGACCAGCAAAAGCGTCAAGGTCGAAATGAAAGGCTTTTCCAGAAGGAAGAAAAACCCTCATGTTATCCAAGTTGTGTAACTTGAGGCGTTCTGGAAATTGAAAGTAATCATACAGCCATGTATGATCATCAAGGTTTGAAAATGTGCCAACAACTTCTCCCCAGTTAGGGATGCACTCGCCACACTGCGCCGGATTGCCAACAATGGACCGGCGTTCAATCATCAGCACATCAATGCCATCTTCGACTAAACGTTGCGCACAAGCAGCGCCCGCAGGCCCTGCTCCAATGATGATGACCTGCCTATGTTTGATTTCCTTTCGAGCCATAAGATGACCTCATGTATGTCGCTTCATCACGTACCCAGTGATGTGGAGCATCAGGCTCTTCGCCTGACTTTCTGGGAAAGCGTCCAATTCCAAAACAGCTCGCTCAAGGTGTGTTTTGACCAAGATTTCAGCGTAACTCAAACTGTCTGAGCGGTCCAGAAGTTGCATCAGCTCATCGAAGTGTTCATCGTTAAAGGATTCAATGAGTGTTGCTAATCGTTGCCTCTCCTTCCCATGAGAAAGGGTGAGTGCATGGATCAATGGAAGGGTCATCTTCCCCTCAAGAACATCAGCGCCACGTGGCTTGCCCATCCTTTCGTCGCCCCTCAAATCCAAGAGGTCGTCCACAAGTTGGAATGCAATACCGAGTTCCATTCCAAAACGACCGAGGCCTGCTGCTTGTTCTGCGGTCAATCCTGCCACTAACCCAGCCGCTTGGCAACCGGCAGCGAAAGGACCAGCCGTCTTCCCTCGAACGATTGCAAGGTAATCCTCTGGGGAGGTGGCCAAGTTGAGAACATGATCGAGCTGGTGAAATTCAGCAACCGCAATGTCGGCACAACATTTCGCCATGAGGCGAACAATGTGTTCATCGTACCGGCCACCAAGACCGAAACCTTGGACAAATAACCAGTCCCCTGCAATGACGGCTTTGGCAAGACCAGCCCTTGTATGGATGGTCTCAACCCCACGGCGCAACCCGGCCTCGTCATTGATATCATCGTGGACGAGCGTTGCTGTATGAATCATTTCGAAGGCCAAGGCTAACGGCATAACTTCCTCGACATCTTCGCCGCCTGCGATTTCATGAGCAAGTAAAATGAGCAATGGACGAAGGCGTTTGCCTCCTGCCAAAAGCATCGAGGCGCAAAGTTCAGCCACCTGGCCTGCCCCTTGTTCAATCTCGTCTTCGACAAGTGCTTCGAGTGCTGCGTCAACATGGAGACGCATCACCTCGAGTTGGTCACTCGCTTCCAAACCAATGTTCGCCACGATGCTCCCTACAACGGTGCCCTTCTTAACCGGTAGTCTACGCCCATGTAATGTGAGGAGCAATCCTCGCCGAGGTGAGATGATGACAGAAAAGGTACGCCTTGAGGTCCTCACCACACCGTCAAACAGGGACGGAGTGCGTCGACAGATTGAGAAAACAATCGAAACA
>VMHT01000660.1_pt1 | contig 11657 bp, 12 predicted proteins | sample 4693611 | NCBI WGS metagenome assembly VMHT01 (sample SAMN12280063, study PRJNA550983) | marine metagenome | isolation source: seawater sampled from same location over 5 years 0.02-0.2 micron viral filtrate | place: USA: collected off the coast of southern California halfway between the port... ...
AATAAAAATCCTTGTTAAAAAAATAGTGAGTAATAATAAATGGCTTAATTTAACGCGTGTGTCTCTCTAACACTAAACTTGCTGTATTTTCTCCGATGGTTTCTCTCTGAAGTACAGACAGACGACCGATTGTCCCGTTAAAGCCCTCACATAGCTTTCGTTGCTATACACGAATGAGATATCAAAGGAGGTCACGGGCATCGGCTGAGCGTTGTTGAGATCCAAGAAGATGAGGTTCTTGGGCTCGTGGTAGATACGACCCGTCTCAACGGCTCCATCGAAACGCGGTAGATGGGCGATGATAGATGAGCGATTTCCCATCCTCGCATTGACCGACTGCTGAGTCATATTTTCCAGCCTCAAAAACATCGAGCGACTCGCCAACATAGAGGGGACAAATGTGGAGCTGAATGTCCTTGCGGTTTCGGGTAACTCGTCTCCATCACCATAGGAGAAAGCTTTGGTGGGTGTTGAAAACCCTAGGAGCTTTTCGGTATTGGCACCGATGCTTGGCGAGAATAAGGAGCTGGGCTTCATAATAAGGACATTTACCAGTTCAATATCCGCGTTCGGTTCCCCAGCGATCCCCGCCCATTGCACGAAATCTCCCCAAGCTCCATCAAAACCCACATCATTCCAATCCCTAATTTCAAGTCCTCTCGCGGTTCCAGAAAACGATGTTTCCTCAACTGAGTTATACCAAGATATCTCGTGTGCTTTGTCAGCTAGCATCAGATCTTTTGCGGTCGGGCCGAAATCACCCGTAAGGGCATCCATCTGACCCGGAGTGGGCGTGAATTGCTCTACAGTGAGAGTAAAACCCGTATCTCCGTGAGCCACCGCTGGGAGGTAGAGACACGGGTAGAGGTTCCACCTCGCTTGATGGACGCACGATAGCTCTGTGGTGTTGTCTTCCTCTGCCCCGTTATATTCGTAAAGGGTGGTCTCCGCCTCTGCAGCCGTTAGCATACTGATTTTAAACCTTTGACCGATCAATTCATACTTGACTTTGGTGAATGCAGAAGAGTTGGTGTCAAGATCATAATCCGCTCCAACAGCTCCCCCCGAGACATCAACCTCTCGGGGCATTATGACATTACCTCTCCCGACACTACTATCACAGCAAGTATGATACAATTTCAACACATCTCCTTTGCGACAAACCATATAATCGAAGAAAAAGACATCGGTGGGCTGGGTATCGCCAAATCCAGATCCAGTCGCGTTTCTCCAATACTCGGGGCAACGAGTAAAAAGCGGATCATCGCGATCAACGCCATTATTACTCATACATACACGCGATAACCCCACTCCCCACTCTGACCCCTTTTCATTGGGATCTAAGAAATCCACGACCATAGAGCCGTTGTAGGCACTAAGGGCTTGACCCGCAAGGACACCGACCGCGGGTTTGTGGGGTGGCAACGATACCGAGCTTGGACGGGAGGTGAATTCCCCATTTGAATAAGCAAAGAATTCGTTTGCAGTGGTTCCTACCACGACATCGGATAGCTGATCCATCGCACATTTATCGGCGGGCACTTGATTATCCTCTTGCGTGTATAGAAGATAGGTGATATCATATCCTTGAAACTCGTTGGTCGTGGCATCACGCTTTACACTCGCCCTTACGCCACCGCGAAGATTAGGGTGAAAGATATTGTCGTTGAGAGATTTCTGGAGCTTTGTCGCCAGATCATCCGCATTCACCTCCACGATCGATTCTGTTCCGCTATCAAACACGGGTGTTCGGATAGGCACGGAGGTAGATAACTCCTCAATCCCCTCGTCCCCAAACTTTTCCGCATCTATTATATCTTGGCCGTAATACTGATATAATGTATGATCGGCACCCGATAAAGGGACAGTTCCGTCGAGATTGTATTTACACGATTGAAGGGCGACTTGGGCGTTCTTCGGGACGATATAGGTGCTACTCAGAGCGTTTCTAAACGAGTAAGGCTTGTAGATGTTCTGAGCGTTGGTCGTGGTGGTTGCGTCCGTATCTTGATTACTACACACGACGAGAGACATTTTATAAATATAGACCAGTATTTTTTTCCAATCTAAAAATAATACTATAAAATGGAGTATGTTGAAGACACACCCTCTTACCGCAAGGTCGCTCCGATAAAGATACCTCCCCGCACCGATAAAAAGATCAAGCCCGAGAAGATATTCGAGGGACTGGAAGCCAAGGAAGCCAAAAAACAAAAAAAGAAGGCACCAAAAAGAGTTAAAAAGTAAAAATTATTTCTATACATCTGTTATCCAAATGGTTCGAAAATATTATGATGACCCCGTACAAAACGAGAGGTTCATCCGAGTGTATCAGAAACGAATGTATTGTTGCCACGGAATCCCAAACTATCAGCGGTGTAGTTTCTGTATAACCGAAGCCCGAGATCAGCAATACAAGGAGTTTCGGCAAGGTATCAAAGGTAAGGGCTTCACTTGTTTTGACGATGCCTTTGATACCGAAACCCGTTCATTCGAATCAGAAGAGGGTATTGATACCGCGGAGTTTGGTACACTCAGAAGAAGCGAATCTTTTGAGGAGTTGAAAAAACACTATCACGAGTTAGCCAGAATGCATCACCCCGACAAAGGCGGTAACACCGAGATCTTCCAAAGGCTCAGTAATCTATATGATCATCTACGGGTTATCATCTGATTGCTCTTCTCCGCTATCTTCTCGCATCTCATCGAGGTCATCCTTTCTATCATCGCGACTGATATCGGGTCTCACATATATCAAGCATCTATCCAATCCGTTTGTGATACTCGGCTTACTGACATCGTAAGCCTTAAACTTGCTTTTAAACTGGGCGATAATATCATCGCCAATAAGCGGAGACTGCTCTATCAATCGGTCATACTCCGCTCGACAGATGGCGAGAAAGTCGTGGCAGTTGTTTCGCCTATGCGGATCAATCGCCAATTCAATTGAGATATTTCTACCGAGCTTACTCCACGCAACCCCCGCCGATCGATGGGCTTCATTCTGCTCCGCAAACTTGAAGAAGTTTTGAAGAGTTGATATAATCCCCGCGAATATATTCACGCCACCAACGATCGCTTGTGCTACTTCTTGATTTTTTTCGGGGACATACGAGGATAAGCCGACATTCGCTGCACCCGTCAGAGTGGATAAAACGATAACTGGAATGGAGAAAGCAAAATACCTCCTACGATACTTTTTCTCGCATCGATTATGAAGCCACCGATAACAAGAAGCCTTCTCGCTCCACTCTGCTAACAATCTCTCGACCTCGGGAGACCATACTTCAAGAGGGGCGTCTTCCATATAAGGTGATTTATTTTTTTAAAATATGGCTGATTTTTTAATGTTGTTATCCGTATAACAATATGAGTTCATACTGGCGTCCCGATAATGTGGTTCAAGTTGGCGAGAGCAAAGTGGAGATCCCCGCGGAGAATGGACTTGAATACTCTGGTGGTGGCAAGGTGAGCCTCTTCGTGCCACCGACGGTAGAGTTTATGGACGGCAAGAAGTCGTGGCTCCAATTCGATCTCAAGCTTGGCTTACCCGCTGGAAAGGAGCCTACTCTTCTTCAATTAGACCACGCGGGTGGTGGTATCGTGATTAAGAATATGCGGATCTACGATGGCACTCGCGGAAACCTTATTGAAGAAATCAACGAATACTCATCTCTCTTAGCCTTGAAGTATGATTACGATACGGATGATTCGGCTCGATCTTTGAGGGCGATGGAGGAGGGTGGTACAGCTCACTCGGTCAAAAACCAAGGCACTCTGGGTAACATTCGCTCTGAATACACCGATACCTTTACCAATCCGTACTTCAAGGTCGGTGCGGGTAAGTCTGCGGTTATGACCGATGCTGATTTCACTACGGCGAAGTGCTGTGTGCCTCTTCACGCGGGTGTTTTTACGGGCAAGATGTTCCCCGTGATGATGAGTAATGGTCTCTATATTGAGCTGGATCTCCAACCAGCATCTCGCGTGATTAAGCAGTTGGATAGTGCTGTCCTTGATCGTAAGCTTCAACTCAACCCGATCTTCCAGTCTCTCAACGGCTCGAATGATGCTCCAGACGACTGGCAACCCAACGGAGCGATTACTGGGGCGATCACGATCACTACCGCGGGTGCGGGATATGTGGATGGTGTTTATACTGATGTTCCCGTGGATAGCATCGACGGATCTGGCACGGGGGCGACGATAGATATGACTGTCGCGGGAAATGCTGTGACTGCCGTAGCCATCAACCAACCCGGAAAGGGATACATCGTTGGCGAGAAAGTGAAGCCCGATGAATCGGTTGTTGGGACACCGACCACCGACGCAGAATTATCGGTCACGGCGATTCTGGGGGATACCGATGTCTTTTATGTGACCAAAGATAACCAGCTCAAAGGTGACGATCGCGTGAATGCCTTCCCGTTTGTGATTGGCGAGAGCATCAGCTTTGTCAAGGATGCCGACCAGACCAAAGCGGTTCTATCAGTTCCGTGGGTCATTAGTGAGATAAACGCGTGTGCGACGAATGGCTTGATTGAGGTGAAGTCCGCTGCATCCGTAACCAACGATACGGGTGAAGCTATCACGGCGAGTGGGTGGCGTGTCTATTCTGTATCTGCGTGCGATGAAACCTCCTACGATGTATCTTACACGATGAGTAATGTCAATCTGGTAGCTCACAAGGTAGATTTGGATCCGCAGTTTAAGGCGGGGATGATGGCAAAGATCCGCGAGGGCAAGGCGATCGAGTTTGATATCCACTCGGTAACCAACTACAAAAACTCCTTGCTCGCGAGTGATCGCCAGACCTCCTTCCTTATCCACGCCTCCAACTCTCGCGCGAAGTCTCTGCTGGTTTCTCCGACTGATTCATCTATCTACACCTCCGCCCAGCTGGTTTCGGCATCGGGGACATACTCCATCGCGGAGAATGAAGCCGATATCACTCTGAATAGCAATCGCTCGGGCTATGTGGGTTGCTGTGACTTCTTGTCATCGGTTCAGTATCAAATCAACGGCAAACTCGTGCCATCTCGCCCCGTCGGTACAAAGAAGTGTGCCACGAGAAACTCGGTCGATGCCTTCCATCTGTTCGAATTGGAGAAGTCGCTTGACAACGCTGGTGTGACCCCGCGATCTTTCACCAAGTTCCTCGACAATTGGGTTCTTGGACGAGGCTTTGCCATCGGTGCGGGTGTGATGGATCTTCGGGACAAGGATCTCTCTGTTCTGCTAAAATACGAAGAGACCGACGCTCCGACCAAGCCCAAGATGATAAACTCCTTTGTGTTCCACATTCGTCGCCTAGTTATGCGGGGATCGGGAGCTGTTGAGGTTGTGATGTAATAACTTTTTTTAGTTATTTTGACTTTTGTTTTTTAATGCTTCTCATTTTATAAAATGAGCACATCGCGTTATGTATCCGTGAGGCCAGATAATATTCCGTCAGATGGCAAGATTAGCTTCAAGAATGGATTCCCCATCTTATCCTTTACCATCCAGTCTCAAGCGGGGATCCTTGACACGAAGTCAATCCGTCTTACGGGCGACCTCGCGGTTTTCAAGGATAACGCCTCTCCGCCCGCCCCCGTGGTTGATACCGATGCGGGAGATGACCGCGTCACGATGGATAATCGTCTCGGTATCTATGGTGTGATGGATCAGTTGATTATTCGCCACAACCGATCGAAACAGATCTGCGAGCACATCCGCCACTACCCCCGCTACCTCTCCACCTACCTCGGGCTTGGCTCCTCGAAGCAAGATCTCCTTCACCCGCTCAACGATACCGCCTTGATTATGCCCGATCCCGAGGTCTTCTTCCAGACGGTCGTAGCCAACGATGCAGCGGTCGCTTCCGCAGATGTGAAGAAGTCTTTCTCGTGCCATCTCCCGTGTGGCTTCTTGATGAGTGGCAATAGCATCAACCTTATGGAGACTTCCTTTGGTGGTATCCAGATTGAAATCCATCTCTCGCCCGATAGCAACGCTCTGTTTAACGCGAATGGCGTCACAACCGAGATCACGGACGCTCACTATCAGCTGAAAAATCTGTCGCTGGACTTTGAGGTTGCGGATATCCCCGCGGATCAGATGACAGCGATGGCGGGAGAGACCTCGGGTCAGTTGGAGTTTAACACGATCACCTCTCTCTACACTAGCATCAACTCCACCAACGCTCAGCTTCAATTCTCGCTGGGTCTGAAACAGCTCCAGAGTATCTTTATGAATTTCTGCCCTTCCTCGCACATCAACACCCTCGCCCAGAATGGTTATTCCACGACCTATCCCTCGAAGAGCGACGGCTCTCTGGCTCACTTCAAGAGAGTTCAGTGGCTTCGCGGTGGCGTGAAGTATCCTTGCGAATATGACATCGTCACCAATATTGATAAGGATGCTCAGACCGCCGTGGTCGATCCGCAACTCCTCAAAGCCTTCGTGGATTCGGTTATCCCCGAATATCTGGTGGATCGTTGCTCTGTTTCTACGGTGAATAACACTCGTGCCTATGATCTGGGATCGGGTACGGGTTCTTACAAAAAGCTAAGTGATGGCGGTGCCCTCTTCGGCATCGGTCAGAAATACTCACAATTCAACTCTGGCCAAGACTTCTCCCGCTTGCAGTGGGGAGTATCTCTTGATACCGATCTGACCGATGACTCACCCCAGTCGGTCTTCATCTACGCCAAGGCTCGTGCTGTGCTGGTGTGGTCTCCGAATGGCATTCAATTGATTCAGTAGATTTTGAAAAAACTATCCGTATTTTTATATAAGCCTCCAATAATGCCTTGGAAGTATTTAGACGATGAAGATCTCTATCGCGATATATTTGAAGATCTCCCTCCACTTAGCGTGACTAACATCATCGAAGTCGCCGTCATTCGACAAAGACTAAAAGATAGCAAGAAGCTCTTGGAGCTCTTTGATGCGATCTGCGAGATGGCGGATCGATCCTTTCCCGAGAAGCCTATTAGATGAGATTACTTGAAGGTATAATCACTTCGCGCAAACTTTTTCTGACCATCGCGAATATCTGAGCCTCCCGTGGTGCTTTCCGCAAACCACGCGGGATACACGAAATACTTTTTGATACTATCTTCATTTGCGATCATAACATCAATCGCTCGATATCTCTCTTTATCCATTATTGCTACAAACATATCCATCGCAACTTGCCAAGTTGGGATGTAGTATGCCAAGGTTGTCATCACCTTAAACTTGCTCGGATCAACGAGATTGAGCCCACACACGAGATCTTTCTCAACCGCATCTCGGTCGAGTTTTTTCGTGATCTGTGGGGCAACCAAGAAGCCTCCTAGGTGTGTGATACCATCGTCCATCAATCCCTCCATATGCTCTTCACGGATATATCCCAAGGCATCATCTTCAAGGATCACCACCTTATCCAGCTTATTTGTGATGATGTGTCTCCAGAGGTTTAGGTGTGAGACCATACAAGCGATCTTACCCTTGTGTTGCGGAGTATGTCGGACATTATGATAGGATATCATCTTTTCGATGAGATGACTTTCGGGACTAATCTCATCGCGAGTGGTAGCTCTCCACCGAAGGTATCCTTTACGACCCTCCCAATACTGCCATCTATCGGGTCTCGAATCAAGGTTGATAACAAACTTAGTGATCATTATCTACCGCTCTGAAAAAAATTTGATAGAAACTTAATCATATGAAAATTATAAGAATAAGAATAATGGATTTAGTTGTAACCACTTCTCCGATCGTCCAGCAAGGATTTATTGATAAGGCAATCGAATCGGTACGGCATATCCCTTTCTTGAAAAAGTTTATAGTTTGCGATGGTTTGCCACAAACCGCAAATGCCTTGATATCGAGGAAGTATAGCATTTATAAGGAAAAGGTCAAGCGTGACTATCCAGACTTTACCATCATAGAAAGCCCCGATCATCGGTGGTTTATCGGTGGGATAAGGGATTTCCTCAATAAGTCCGAAGCCAAGTGGATCTTTTGCATTCAGCACGATGTAACCGCCCCCCAAGGATGTGATCCCCATCGTGTTCTCGAAACCAAGCCCGATGATGCCAAAATCCTCTTTTACAACCACAAACCTATCGTGAGACCTAATCACTGGTTTCCGCTAGTTGAGGATTGTGTGGAGTTTAAAAAGACCTTTGGCTGGTCGGAGCGTATCTTTCTCTTTGATAAAGATCATATGAAGGGTATCCTTGAAACATACAATCACTCGAAGTTTATTGAGCGTATCGCCTATAATCAGACACTTCACAAAAACGCCGATCTCGAAGAGTATTGGAAGATATGGCGATGCTACGCGATCAAAGATGAATATCACACCCACCTTGTCGGCAAAACCCTCCGCTAAATCCTCCGCTAAGTCTTTTTTTCTATATCAACGATTTATTATTATTTCGAGATCATAAAACAAATATAACCCACTCCATAAACTATGGCAACTATTCCCCCTACCGATAGATCTCCACCCGTAGAGCAATCTTATCGCCCCGATGTACCTAACTTTATGAGACTGGGGAGTGTTCCCGCCTCTTATTTGCAAGAAATGGAAACCGATCTGCTGGAGCCCGTGGTGTTCTCGGATGGCTCTGGTTCGAGCGTAGATGGCTTCGTGAGATTTCAGCTTCAACAGAAGGGTTTCCTTCACTCTCACTCCAAGCTGTTTGTCTCCTTGACCCCTCCCGCTGTACTGACGAGGGCGGTGCTTCCACCGAATATCGGCGTTGGCTCCGTTGTCAAGAAAGCCGTCTTGAAGGTTGGCAACAAGGTGTTAAATGAGATTAGCGATTGGGATCATCTTCACGCATTCCATTCCACGAAGATATCGAGTGAAAATAATGTTGAGCGTGAGCTCTACACAACGGGGAGATATATGTCTCTACAGCTAGACCACGAAGAGGGTGTTTCACCTACCACCACGGCGGTCGGTGTTTCGGTGATGACCTCGCGCGATGCCGAAATCCTCGATTACGCAACTCACGATTGTCTCCAGATGCCGATAGCCGTCTTTGATGGGACTAAACCCGATGAGTGTCCTTCCTACGCCGTGGATTTGTCAGACCTCTTCCCCTTCTTGAAGGTTCATCAGCTTCCGCTCTATATGATGGACGAGCCCGTCACGATTGAGCTGACACTTCGCCCTCCCGTGGGTCACCGCCTTGTTCGCGTGACTGGCACCGCGGATCAGAGTATCGCTATCCCCCGATCCGAGCTGAAATTCTGTGCCGATTATGTCTATTACGGAGCTTCTGATGAAATGGAGAGGTTTGCTGAGGCAAATAAGGTCTTGACATTCCCGTTTGTGGATTATCGTGCGGTCACAACGACTGTCAGCCAAGCATCCCTTCAAACTGAGAATGTGAGAAATCTGGGTATGGCTTCACGGCTGGTTAGCAAGGTGATCACTATGTTTAACGCCGATCGTGCGGGTGAAGACAACATTCTCCTTAATACGGGAGCGTTATCCCCCGCAATCTCGGGAGGACAACCCGCGGGTTTCTCCTACAATATTAGATACAACGATAAGTTCGAGTTCTCGACAAATGTCACAAACCTCGCGAGACTTTACTCGCTTCTCCAGAGGGCTGAGCAGATGGTCTTTGTGTCTCGCGATGAATATTCATCGGAGGGCGGTGGCTTAGATGGTGGTACCGATAACACCTTTGAGGGCAAACAGCAGACCGAGTTTAGGGGACGCTTCTTCTACAACTCCACCAAGCTCACGGGTGGTCGTGTTGGCAACCGAGGTATTGAGCTTCATCTGAAATCCGATGAGCATCGTGCAGCGGTAACAACTCTCCGAAACTTCTGTGAATATATGCGGTCGGCTTCACTTGAAGGAGGTCGCATCGATGTCTTCAACCTCTAATCTGCTTTCTTGGTATAGACCAGCTCAGCCATTCCCTTGGAATGCATCATCATCTTGCTATCCTTATCTTTTTCAACATTCACATCGGCATATTTATCGGAGAGGTAAATCTTGCGGATCATTGTGCTACTAATCTTTTTACCGATAAGCCTCTGGCTCTGCTTTGTGAGCAATTGCGAGATAGCGTTGCGAGACATATCAAACATCACATCTCCGTTTTTGATCCCCATAAGTCTCATATACATTCTGATGATCGGTTTCAAATCGTCGGGCACTTCCATCACATTCTCCCCATACTTCTTGGCGGTCTTATACACATTATACACAAACCGCATATTCTTCGGTTGATTGACGAGATAGTTTCGTTCCTCCTTATCCTCTTGCGTGAGCTTCTTGTAAGTGCTCTGGTTGATGACTCGCATTCCACTCATATCGTTCCGGGTTGGCAGACGCTTCAACATACTGAATATCACATATGCCCTCAACTGACTAATCTCCTTTTGAATGAGCCGATCCTTCTTCTTGAAAGGAGCGACTTCCTTTTTGAGAGCTTCCAGCATCCCATCAATCTCCTCCATACTGGCGAAGTTCTTCTTTTGTTTTTCAGAGATAATCCCCGACTTGTTTTCCTCCACATAGCGTTCGTTAAGAGCATCGCGAGTCTTGGAGTAATTCGAGATAAGATCGGTCATCTTGTTATCCTTATCGATCGCCATCAGAAACACGATGATCGCATTCAAGATGTTTCGCTGAGTGGTGTAATGTAGGTCTTTCATCAAGTCCCGTACTTCGGTGGGCTTTTTCAAGAAATCATATGAGTCCGCCCCCGCTTGTGCGCGGATCTTCTTCAAGTTGGCTTCATACTGAGTGACGCTTGAAAGCCTCAGATTAGGTCGCGCGAGCTGTATCAATCCCCGAATGTCCTCTGGATCCGTATTCATTATTATACACCCAATATAGATTTTGTTTTTAAATACCAAACTCAGAGAAAGGTTGGATATACTCATTAAAAACATGCACTACATCGGTGACTTGGGTGTGACTTACTCGGTTGATGCTCTTGACTTGTTCGTAAAAGACGGCATCATCTCCTCGAAACTGATCTTCAAACTCCCAGATGTACTTACCATCAGCTAACGACCACACGATAAAGCATCGCTTCCCTTGTTCGCGAAGCTTGAGATACTTCTGATACTTCACGCAATCAAACATCAGTGAGTCATATCGACCGAAGGGGATATTGCGTTGCTTGTGCTCTACGCAATACTTTTCATTAAAAAAGTCAAAGTTGGCATAAGGGTTCGGATCTTGGGTTAGCTCACCAAACTTAGTTTCAAGGATAGGTTTCACGATAGCTTCGGCTTTCTTGCCATACTTCAAATCATCTCGAATGCGTCCCATTTATAGATGGGCGTTAGAAAAAAACTTACATTAAAACGCGAGACCGAGGCTTAGTCACGACACCAAAGCCACTTTACCTTTCCGTTCGGTCTCTTCTCAAAACCCATATCACCGATAACCATACGATAGCCTTTGCCTCTGTTTTTTCGGAGAAACACAAGAGAGTTCATACAACACTGCGAATAAGTCGGTGTATCGTATAATTGCCAGTATCGTTCTTCAGTATAACCCCGTTCTAGAATATAGTCTATACAAGCTTGGGATCTTTCATAGATAGTTCGCATCTGTTTGGATTGATCTGTTTTAGACCAATGCCGATATCTTTGATTTCCGCGTAAGTTGTGCCACGATCTACTTACATCATATTCGATGA
>VMHT01084144.1_pt1 | contig 11657 bp, 8 predicted proteins | sample 4693611 | NCBI WGS metagenome assembly VMHT01 (sample SAMN12280063, study PRJNA550983) | marine metagenome | isolation source: seawater sampled from same location over 5 years 0.02-0.2 micron viral filtrate | place: USA: collected off the coast of southern California halfway between the port... ...
AATTATTTCTTCATGAACCATTTTATATTATATTACATTTTATTTTCAGCAAAAACACGAACTTAAAACATAATGCCTCTTTTATTGATATGAAATATTTTTGATATGACTTTTTTAGATATTTCTTATGAAACATCCACTTTTTTTTCTTGTAATGAGTATAAGTTATATTCTTATGACCTGATGTATTGTTTTTTGATTTTCCTTTATTTTGTTGATTTTCTGACCGAGTCACCCATCTCAAATTATCAAGTCTATTATCTGTTGTATCTCTATTAATGTGATCTACTTCTCTTTTATTTTCGGGATTTGGAATGTAGTGTTTTGCTACTAATCTATGTATTGTATGTGTTTTTCGTTTTCCATTAGAACAAAGAACATAATGTTTCCTTCCATCTTCTCTTGAAGAACATTTGAGATATCTTTTTGAATGCTTGGAATATACTTTTCCATCGGGATAGATTAAATAGTTTTCATATCCTACAATTTCCATTTTTGAATTAAAAAGGATGTCATTTTCAAATTTATATTCCATTCGGAAACAAGGATGCTACTAGATTAACAGGTAATTGATTTTGACGAACTATCTTATATATTATTGCTGAATTATCATCAATCCTACTAAACTTTCCATCAGGATCAGTAATTGCTGTTGTGATCGTACTCAGTGGCTTCTGGCGAGTTATCGTAAATTGTATTGAATCATCTCCTCCTACAAAAAAATCTCCAGAATCCGTTGATTTATTGACGTGTCCCATAACAGGTAATTTTTCACCAGAATCGGGACCACCCATGTAAGGTGTCTGATCTATTAAATCACTTCTTATTGTGAAAAATGGACTTAACATTTTTCTCGGAACTCCCTGTGCTGTAACTGTCAATGAACCAGTATCTACAACTATTGGATCAGTCCATTGATAATACTTTTTGTTCTTATGCTCTGTTAATACACAAGATGTAATTACATTCGGATGATACATTGTTGCTCCCCATATATTTTGATTATACAATAAAACATCTTGTGCTTTTATTTCTGCCTGAGTTGTCACCTTATTTAACTGTTGTATGTTTCCTGTATTTACTCTTGATTGTGTTGTATTACTTGCTGATACGGGACTTTGTAATTGTTCATATGTAAATCCCAATATTCCTAATAATGAATTATTCCAAGTATTCTCATCAGTTATCCCAAAACTCTCTATTGAAATACCACTCTGACAATCCATTACTGAAAAAGGATAAATATTACGATTCGGTAAATCAACTGATAATTCTGACTTCGTCTTTTTCCCATCTGAACCAAATACTTCTATTGAAGCATTTTGAGAATAAGGACCCATTCCAGGACAAAAATTCTGCCTTCTTAATCTTTTATTTACTTTATATACCAATGCTTTCCCATCAACAATTGGATTCGTATCTGTCTCTTCACCAGCTGCTCCATTATTCCCCAAATATTCAGGAGTATAAAACTCTGTAAATCCAAATCTATCTTTCGTTTGATCATAAGTTAATTTTGGATTTGATGAACCTAAATATACCTGATTTATTACTTTTGATTTCTCCGCTACATCAGTTAATGGAGCACCAGCAATCGGTCCCGTAGTTCCCATCTGTAAAAATCCTATTGACCTATTCTGCTCTATCTCATTCACACCACTAGCAGAAGGTGTATATAAACCAACAGCAGCATTTCCATATGCCGTAAAATGTGGATCATATCCTATATGTCTTTTATATTTTTCATCAGTATATGAACCATTCGTAACAGCTGCTTCACCACCAATAAAAAATCCTGAACCGTTGTAATATTCCTCGGGAACTCCGCCACCAATACCTTCCATTGTCACTTGAATATTTCCATCACCATCTTTCAAAAATAATCCATAACTTAATTTCTCTGACCTTATATTGTATATTGGATTCTGATAAAATGTATTTTCATCTTCTTTTATATATGTCACAAATAACGGTTCAGAAGCAATATTATATTTTAAGTTTTGATCAGAAAAAGCACTTGAAGCATTCATATCTGATCCAAACTCTCTTCTTGGCTGTGCTGTTGTCTTATCAGGATCATCATATGCCTGAACCATATCTAAATGTAAAATTCTTGAAATATCTGATGTTAATTTTTTAGATACATCTGTTATTGTGAATGTCAAAGGAGGACTACCAAAAATATTAACATTTGTTGCTCCATCTAATGTTATTCTTTGAATTCCTCCTCCCAATTCCTCAGAAGAAAGAATCTTACAAGGATTCGGAGTAAAAGAACCATTCGCAATTGTCACAACCCTACTTTCTATATGACGAGGTTTCTCAACGATTAATGGATCACCTACTAATTCTATTACTGTTGATCCCACACTTATATTACCATTCGGAACTAGTGTTTGTGTCTGAACATGATTTGTTTTACCATTCACACAACTAGCATTCCTGAAATCCCAAAATTCAGGATATAACTCCTGAGTCTTTATCCATTTAGCAAGTCTCTTACAGTTTTCATCTGTATAAGGTTTATTTATACTTATTCTCATTGATTTTCTATCTGCTTTCGAGTCACTACTGACCTTCGTAATATAAGTATAATTTTCACCACCGTAAAAATATCCATCACCCCAATCCCATCTTCCAGACTCAACAAAATCAGGTCTCTTAAAACATACATTCTCAAAACAATTTATCCAATCCAATTGTGATTGATTTAATGTTGCTGGATATACATAACTCATTGCTGATCCATAATTTGTAGAGTTAAAATTAGAATTAGCACAATTAAAAGGTTTAAATGTATCTGTCTTATATGTTGCTGCTAATACTCCTTGATTTTGATCCGTAGTGTCAGGTGCTGGATTGCTCGGTGTTGAACCCCAATGATAATATTTTTCTAATGATGAAGCATTTTGAAGTGAATTCGTAAAAGTCTCTGCTATAAAATCTGCCGATCTTCTCCCACTTGGAATCTCTACTTCTTTTAATTGTCTAAATGGAAGATACGGAGCAACAGCAGGATCAATACTCCCATTACCATTCCTATATTCAAATGCTGAAGGTTCAGAAGGCTTTGTAGAATTAGCATTATACCAAGTAGTTCCAAATCTTGTAAATAATGTGAATTTTGTTCCATCTTGTCTAACTTTTACCAATTCAAGATTAGAAAACCAATTATCAGCAAATGGAGCAGAAGCATTCCTATCTCTTGAATAATCAGACTCTATAAATCTTCCATTCCTTAATTGAGTAAGTGTTGCCCCAGAATGTAAGCTATCCACATCAGAATATGCTGTTGAAGGATTTTTATTATCAAACCTTCTCGGTAATGAAAAACAATTCTCCCCGTTTGTTGCCTTATAATATTGTATTGACATTGACACTTTATTATCCAATAAATCGGGTTGATGATCATATTTCTCATTTCTTTTCGCATCATATGTATTCAAAACATCTTGATAACCTGAATCTAAATAACTATCCTTCTCTGAATATGTATCAACTCTTATTAAATTATTTAATTCTACTCTTCCTATTTTTTGTCCTCTCAATTCAATAGTATTTCCCCCAGCACCAATCTCTGAAACTACTGCTGAATGAATACTTACTTTATCTCCAATATTTAACATATATCCCTCCTCAACCTTATTCATAAATATAGCATTATTAGTATCATTACCCGATCCAACTTCAACAGATGACCGTCTAGAACACTCTAATAATTTAAGATCCACATACGGTTCGGTCTGAACTTGTTGTTGAGCCATTTATAAAAACAAATATAAAAAAAGATAATGAAATTACATTACTTAACTGAATCCAGCAGTGAGGAAACCATTCTGGAGAACAGCAACTTTTCCAATTTCAACATAAGTTCTCTGAGTGTAGTTCTTTCCAGCAGCAAGAGCAGGTAGAGAATCAAGTTTAGTTGTGAGTTCAAGACCCCGAGAATTAACACGACCAGTCGGAAGTTTGTATGCCTGAAAGAAAAAGTTAGATGTTATCCCACGAGAACTATTCTGAGCATTTTGTTCCCAAGTTGCCGAAGTAATAGTGTCACCTTCACCAGAATACTCTTGACGAGTTACAAATGGAAGAGAACCCATTGCCCGAGAAGTCTTGTCAAATAGAACTGCCGAATTACTTAAATCAATCGGGAAAACAAAGAAATCATTCATTCGGATATTCATAGTAAGAGTATCATTCTTTTTTGTCCCCGAAGCATAATCCTTATCAGGAGCAACTGCCGAATACTTATTACAAATAAATCTTTCAGTTCTGTTGTCATCATTGATAAATGACATTACACGAGTCACAATACGACCAGCACCACCAAGATTTCTTACCGAGTTCTTAGCATCTGTTACTGATAGAGTTGTCTTTGTTAGTCTGTAATCATTGTAAGCAAAATTAGTCGGTTGAGAATTATATTGCTGGAGCTGTTGAGACATTAGTTCTCCATCATAGAAAATGTAATCTGCTACTAGTTTTACCTCAGTAGTATCAATCTCAATTGCCGAACCAATCACAGAGTTATTAGAATTGACACTTACACGACCACCTACCTGAGGTTCCCATACAAGATCAATTACTATTTCTTGCTTCATAGCAAAAAGTGGAAGATTTGTTCCTTTGAGGAAAGGAAATAGTTCTGAAAGAGTTACCGAAAATACAGGTTTATTGTTGATATCGAGAACAGGATCACAATCCAAATTGCCTCCATCGTATTCAATATTTGTTCCTAGACCATATGCCTCCGCAGAAGTGTCCGACTGAGACCCAGCAGTTGATTTGTATATGAAATCGTGAGAAATCTGTCTTCCCGACATATATGCCTCCCGATCCTTATTGATTTCACTTGAAAGGAAAATACTCTCAAATGCCTTGTAATGATTGTAATCATCAATCTCAGAAATAGTATTACCACCGATTGACAGAGTTGCTCGGCGAATTAAAGAATGGACTCCCAGACCAAGAGGAAAGAAAGCACCAGCAGTAGTTGAAGCATTACCCTTCACAGATAGAGTAATACGAGATCCATCATGTAAATAACCTTTGTTAGTTAAAACAAAACGACAATTAGTCTGATTACAAACAATCGGATCCAACACATCCGAAGAAACATCCATAGCCATATTACTTTGAATTGCTCCAACACGAATTAAATCAGGAACATTTGAACCGTCCATTTTCGGGGGACTTACACTAACAGATTCTTGAACAGAAGTCATTTTTATAATATCTTCAATATAAAAATAATTTTAAAAAAAAAAACTTTCACTTGGAGTGATTTACTGAACCACTTGGATTCCCTGCGGACTAAACACCAAAGTCTGGCGTGAATGAACAAACAGGAAAAGAGCATTCGGAGAATCAGTAGTTAAATCAGTCTCCATCTGGATACCGAAAGGAGTCGTACTGAAATCCTCCCCGACACCAGTTCCAACAGTATCAAACGGAACTCCGAGACATTCCATAACACCACCATCAGCAGTGAGAGGAGGAGTAGCACCTTTGTAAAGTCTGTTAGTGTTAATCGGCGAAACCTCAGACCTTAGATTCATTCCTGCTTTAATACTATCACGAGCAAAAGTTACTACCTGAGGATCAACAGTTGAAATAGAAGGAGTTTCTTTTACATTTGTATCAAGATTGAAAGCAATCGGCATTCTCATTCCTCCCTTAGTGAAAATAATCTGCTTAATAGCTGCCTGATCACCATCCTTGTTGAGAGGAGTTGTAGTAGCATACGAATTAAAAGCAAGATTGTTTAGATACTTAGAAGGACACATATTCATAAAAACACCAAGAGTTCTAGAAGTTCCAAGATTGAAATTAACAACAGCATTTGCCGAGTTGATTACATTGAAATACGAAGTAATAGCATTGTAGGTTAATGAACCCGTTGAAGGAAGCATATTACGAGGATCGGGAGGAACAACTAATTCACAATGTAGTCTTAGATTTTCCAATTCATAGAAACAATCAGTAAGACCAGTTGTAGTTCCATTCTGAGCATATAGTGCCTGAGCATCTGGAGCAAGATTTAGAGAAAGTTCAACACCTCCGAGTGAATCACTTGAAAGAGGAATCATATTTCCAGCAGCAAGAAAGCCTGTTGGAATAGCAACACAAAATCTAGATCCGTGTGCTGTTGCGGGGAAATCAACTAATTCTCTCTTCTGAGTTTCATAGTTAGGAAGAGTTAGAGCCATTTCATTAAAATGAGAAAATTTATCACTCTTAGAATTAACATACGGAAGGTATGTTGAAAGGAAACGTCCATAATGATTGACCGTTTCTATGACCTGACGAGACCTCTGAGATGTAATAGTTACTTTTTCAATTATTGAATATAAAGCAAGTTTCTCATCAATAGCAAGTTCATCTGCCGTTGTCGGTTTTGTTTTACTAGAATCTTTGTAAAAGTTAATATCTCCACTGATACGAACCGAACTACCGTCAAGAAGGTGAGGTTGTGCTCCAATCAAAAAAGAAATAATTGGATTCCCTTGTTTGTATGAAACTTTCTGTGTAGAATTTACATTTGAAGGTTGGATTTCCTGATAGATTACAGACATTTTATATGATATCTTATATATTTTATTTTATTGATTAATTTTAAAAAGTTAAACTTCAACCTGAATACTATCCGCACGAATATTGATTCTGCGAATATGATAAACGAAATTACACCATAATTTATCTTTTGTCGGAGCATTAGTTGTATCCTGATATAATACATTGAGACGGAAGTCCTTTCCTCTCATATCATATACTCCCTTGTTGAGACTCATACTACGACCGATACAGAAATTCTCTTGGAATCTTGACATTTGAAGAGCAGGCATATCCGCCTGAGCAAGTGCCTTATCAAGTTCAAGAACAGGAATAGCATCAATTGAATCCTTAGCACCAATTCTTTCAGTCTTGACGTTCAACGAAGGTTGATTACGACCATCATAGAAAAAGAAGTATTCAGTTAGTCTATCACTGATTCCCGCAATACCAGACTGAGAAGATAATAGCTTGCTATCGTGTGAGTTGCTGTGAATCTCATAAGTTCCTTCGCCTGTGATACTATCCTTAGTAGAATATACCGAAGCATCAGTTGGAACACAAATAATACTTTTTGCCCTCTGATGATTAGCAGGGATACCAATATTAGCAACACGATCACCCGAAAGTTGAGAATGATTATATACCTGAGTTGATAAGAAATCATATACCATCATCTTTCCTTCTCTCATATCCCTCTGTGCTTCTGCCCGTGCTTGATCCCCCATATCAATCTTGTTAAGAACAAGTTCAGCATTTGAAATCTCATAACTCGGACTATATGATGTAGTCCTTAATACAGATTTTGAAAAGAGTGAAAAGTTTCCAGTGCTTGTAATATCAACACCATTGTTAGTAACAGAAGAATTGAATGTAACCTTCACATATTTATTAGCACCAGTTCCAGAAGTTTCAATAGTCTTGATTATAGCAGCAGCAGATAAAGTATTCTCAGTTCTTGAAGTTAGTTTAGCAATCCCGACCTCTTCACCAACAACAAGGGGGAAATTTTCTACCTTATAATTATTGTTGTCGTGCTTAATGAATATCTTATTTGAATCAGAACCATTCTGCCAAGTCGCAGGAGAACCAGTAGATCCGTCCAGAGAATGGAAAAGAGGATTCAGTGGAAGTCGTCTAGAATATGATACAGAATCAAGTTGTCTGAATACTCTCTTATTTTCAGAAGTAAGAATAGTAACAAATAGACCATTCATTAGTCCAACAGGAACAACCTTGTCATTCTGGAATAGACCCGTGTGAAGAGGAAGTTTCAACTTACACTTGTGATACTTAGAGTTCGTGAAAGAAGCATTCGTTGGATCATCCGAATCAGTAAGTGCCTCGTAATACGGAGAAAACTTATGATTCGCTAGCATAGACTTAGAACTGCCTCTTGTCCCCCGAGCATCAGGAGTCCAAATACCAGCACCTTCATTCAAAGCACGGAGATCCCTTAAAGTCGGGTTGGAATGATAAGAATACTTAGTAGCAACATGAACAGGATAGTGTCTTATTTCCTCTAGTAATTCTGATTTATCTCCCGAATGAATCCTAATCGTATCCAGTAAAACTTGACCTCCAATCAGTTCATCAAGTTGAAGACGAGTTGTTGAAGCATTGCTGTCCTGAGAAATTTCAAGATCAAACTGTAAATAAGAGTTCTTCGGTTTAAAAGCATCAATGTTCGGAGGAATGTAAAATTCAATTAGTTTCTGAGCAGAGTACGATAGACCATTTTGAGATGGAATAGCAACATAAGACTCTTTGAGAGGTATCTTGTTATCAGCAACGAAAAATCCAGTAGATTCAGACATATTTATAATGTATTGAATATAAAAAATATTTTAAAAAATTAATTGTAAAAATTAGTCTGTTCTTACATTAGCAAAAGAACCAGCAAGTGATGCCTGTGCTGTTTGTGGAGTATCAGTCGGAGGAGTAACCGTTTTGTCCTGAGCAACTTGTGTTGCTGTATGAACTCCTTCACTAGCAGCATCAAGAACTCCCGAAGCAGCTTGAATACCAGCACCAACAACTCCCGCCAATTGAAATCCAGGAACAAATCCCAACATATCAAGAGCAGCTCCACCAATTGAACCAATGTTTGCTAACTTCTCACCAAAATTATCCCCTGATAATAGACCCTTCCCTGATTCAAAAGACTTTACATCAGCAGCAATATCCAATCCAGCAGTCGCAAGTCCCCCAACTACTCCCACACCACGACCAATTGATCCAGCAAGTTTTGCCCCTCTTCCAACTTCTTCTCCTGCTGCTAAAAGTTTATCTCCCTTTGACAAAATATCAGAACCTTCTTCTAATGTTCCTTCACTTGTAGAAATAGCAGCACTCGGTCTCTCCACATTTAAATCTGCTTCCTCACCAGGATTCGGTGCCTTAGCATTTACTTCTGCCTCAGTCGGTTTTACCTCAGTCCAACCACCAGGAGTAGTTATTGGAGTAGCATTCACTGCTTCCTGATATGCCTGAACTTTTCCAGCAGTATTTGCTAATGCTCCGCCTTCTCCAATACTATCTTTAATACCAGCAAGTAATCCCCTTTCTTTATCTCCCGCCACAGCATTCTTAGCAGCAGTGGAAGCATTCGCAAGTTTTGTTTGATTATTCAATCTTATCGTTTCATTTAGATTCTGAACAGCTGCCGTTCTAGCATTCCCGTCAGAAAGAGCAGAAGACATATTATACATATCAAACCCCATTTTGTTTATATAGTCTCAAATAAAATAATTTTGTAAGAATCTTTATTCAAAAGTATTTTCTTTTGGATCATTTACAGAAGGGTCGTAATTCTGCCCGCCTGTTGCTACAACCTTCTCAAAATTCTTATACATCAAAGGAGGATTTTGTAGTTTCATATAACAGAAATCATATTTCTTTGGAGTTGTTTGTCTGTATAACTTTAACCAATTTTGAGGAGAATTAAAAAGATCTCCGTATTCCTCAGAAATGGCGGATAATTCTTTCATATTTGGAAAAGGAGAACCAACAATTACATCTGTAGCATTTGCCCGAATAATTGGATCCACAGCACCTCTGAATTTCTGAACTGAAATTACAAGTAGTTTAATATTGTAGTGACGGCTCCTCGTAACTAAATTTGCTACGTGTTTATCAAGTAATCCGACGCAATCATCAAGAACAACTGCTATATCGGGTCTGTTCTCATCTTCAAAAGCCATTTGTCTCTCTGTAATCCCCTGTATAATACTTGGAGAATATGTATCATAACAAGTGAATCTCTTCTTCATGAATCGGGAGGTGCTATCCATATTAATTGTCGGTGAGATTACGACTACCTCGTCAAAATGATCCTGACCATAAAGATTATCATTTAAAAAAAGATTGCTTATGATAGTGCTCTTGCCCGTTTGTCTCGGACTAATCATAAGCAAACATTTACCAGCACCCTTCACACCAACACCAACTTCGGGCAAATTCTGATGATGAGGTTTAGCAACTCCATCATTCTCTGCTTTAACGGGAATAATTTCAGGAAAATCCATTGTATGTTATTATATTATGTTAGATTTATTTTTATATATCATTGAAAATTAAATATATGTTTTGACGCAAAACCCTGATCACCCGCATATAATTTGCTCGGATATACTGCTTGTCTTATTGCCTCCTGTGCCTTTGCCTGTCTTATTGCTTCATCTTGTTTTGCTTTCTTCTCTGCTTTTCTCTTCTGTCTCATCATCTCATTTTTTGTTAATGCTTCTTCAATTGCCTTTTGAATAATTGTATCATCTATTTCTGCCTTGACGGGTTTCTTTTCCTCCACGACATCATTTACAATATTTTCCATATCCTTAATTTTCTTTTCTTTTTGTTTCTTAGTTACTTGATTCTCTAATTCTTTTAATTTCTTTTTTTCTGCTGCTCTCTCTCTACGGACTATAACTGCTCGTTCTCTTGCTAATTTTAATTTTTCTTTATGAGATTCGGACATCACCCTTTTAGGTTTCGTACTCTTTATAGGTTTTATCGTAGTATCAGACTGCTCTTTCTTAGGTTTCTTCGGTTTATCAAACACATCATCAGTATCAACATTCTCTTTTATTTCAACCTCAACATTATCTTCTGGAGCCAATAAATCTTCATCTGATTCAACAGTCAATTCAGGATCTCCAATTATTTCAGGTAAAACTTGTTCCATATTTATAATATACTTCTATATTTTTTCTATTCTGACTAAAAAATTATTATTTTGACTAAAAATTATAGTTTATTGTTTTTTCTAATGTGGATGTTTCTTTCTAATGTGAAGGACTGCTGTTGTGTTCCCGACCAATCCAGGGACTAATCTTTCTTGTCTATCCACCATTTCAACTGAGAAAGAATTTACAGGTGTATCTGCTATGTTTCCAATATCAATGTATGTCTTCTCAGTCGGTTCAAAGTATAATTGTCCTTGATCTTGTCCCGACGTATCAAACCGAGGACAGTGATAAATAATCTTACTATCATTACCTGTAAAACCATTCTTAGATCTTTGAGTAAGAGATGATAATCTAAAAAACATACTTTCTCTTACAATATTATCTGGAACTTCGTGAGATGTAAATGTTTTGAATCCTGTTGTTTGTGTTGGATCATCAAGAACTGTTTCATCATCAAATCCTAAAAGGTGACCACAATTAGCACCCCGACTGTCAATATAATTATCTGGATCTGGAGAAACAATTAATACTATCTTTGGAAGTTGATCTGAGAATCTTTGAAAGACATGTTCAGTCGCAATCTGAGCATCAAAGTCATTGTAAGTGCTTTGTAGATCTGCTTCCTGAGCAGTTATTTGATAAGGACCTAAACCAGACAAAGCAGTAACATAATAATCTTGTCTTGTTAAATTGATTCCGGACTTTCCTGGATTCAGATAGTTCCCATCAAATACAAAATCTGATACATCAACTGCCTCATTATTCACCATTGTAAATTTAGAACCTGAAACAGTAAGTTCATATTTTGGATACAGATAAGCACAACACATATTAATCGGTTTGAAATAATTATCCTTAGCAGGTGTTCCTAGTTCGGGACTACACAACTTAGTTCTTGCTCCTCCACCCTTTCTC
>VMHT01085517.1_pt1 | contig 11657 bp, 9 predicted proteins | sample 4693611 | NCBI WGS metagenome assembly VMHT01 (sample SAMN12280063, study PRJNA550983) | marine metagenome | isolation source: seawater sampled from same location over 5 years 0.02-0.2 micron viral filtrate | place: USA: collected off the coast of southern California halfway between the port... ...
CGCGATATAGCCGGTTACAGCCGCGATACCTTCAACTACGAAGCTGTAGAAGTTATCAAGGGCGGAAGCGGCTCGTTAGACGGTCGCTCTACCGGTGGTGGTAGCGTTAACCTGGCAACTAAACGTGCGCGACTTGAAGATTTTGGTTCAGTGTCAGGTCGCTATGACTCTTTCGAAAACGCACGTGTAACACTGGATTACAATAAGAAGCTTTCTGAGAATGTTGCCGGCCGTTTAAACCTGTTATACAGCGATGGCGGTGACTTCTTTGACAATGGCGTTGAGGAATACCAAACCACTGGTGCGGCGGGCTCATTACTTTATAAAGTGAATGAAGCAACAGACATAAACCTTGATGTATTTGTGATGGAGCAGGATAATGTTCCGGTGCTTGGTCTTCCCTTCCTAACTTCAGCGGCTGCAGAAGCTACAGGTCAGCCCGAAGGACCGATAGATTCGGGTTTATGGGACGAATATTACAGTGTGCCGGGCCGCGATTTCGAAGAAGTGTCGACACAAATGTACACCTTAGTTATCAATCACAAAGTAAACGACGTGGTAACGCTTCGTAGCCAAACCCGTTTTGGTAGCAACGAAAAAGAGTCAGTAATTGGTCGTCCGTGGTGGAATTCAGGTGAAGAAGCTAACCTATTGAATGCTGAGCGCTTGCAAGCATTGGACGAAGAGACTGATTTATTTGTATCACAACTAGACGCAATTCTTTCGCTTGAATCTGGGGCTTTGAAGCATCGAGTTGTGCTGGGTGCAGAAGTAGCAGAAGAAGAGCGTACCAGTTTTGGTGTGACAGCAAATTACACCTATGTCGATGGGCAAGGCAATGTGTTGGAAGCTCCCACCATTAACCCTTTCGACTTGCAAAACAACGTGTTTGTAACAGGTGGTACAACGCGTAGCGGCAATGACACTTCGGGTGATGCGAGCACGGTAGCCTTATATCTTCTAGATACCATCAAAGTCGGTGAGCACCTTCAAGTAGACATAAATGCGCGTTATGACGATTTTGATATCTCCGGTTCTGCGTGTGGTCGACGTAGCGGTTATTTCGATGGGCTCGACGCTCAAGACAGCTACTTTAGCTACGGTGCAGCGGTGAGCTATATACCTACAGAGAACGGTAATATTTACCTAAGTCACAGTAATTCTAAGCAGCCGCCCGGCGTAGCGTTAGCGCTATCAACCAACGCCGCGCAAAATGCGGTAAGGCCTGAAAATGCAGTAACCACTGAACTTGGTGTGAAATGGCAGTTCTTTAACGACCAGCTACTTGTTAGCGGTGCTGTGTTTGAAACTACGAAAGACGTGGTCGATTCACAAAATATTGAAGACGGTGTCACAGTGTATTCGCTAGCGGGTGAGCAAGAGTCTAAAGGCTATGAAGTCAGCGTTACAGGTATGCTAACGGACTCACTATCAATCTCTGCGAACTATGCGAGTTTAGATACTGAAGTTACCCAGGACACGACAGCGGATTCTATCGGTAACGGTCTACAAGCGTCGCCAGATGATACGGCTAACATTTGGGTTAACTATGCTGCAATGGATAACAAACTGAATGTGGGCGGTGGTATCTATTACAACTCTGGTGAAACCTACTGGCGCAGAAATACGGCTTATTTCACGGTCGATTCTTACACTACGCTTTTCCTAATGGCATCTTATCAAGTGACAGAGGATCTAAAGCTTCAGTTAAACGTTGATAACTTAACAGATGAAGAGTACGTGGTAGATTACAGCGCTAAAGGGCACTTCCGTCCAGGGAACCCTCGAAGTGTAGCTGTCTTTGCTAACTATACTTTCTAATTGAGTATTCGTTATTATAAAACCAGCCTTAGGTAAACAGACCTCTGGCTGGTTTTTTATATTTTACTCGCTTTGCCACAATGGGAACATCATGCTGGTTAGAATTGAGAACTTCCTTACCAAACAAGAAGTCACCGATGCGGTGTCGCTTCTTGAGAAAGCCGATTGGGTTGATGGCGCTGTAACAGCGGGGCATTTAGCGTTACATGCCAAGAAAAACCTGCAGTTGCCTGAAGATTCTCCCACGGCACGCCAGCTAGGGGATTTCATTTTGAGCTTGATGGGTCAGTCGCAGCATATTCTTGCAGCAGGATTACCAAACAAAATATACCCTCCCATGTTCAACTGCTATCAGAGTGAAGGAGAGTTTGGCGATCATATCGACAATACCATTAGGCGAGTGGCAGGAACCGCTGTTAAGGTTCGTACAGATATCTCAATGACGGTTTTTCTCAGTGAGCCCGAAGAATATGAAGGGGGAGAACTCGTAATCCAAGATACCTATGGAGAACAACGTGTGAAGTTCGCTGCGGGCGATATGGTGATGTATCCCTCGACCAGCTTACATAGAGTGACGCCAGTTACAAAAGGCCGTCGGCTCGCGTCCTTTTTTTGGATGCAAAGTTTAGTAAGAAGTGCTGAACAACGCCGTATTCTGTACGACTTAGATATGAGTATTCAGGCACTTAGCGCCGAGACGCCTAATAACGCTGAAATTGTCAGGCTTTCGGGTGTGTATCACAATCTGTTAAGACAGTGGAGTGAAACCTAAGCTTAAAGACCTGCAAGTAATGCGTGTTTGCGCGGTGAAATTTTCTAAGAAATTATCTAATCTGTGGGCCATAAACAGTGCTTATTTATTTCTTCTATGGAGCCTACGCCGCAAAGCGCCATTGTCATTTCAAGCTCGTCTCTCAACAATCGAATAGTGTGAGCAACACCTAATGCCCCCGCCGTGGCTAATCCGTACATCAGAGGCCGACCAATAAGCACGGCGTTAGCACCCAGTGCCATGAGCTTTACCACATCAGCGCCTCTGCGCACACCGCTGTCGGCCAGTACCATCATTTCATCACCAACCGTTTGGCGAATAATAGGAAGCATTTCTACCGGTGAAGGCACGCTGTCCAAAGCACGGCCGCCGTGATTCGACACTACAATACCCGCTACGCCAAGTTCCGCTGCTTTTTGAGCGTCCAGTGGATTAAGAATACCTTTCAACACAATGGGCAATGACGTGTGTTGCTGGATAAAAGCAATATCGTCCCATGTAGGAGCCTGTGCCATAAGCCCTTGAAATACTAAGCTCTTGCCTTCTCCAGGGTGTACTAAGGGAGGAGGCGTATCTATATTGACCGCGCGCACATTTGGAGGGAGCGAAAATTCAGCTCTCTGCTCACGATTGCGCAAGCCATTAATGGGTGCATCGATGGTGATTACCAATGCTGAAAACTGAAAGTGCTCTGCTTTTTGTATGAGTTCTAGAGTTTGTGAACGGGTAGGTTGAACATAGAGTTGAAACCAGCGGGGGCTTTCCACCTGATTAGATATATCTTCAAAGGAGCAACTGGCTAGTGTGCTCATCACCCATAAGCCGCCTTGAGCTTGTGTTGCCATCGCCGTCGCAATCTCACCATCGGGATGCGCTAGCACTTGATAAGCAACAGGCCCTGAAATTATAGGGTGATCAAACTGCTGCCCTAACAAGGTGGTTTTAGTTCCCCCCAGTTTGACATCTTTCAAAGCGCGGGGAAGTAGACACAGGTCGTCTAGTTTTTCTCGATTTCTTCGCATCGACAATTCATCTGCAGAGCCACCGGCAATATACGCCCACGATTGTGGAGTTAGTCGCTCCCGAGCCAGGTTCTCGTAATCAGACAGTGCTGCAAGGGTTTTAGGAATTGTATTTAGCGGTGTTTTAAGCATATTCGTCAGTTTTATGTAAAGAAAGTAAAAAGCCTTTCAATATTAATTAAATTGCAAATGATAATAATTGTCATTAAGATGCAGTGCGATTTGAGCACGATTAGCCACTTCTTGCAAATAATAAGAGAAATAAAGCGATGAAAATTCCCTATGACAGACAGGGGATGCAAGTTTCTACGGATAGTCTCACTTTTGGGCATTCTTTCTTGGAATAACAATAATCACACCAATTGCCCTAACTCAAATAGTTAGTGCTTTGCTCATGTTTGGCGTTAGAGCCATTTATGAAGTTAAGCCGCGCGTAACAAGACACAACATTTTGAAATGGCGAGCCACTGGCTGGCCAACACTCAACACATTAAGGATTATCAAATGCCTGTAAATGGTAAGCGCATTATTTTGTTAGGAACCCTGTTTCCCATGTTGTCAGCGGGTGTGCTGGCGCAAAGCGAAGAGATAGAAACGCTCGACACAACCGTTGTGCAATCTGCGTCTGAAGAGCTGAAGCAAGCCCAAGGCGTGTCTATCATTACGGAAGAAGATTTCAAACGTCGTCCTGTCACTAACGATATTGCTGAAATTGTAAGAACCATGCCGGGTATCAACCTTACAGGTAACTCAAGCTCAGGACAGTATGGCAACAAACGTCAAATCGACATTCGCGGAATGGGTCCAGAAAATACGCTTATTTTAATTGACGGCAAGCCAGTGTTGTCGCGTAACTCTGTAAAAATGGGCCGTTCAGGCGAGCGAAACACACAGGGCGACAGCAACTGGGTTCCAGCTGAAGCGATTGAGAGCATTGAAGTTATTCGTGGTCCAGCAGCAGCTCGCTATGGCTCTGGCGCATCAGGTGGTGTTATCAATATTATCACTAAGTCTCCTGATGAAGCTTCTACCTCTATCACCGCTCAGACCGAGCTTTCTTCAAATAAATACGAAGGCGACAACCGTCGTTTTAACCTAGTAACAAGTGCGCCTTTATCTGAGCGCTTCTCTCACCGCACTATTGTTAACTACAACGAACAGGACGCTGACGACCCGCGCGTAAATTTAGACGCAACAGACGTAACAACTGGCCGCGGCGGTACAGCAAAAGCGGTAGGTGCAGGACGTGAAGGTGTTGAAAATATCGACGTGCGTACTCTTGTTCGCTTCGACCAAGATGATATTAATCGCTGGGACTTTGAAGCAGCCTATAGCCGCCAAGGCAACCGCTATGCCGGTGACAATGCATTTCAAGGCGTAAGCTACCCCGTTGATGAAAACGGCAACGTCATCATACCTGAACCTGAAGACCTGGCAGAAACTGATGCTCAGAGCCTAATTGGTGAAGAAACACTAGTAATGCACCGTCGTACGTTCGGCGTAACACACAACGGCGAATATGACTTCGGCGATTCATTTAGCTATATCCAATACGAAAGCACGTCTAACAGCCGTTTAGGTGAAGGCTCTGCAGGTGGTGGTGAAGGTCGCATTAATAGCCTTGAGATGACCACCATCAAATTAGAGAACATTACGGCAAAGACCGAGTGGAATGTGCCTTTAACGTTAGGCGGCTTCAATCAAACCGCAACGTTTGGTGCGGAATACCGCAAAGAGACCCTAGACGATTCAGTTAGCAATCAGCTTTCTCTGAACGTGGTTGATGACGGTACTATTCCTGGTGTAGAGACTGACCCAGAAAATCGTCCATCTGAAACCGACGCCACGCTTGTAGGTGTGTATGTTGAAGACAACATCATGCTAACGGATTCAATCACGCTTACGCCTGGACTACGTTTTGATGATCACAGCAAAGCGGGTACAAACCTTAGCCCGAGCTTGAATGCATCATGGCAGGCATCGCCTAATATTGTGGTTCAAGGTGGTATTAGCCGTGCTTTTAAAGCACCAAATCTCTATCAATTAAACCCTAACTACGTGTACTACACACGAGGTAATGGTTGCCCAGTTGACTTCTCTAACCTAGGTGGCGGGTGTCACATTCTAGGGAACCCTGACCTAGAGCACGAAACCTCAGTAAACAAAGAAATTGGTGTTAACTACACCAACGAAGAGGGTTTGAACGCGGGTATTACTTACTTCCACAACGACTATAAAGACAAAATTGGCACCGGTAATGTACCGCCAGAGTATGTGTTACCTGGCGAAGAAGGTGGCGAGGCAAACGTTCAGGTATTCCAGTGGTTTAACGTTCCTGAAGCGGTTATTTCTGGCCTTGAAGGTAACTTGTTGTTCCCTGTAACCAGCACTATTGAGTGGTCGACCAACTTTACCGTGATGCTTGAGTCAGAAGATAAATCTACTGGCCAGCCATTATCTATCGTTCCTGACTACACAGTGAACTCGCTAATAAGCTGGCAAGCCACCGATGCACTTGAGCTTGTGCTTAGCGCTCAACACTACGGTGAGACAGAAAGCCCTACGGCCAGCGTTAATTCGGGCGCCGTTATCGAAGCTGATGATCGCGAAGCCTATACCATCACCAACATTAACGCCATTTACGCGTTCGACGAAAACTTAAGCTTCAACGTGTCGGTTAAGAACTTGTTTAACGAAAGCGTTAAGCGTGAAGGTACACAAGCATCTAACGCAGGGGCGAATACTTTCAATGAACCAGAAAGAAGCTTCTTGTTGTCTGCTACTTACCAGTTCTAATACTTAGCAAGCAGTAACAAGACATTAAAAATGCCGGCCTCGATAGCGATATCGACGTGCCGGCAATCTCATTAATTCAGCCAAGAGATGTAAGGGATTTGAATGAAAGTTAAGAGAAGTGCAGCGCTTTCTTTTGTACTGGTATCACTTGCCGTGGCCTCATCAGGTATTGTGATGGCAGCAACAAAAGCCAGCGATATCGACGGGCTCACTGAAAAGTGGATTAGCATTGTGCGCCAGACGCAAAAGCTAGAAAACGAGTGGCGTGAATCAGAGCCTGCATTGCGTCAGCGTATTCAACTGCTTAAAGCTGAACGTACTCAGCTGCAGAGTATGATTGACGAAAGTAAGGCTGCAACCACCGACGTAGAAGCCCAGCGAGAAGCACTGCTTTCTGAGCAAAGCGAGCTTGAAGCACAACAGGGTGGGGTAGAGCGTGCATTGACTGGAGTAATAGGGCAAGTAGACAGCCTTTACTCGTCGCTGCCTGAAATTATTCGCCAGACGTGGGATAAAGAGCAAGCCGAATTAGCGGCTGACGCCGACACGTCAAATAAGCTTCAGGTCACCCTTGCAAAACTTTCATCCCTTGCGCAATTCAATAGCAAACTTCTGGTTAACGAAACCGTAATGCGTGCTCCCGATGACAAAGATGTATTAGTTAAGCAGTTCTTTGTTGGCAGCAGCTATGCGTGGTTTACCAACGCCGATGGTCAATATCAGGGGGCCGGTCGCGTTAAAAATGGCGAGTGGCAGTGGCAATTCAGTGACAATGTCGATAGCGAATCGGTAGCGCTTGCCGTCGCTATTTTTGAGAAAAAGCATGAACCTGACTTTGTTTCTTTACCACTTACACTGGCTAAAGGAGAAGGCGAATGAAATGCTTTTCTCACGTTCTCACAGCATTTAATCCAATGTTGAAGTCCTCTCTCATTGCAGCATGTGTTGCTTTGTGCGCTGCTGTGGTTTGTGTACCGGCAGTGGCAGCGCCTGAAGATAGCATGCTGGCCAATATTAAAGACGCGAAAGCGCGTCTGGAACGCACAGAAAGCAAAATTAGTAAAGAGCGGGTAGCGCTGGCTAATGAATTGCGTGCGCTTGAACAGCAGGTAATGAAACTGCGCAATGAAACCACGGTAGCCCGCCGTAAAATGGACGAAAGAACCCTTAGTCTTTCACAGTTAGAAAATCGCCTATCGAGCTGGAGCGAGCAACAAGAGTTCCAACAAAATTTGTTGAGCCGTTTCCTGCTTCAAACTGGTGTAGACAGTCTGTCATTAAGCGAAATGAGCTTGTCTGACAAAGTCCAGAAAGTGGGTGAAAAAGCGAAAAAGTTTGCCAATCAACAAACCCCTAATTTCAGTGCAGGAAAGGTTGTACTGGCGAATGGCGAAGTGACCCAAGCAAAAGTGCTTACTCTTGGCCCGGTGACGTGGTATCTGGCGCAAGCACAAAACGTTGCGGGTACGGCAGAGCGTAAGCAAGACCTGTTTACCTCTACGTCCACTTTTTCAGATACGGATACCGAAAGCCTTGCAAGCTTGGCAAGCAGCGGCAATGGCAGCATCAAAATTGATCCTACCCTTGGCCGCGCAGCTACACGCGAGCAAGCGTCAGAAGGGGTAATTGAACATGTTGTGAAAGGCGGAGTGTGGGTGATCCCTATCGTTTTGTTTGCCCTTCTCGCTACACTTATCGCACTGTTTAAAGTTATTCAGCTATGGCGCTTACCGAAGGTTAAGCAAGTAGCATCAGGCAAAGCTCTGGTGAACATGGTGGGCAGTTCAGGTGTGGGCTTCTTTGATGGCATGCAGCGCGAGCTGTATGACATAACTAAGCGTGCAAGCACGCCAACTGAACGCGACGACGAACTGTTTTCTGCACTCCAGCAAGACAAAATCAAGCTAGAAAAATACAACGGCACCATTGCTGTAACCGCTGCCGTTGCACCCTTGCTAGGTCTTCTAGGTACGGTAAGCGGCATGATTGAAACCTTTAGAATGATGACGGCATTTGGCTCAAGCGACCCCGAAGTTATTTCTGGCGGGATCGCTAAAGCCTTGGTTACGACAGAGTTAGGCTTAGTTGTGGCCATACCGGCATTAATTCTAAATGCCGTACTCTCTCGCAAAGCGCGACATTACTACGAAGAGCTCGAAAGTTTCGCGCTTGTACTTAGCAATGACGAGCCTGACGTTGCTGAGAAAAGCGACCAAAAGAGTGATGGTCAAAAGCAAGCGAGCGCAAGCTAATGATTGAACAGCTAGCGGGAAATGCATTGTGTTGGTTAATGCTGCTGGTGGCATGGTTTGCTTACCAGCAAATCTTTGTGTTGTTTACTACACGCAAAGAGATAGCCCAAGTGCGTGATGGAGAGAAAGAGCTAACAAAGCGAGAAATGGTACCTGCCGTGCTGGTTAGTGCTCTTCCCTTGATGGGCCTGCTAGGAACAATTGCAGGCCTACAAGTGAGTTTCACCGGAATGATGTCGTTAGGTGTCGATAGTCAAGTCGTCACTGGTGGCATTGCCGATGCACTTTTTACCACTCAGCTTGGCTTAACCTTGGCTATTCCTGGCTGGCTTTTGTTGATGTTTGTTAATGGTGCGGTAAAGCGCGCCGTAGCAAGGGAGGCGTAAACATGGCAAGTCGATTACAGCGACGCCTTGAAAACCAGCAAGCGCAAGGCATTGATATGTCTCCGCTACTAGACGTGGTTTTTATACTTTTAATTTTCTTTATCGTTTCAACAGTGTTTGTAAAAGAGACTGGGGTAGAGGTAGATAAACCACAGGCAATATCAGCACAAAAGCTCGATCAAATGGCCATTATGCTGGCAATTACCCGAACCGGTGAAGTGGTGTATGACAGTGCCAATATCGGTGTGAGCGGTGTGCGCTCTACCGTTGAGCAATTGTTGATGAAAGAACAACGCCCAGTAGTCATTCAGGTAGATAAAGCCGTTCGCTCTGAATTACTGGTAGAAGTCATAGATGAAGCCAAACTGGCGGGTGCCGACACGGTAAACATCGCCACTTTGAAGCCATAGCGAACGAGGCAAAATTCAATGAAATACAATCTTCAACCTTCTCTACTTAGCGGTGCGGTGCTCGTTAGTGCGCTTGGCGTTATGTGGCTAGGGCACTTTTTGTCTAATCTGCAGCCCGACACTATGGTTGTGCGCAAGTTAGACATTGCGGTAACACCTCCACCGCCGCCGCCCCCTAAAACGCAAAATGTAGTGGAAGAGACTGAACTTGTTATGCAGGTAGAGGGCAGTGGCGCAGCCATGACCATGGCGGATTTAAGTGTTGAGCCAGATATTCAAGTGCCAAAGCCCGACATGCCAAATGTCAAAGTGACCCAAACCCAATGGGATATGCCTGATATTGAATTGGACGCCTTTGGGCTAAGCGAACTGGATTCAAAGCCTACCTTGCTGACTCCGGTCAAAATACGTTTCCCCAAGCGACTTAAAAAGCAAGGTATCAAGCGGGTGATTGTAAAGCTCGACGTCATTATTGACGAACACGGCAACGTAAAGCTGATGGATATTGTCGAGAACCCGCATCACGAGCTCAATAAAGAAATAATGCGTTTTGTTAAAGCCAGCAAATTTACATCGCCCTACAAAGAGGATGAAGCGGTGAAGGCGCGTTTTATTTGGCCCGTAGTTATAGAGGCCTAATAGAAGCCTATTAAAGGCCTGGTTTAGCGCAATAAAGCGAAATAGAAGCTAAAGAATTTAGAGGTTGATTGAGACAATGTTAAACAAGATTACAGCCGTAACTGTCCTCAGCTGTGTAGTGAGCGCGCTGGCTTTTGTTAAGCCAGTAAGTGCGAAAATAACGGTGGAATTGGAAGAGCCCGATTGGCAGTTTGTCATGCGTCAGCATCATAGAGATGATCATCGTGAACGTATATCCCGTGAAGAAGGTGAGTTTATCGGGCGCATTCAGGCCGACTTGCAAGCAGGCAATTATTCAAACGTTGCCAGCGCATTTGCAACCCAGGATATTTCTCAATTTAGTCCACGCTTGCGCGAGCTTTACGGACAAGTGCTATTGAATGAGAAAAACTACTCACTTGCCGAAAAAGTGCTGTTAGACGTTATCGATGCTATGCCAAACCTTCCATCGGCGCACAGAAGTTTGAGCATGGCGTATTTAATGACAGATAAATTGGCCAAAGCACGCACTCATTTAACTAAAAGCGTAGAGCTAGGTATTCAAGATGCCCAACTTTTCGGGCAGCTAGCCTATACCAATGTTCAGCTTGGCAAACCTGTCACCGCTATTGGTGCTTATCAAAATGCGTTAATGCTCGAACCTGAAAACAAGCAATGGTATCAAGGCTTATTGTTCGCGCTTATTGAAAGTAATGCACTTGCACAGGCGGAAAGCTTGCTAAGCGAAATGTTGGTAGATGATGAAAGTAATCAGCAGCTTTGGCTCCAACGGGGACAAATAGCGTTAAAGCAGGGTGACATGGTAAAGGCGCTGAGCAGCTTAGAGACTGCCCTTTCTTTGGGTGACAGCTCGCTGTCGAACTTGATTTCAGTGGCCAAATTGCACGTTTCTGACGGCAGTCCGCGGCGCGCAGCAGACATACTGGCTACCCATGCGAAGACTTTCATTACCGACAAAGATGGGGAAGGCTTCGACGCTTACTCCAAAATAGCGGCTTACTTAGCGGCTAATGAGCAGTGGTTTGATTTAGGTAAATTAACGCAAGCTGCCGACAACAATGTGAAAAAGCTCACGACCACTCAAGCAGCTACGCTTAATGTACTTAAAGCTCAGTTAGCTATGGGCAAAGGGCAAAGCAAAACGGCAATTTCCCTGTTAACCAAAGCCATTGCTGACGCCCCTGACAATGGAGAAGCGCTGTTGTCTCTTGCTTCACTTTATCGTCAACAGAACAACGTCGAACGTGCCAAAATGACCTATCTACGAGCTGAGTCACTCGCCGACGTTAAACAGCGCGCCATGCTCGGGCGTGCGCAAATTGCCATAGATCAGCGTCAGTACCAAGATGCACTTACGCTTTTACGACAAGTCTATAAATCGTACCCATCCCGTTCTGATTTACTTGGCAACATCCAGTCACTAGAAAACCTAGTGAAGAACACAATATGAAAAGCCAAACGGTAAACCGCGTCGCCATAAATCGTGGACGATTGGATGTCGCACTTAGAACGCTGATTGCTGTGGCACTGGGCTACGCTTTTTCAGCGTGGCTAAGCAG
>VMHT01092392.1_pt1 | contig 11657 bp, 25 predicted proteins | sample 4693611 | NCBI WGS metagenome assembly VMHT01 (sample SAMN12280063, study PRJNA550983) | marine metagenome | isolation source: seawater sampled from same location over 5 years 0.02-0.2 micron viral filtrate | place: USA: collected off the coast of southern California halfway between the port... ...
CAGATCAGATCTGACGATGGTGGTACCGTATCAGGCCGAATCAGTATGAATAATCCAAATCTACAACAGATACCCGCTCGTGATCCTGAGCTGGGTCCTATGATTCGCTCCCTGTTTCTACCTGAAGAGAATGAACAGTGGGCGAGTATAGACTTCTCGCAACAGGAACCACGGATCTTGGTCCATTATGCCCACGCTTACGGTAAATCCCAAGGCCATGACATGAAAGGTGTACAAGAATTTGTCGATGGATACCAAAATGATCCCGACATGGACTTTCATACCATGGTAGCCGACATGGCAAACATACCTCGTAAGCAAGCCAAGACTATAAATCTAGGCATGATGTACGGCATGGGGGTCAATAAGCTGTCAGATCAGCTCGATATACCCGTGGATGAAGCCAAAAAGCTCGTGAACCAGTACCATGAACGCGTTCCTTTTGTTAAAATGCTCATGCATGGTGTGATGAATAAGCTTAATTCACGACAGAGCTCAGGCTCTATCCGCTCTATCTTGGGTAGAAAGTGTCGATTCGATCTTTGGGAGCCCGATACCTTCGCGATGAACAAGGCCTTGCCCTATAAAGATGCGCTCAATGAACACGGCCCAACAACCAGACTGAAGCGAGCCTACACATATAAGGCACTAAACCGTCTTATTCAGGCATCAGCCGCCGATATGACCAAGCAAGCCATGGTAGATATCCACAGGCTGGGGATAACTCCGTTAATTCAGATACATGATGAGGTAGCTGTCTCCGTTTCTAACGATGATCAGATTGATTCGATCGTCCACGCCATGGAAAATGCAGTCAAATTAGGTGTACCGAGCAAAGTTGACGTAGAAATAGGCCCGTCTTGGGGCGAATCGAAATAAACGATTGACGTAATTATATATTCTCGCATATAATCGCGTAAAAGAGAAGGATTTATGCGATATGGATACAGAAAAATGGAAAAGCATTCTAGTTCCTAAAGATGTTTATTTAGAAATTAAGAAAATTGCGGCCAAAGAAGGCAGAACTTTGGGTGGACAACTACGGTTCATCTACTCTCAGTATGTTTCCGAGGAACAAAAGAGAGTAAAAGAGCTCGTAGATGCCGAGATGACCTTGAGAAAAGCCAAAGATCACTCTATTGCGGGTTGATTATCTTTATTCTGCATTAATTTAGACGCTTCCACGCCCATATTGTATAAAGCATCAGTCATAGGTCCATCAGATGCTTTCTTACCTCTTCCTGATAAAAAAACTTCTACTGGTGTATTTGTTACTGGATGAAATGAGACGGTTACCGCTAAACCTTCTCCTACGTCCGTGGTAACACACGGTCTTCTATTTGGTAAATTTGACATGTATTTCTCCTCTGAATATTACAGTCTATTCAAAAAATATTTTTTTGGTAGTCTTGACTTTCACTTTTTTTTAAAAACGTGCTATAATGTTTTTATGGACCCAGTTACTATATCACTCGCGATGGGAGTCGCGTCTAAGGCTTTCTCCGCTATTAAACAAGGATTCTCTGTCGGGCGCGATATAGAACAGATGTCTGGGGACATCGGCCGTTGGATGGGAGCTGTTTCAGATGTTGACAATGCGGAAAAGCAAGCCAAAAATCCTCCCCTGTTTGGCAAATTGTTTAAGGCTGGATCTATTGAGGAAGCAGCTCTCTCTGCTTATGCAGCCAAGAAGAAACTTGAGGAACAAAGGTACGAGCTCAAGACATTTCTAAACATGACCCACGGGCCTGGAGCTTATGAGGAGCTCCTACAGATGGAAGGTCAGATAAGAAAGCAACGACAAGAGACTGTATATAAACAACAACAGATGAGACGGCAGATTGGCGAAGCGGTAACATGGCTGGTTGTTATTGCTATAGTTGGTGGATTTGCAGTGCTAGTTGCATCTGTGCTTGTTAAAGAATCAAGAGCTGACGGTTATACATACAAACCCAAAGCATATACAAAACAACAACTTCAGAACCAAGGCAAGATCGAAAAAAAAAACTTACTACTTGCCGTTTAAAAAAAAGAATTATGTCCAAGTCAGGTCAGATGGCGTGTATCTATATAGGTAACAATCAGACTTACGAGATGATGATCGAATCGTGGTGCCCGAAACAATACAAATGTGTTTACAATCCATGGGGCAAGGAGCCCAACATAGACGATGTAATCAATTCTTTGAACAATGCCGTCAAGAATAAATGACTGTATATAGATATAAGGACTACAAGCTGGATAAAAACAACAGCTCCAAAGCCTATGTGTATTATAAAGATAAGCTCTTGTTTATGGGCGATAGTCGCACCGCCATAAAATTCTTTTGCAAAAACTGTCCTGACCCTGATTTACGGGCCAAATTAAAAAAATATAAATATATTAATATATGGGATTGACGGCATAAGTTTAATTTAGTAGTGTTTATTTGCGCTCTGGAGAGATACTCGGCAAACGATTCAATGTACTCCTATTCATTGAGGTTAAATTGCAAAACTTAGAAACCCGTTAGGCTATCCCTAGCGGGTTTTTTTGTGCTTGACATTGTATGCGATAAATCTTATTTAATATATGTGCGGATTGTTTAGCACGTTCAGGACTGTGATTTTACCTCCATTAAATCTTAGTGACGATACCTCAAAACAATCTGCACACCAACATTAACAAAGACTTGGAGGCTACAATGACAAAAAAACAAGATTGGGAAATAGAGCGCGAGAATCAACTCAAGAAAAAGCGCGAGCTTAGAAAAAAAGGTCTACAAGCCCTTACTCTCGAACAAATACAAGCGGTTCACGAGACATACGAGGCTTTGAACAGCGCCCTACTTAGTATAAGAGATTTAAATGATATTATGTTATCTGACGTTAAAGCTTTGGACGAGGCTTGTTGCAACTTGCATCACGAGTTTAATTTAAGGAGTGAAGACTAATGGAAGATGAGTATGTTTATGATCGTGATTGTAATGACTGCGGAGCTAAGACTTGTGCAGAAGTTGCTTTTTTCCATGACGATAAAGTATTTTGTGAGGACTGTTGTCCCGAAGGATATGGCGAATGATTAATCCTACAGAAAAAAAGAGGCGTGGTTATCTCATGCATTTTGAAGAAGGAGCTGAGGATGCTATCCTTTATCAACAGATGAATGAGGACAAAACCTCTTCTGCCTATTATAGACGAGGCTATGAGTTTGGGATGAGAGTTCATCTTAAAATAAGGAGTATAAAATGAATGCTCAAAACACAACCCATGCCGTAATGAGCCAACGGCATGAGGATAGCGATAGTCTGGATTATTTTCCAACTCCGCCTTGGGCTACCAGAGCTCTCTTCTGGCAAGTGCTCATGCAACCTCAGTTTGCATTGTTTCCTAGAATAGAAAAGTCTGACGATAGTTGTCTTGAACCAGCTTGCGGTGGTGGACACATGGTCAAGGTCCTTAGAGAACATTTCTCCAAGGTCGAATCATGTGACATAGCTGACTATGGTCAGGATCGTATCCAAGACTTTCTTGCCTTGGAGTATAGTCAGGTAATCGGTGCCTACGATTATATCATTACCAACCCACCCTTTAATCTAGCTGAAGAATTTGTCCGTAAAGCCCTTCCTATGACTAGGAAATGTGTGGCAATCTTCGCACGAACCCAATTTATGGAAAGTATAGGTCGATATGAAAGATTATTTAAACCAAATCCGCCAGCAATTATCGCTCAATTTAGTGAGCGAGTACCAATCGTTAAAGGCCGTCTGTCCGCAACTGCTTCGACAGCTACAAGCTACGCTTGGTTCATATGGAACGGCACTCAGCACAGCGATAAAACAACTGAAACAAAACTTTTCTGGATCCCACCATCACGAAGAATCTATGAAAAGCCAAACGACTATGAAGAACGTGTGGAAACTCCACATTCTCGACCCACGGGTCACGCCCCACAAACAGACCTTTTTGGAAAAACTGAAGGAGATATTTAAATGAAATCTTATGAAGAAGCAAAAAAATCTGCTGACCAAAAGATTGAAAGACTTGAGCTCTGTATCAAAAATGTAAAAAAAAATTATACATATGATTTTAAATGCCCTTCTTGTCACGAAATAAAAAAAAGAACGGTGTTTACTGCAAAAATAGGAAAAGGCAGAAAGTATTGTTCAGATGCTTGTAGAGCTTTTGCTCATAGAAAAAGACATGGAATGGTTGGAAGTACGCCAAAACAATTATTGGAAAAAAGACAAAACCGATTAAAAAGAAGAAAAAAAATAATTGAAATGAGAGAATCAGGGCTTTCCTTTAATGAAATTGCTAAAAAATTAAATGTAAGCCGTCAAAACGTCCATCAACTCTTTACAAGAGCTAAAGAAATTAATGAAATATTTTTGGAAATAGAGAAAGGAGCAAAAAATGAGCAAAGAAAAAACTTGGATTAATATTAACGAAATGCCACTATGGGCAGAGGCTATTTTAGAAATAGAAGGCCTTGTTAATGAGGAAGTATCCAAATTAAAAAAGGCAGATAATGCAAAAATGGCCACACTGTTAACAAATAGTCTAACTGTCATTAAACGAGGATATTAAATGCCAAAAAATTGTCTGGATTACTGCAAAGATTGCGGAATAAAACTAAAAAATACTAAACATCTCAGGACATATCCAAAATTATGTCCTGATTGTCGCGGATACCACCAGTCTACTAACGTAGGCGTAAGAGAAATCTGTAAAGAATTAAAAAAGAAAAATGAAAACCTACCCGATGATGACGATTGGTCAGCCTTGGATTGTCCCAAAGCCGTCAAAGAAGTCGAGTATGGTCGCGTGGTTAGAAAATCAAATGTCACGGCTCACGAAACAACGCTCAGTGAGATCATTATATGAGTGAGCTGATATGTAACCTTCCCGCCCAGAAAGTATATGTCAGGCGGGAATATTTAAGGGATTTGGAAGATGGATTTGGGGAGTTTGTCGATGGGGTCTGGGTCTCATGTAAATCTATACCTGGCAGAGCATTTTATTTTGAGACTTATCTGCCTCAGTATGGCGCTCTCTTTGACAAGCTGCCTATTAGCGCGTTTGTATCTAGACCTGAAATACCCAATCCTGACCTACCTCTTAATAATCTCCAGTTCTGGAATTGTATGGATTATGGTATCACTGCTATTCATAAGCAATTCATCGGTTCAATGGATTATGAAGTGCTAACAAGAGATTTTGGTATACAAAAAGGCGTTTATATAGCAACCCTAGATAATTATCATGCCGATGTTGATTCTATAGATTATAGTACAGCTGAAACACCTGATGAACATAAATCTTTTAATCTGCTTCAGCTGGATAATGGCCAGTTTTGTGTCTATCCAAATAATCGGATGAGAGTTTATGATAATAGTCTCACGCCTCACGAACCCTTACGGCCAGACTTCAAAGTTAGTACAATCGAGTACCAAGTCGAGAACGGGAATCAGACCCGACTCGGAGATACTGACGAATATTTTTGGAAAACGAAAAAAGAATCGTCCAGCTAAGTCATTGATTTTATTGAATAATTTTAATACTTGACTTTATTTTGTAATTTGATACTATTAGGTATGGGAGAAATCCTATATCTGTTTGACATAGTTGGTGATTAGTTTTGTAATGTTAATCTTTCATTATTTAATAGGAGAAAATTAATGAAAAAAAATTATACACTAAACAATGGTTATGCTTTTCTTGCAGTCGAAATGGGATTGCAAGGAGATTGGTCAAGAGATGTAGATTTACAAAAGTGTATTTCTAGAATTTCAAAAAGACCAACCTTTATAACTTTATATTATGCACATGATACAACTTCAGTTAGTGCATATGATGGAGGTTTGGTATTTTCATTTGAGCATAATGCCCCTATTTGTATGGGTATCTATGAAGTAAAAGGTAAAACATTTACTTTAAAAGGTTTGGATTTAAAAATGTCTAAAAAAATCCTTGATGAACCTTATGAGAATAACAAAGAGTTCATTGATAAATACAACGAAGATCTCTTAACTCAAAATGTAGGTAGAGGATAAATAACGGCCCTCGACAGAAATGTCGGGGGCTTTTTTGTTAATCTCCTTTATATATAGAGCTGAAAATAAAAAAAATATTTTTTGTTAAATATAGGTGTAACAGGTGTGATTTATGTAACACGTATCTGTAACCGTTATCACATAAGGGTTTTAGTGTTACATATTTCGTTACATATTTGATTTCAAAAATGTAACATTACAATATTAGATCGATTTTGGCCTTACTAAGGGCGAAAAAGTTTTTTGCAAAAAAATATTTTCTGCTGTATATATATAGGATGAATAACTTAAAGCCTTTGAAAAAGGGTCGAGGAAGACCAAAAGCTGATCTGCATAGTAAGCTTACTAGGAAACAAGAACGCTTTGTAAAAGAGATCGTTTCTAACGATGGAATGATAACTCATAGAGAAGCTGCGATTAATGCGGGATACCCAGCATCTTCAGCTCACACTAGAGCTTATGAAATGATGAACCCTCAAATCTGTCCACATATCTGTCGAGCTATTCAAGCTTATCGAGATGAGTTGGATGAGAAATATGGCATTACATTTAAAAGACATTTACGAGACCTACAAAAGATAAGAGATTTGGCTATAGATAATGGAGCTTATTCAGCCGCAGTTCAGGCTGAGTATAGACGAGGCCAAGCCAATGGTAATATTTATATTAACAAATCTGAAATCCGTCACGGGACTATAGATAGTATGTCTAAGGATGAAGTCCTGAAAGCTTTAAAAGAGTTGAGACAAAATGAACCGAGATACGCTGAAGAAGTTATTGAACACGAGGACAACAAACCCGACAAAAAAGGAAGCGGGTCTGTACGAACAATTAAAGAGAGCCTCACTACAATACAATAAACCAATACGACTAAGCAGAATAGAAAATTGGATGACCCTTGGCCTTCCTGATTTACTTATCTGTGATGACAAACATCAGTTTCATTTTGTAGAATTGAAATATGTAAAGTTTAATGCCGTCAATCTAAGCCCCCAACAAATTAGTTGGATAACTCTGCATAAAGACGCTTCCGTTTGGATATTAGTTAAAAGTACCAAAGGCCTTCATTTATATAGAGCTGACCAAGCCATAGAGCTGAAAGAACAAGGAATAAAATTAGAACCACATTTCTTTTGTCCAGAGCCTTTTGATTGGCAAAAAACTTTTGACTTGATCTTATAGAAAAAATCGCATATCGTTGTTTTAATTTAAACAAATAGCTTGGAGGCTAGATATGATACTATTTTGTGTAAAAACTCGTAATGGCGAGGATGAATACGAAAACTATGGTTATTATGAAACTTTTACTGTTAAGGATTTTGCATCTCAAAAACTTTCCGATGTAACAATATTATCAGAACACTATGATTATAAGTTCACCGATAAAGATGAAGAAAATGAAGGTGAATATTGGTATGGAGATAAAATTGTTTGGGTGGAGGGTGTATGGAAAATAACTCCTGAAGAGTTAAAAACCCTACATAAATTTGGAATAATTTATTACAAAGGAGGACAAGAATGACCAGAGTTAAAATTATATTTCCTAACGATGATTCGAGATGGAATTATGTCAGCGGTGCTTTTCCTAAAAATAAAGCGGAGGCTTATGAATGTTGGCGAGACATAGTATGTGGGTTAGCTCCTGAAAGCATTTATGAAGACGGGGAGCTGAGTACAACTGAGGCCAGAAGAAAAGAGCGGGGCATTTTACAAGATGCCAAGCTTTTGTTCACTCGTTTTCAATGTCCAAAAAGTCTTGCTGACGTTTGTGATTATGATCTTTCAAAGTATGTGGAGGCTTGATTATGGAAACTTATCCAAAATTAAATAGAACAATTAAACCCGCTTTCAAACCTATCCTAAAAAAAGCCGTAGCCTCAGCTCGGTATTTTAAAAATAAAAAAGAAACGGATATGTGGCACTGTGTTTGGCATGAGGGTAAACCCTATGACTATCATTTAATTCTAGATAACTATGGGGCTAACGATGAGCTTTTATATGAGGTTGATATATATTCTGTACCAAAGATGGAAGATGGAGAATGGGGCGGGCTAAATGATTTAGTATATTTACATACCCACACTTTTCCATATAACCCAAATCTTTTTGAAAAAGGAGAAATCAATGGATCAGCTTAAATTACATAATATTATTGAAAAAGCTCTAGAAAAAACTGAGGTTACTTTTGAATGTCACTATGTTGGCGATGAAGAAGAAAACGAAATATATTTTAAATTTTTTAATGTTAAGGAGGCTAACGATGAATAAAGAAGATAAAATTTTAAAAACTTTAAATACTGACTTTGGTCAGCTCAGGCTAACCAATACAATGTTAAACAAGGCGATAATAGACGCTAATACAAGTATCAGGAGATTTGCCAAATTATTTGGTATTGATTTTGATACAATGGTAAATGGCGAAAAGCATAAGTTATTGGCCTATTATGAAGATGATACGATTTGTACAATTTCATTTTACAAAACTGTAAATAGAGGCGATAGAAGATTATCTATTTCAGGGATAAAGAAAAAAGCCCAAATAAATGATTTGATAGCTTTTAATTATAAACGTGTAATTTTAGATAATGATTTACAAGAAAATGTAATTGTCATAAATGTAACGGCCAAAGCCGAGAATAGGAAAATTGCATAATGTTTTTAATTCATTTATTAGCTAAACTTTTATACGGGTCAGATTATGAAAAACATCTAAAAAACAAACCTATAAGGCGGAGGCGAAAACGATAACAAAAGGCGGGTATTTGACCCGCCTATTTTTTTATGTATAATGGGTATGGGATATTTGCGGATATTCTAGAATAAATCACATAATAGGAGAAATGGAATGAAAGATTGGGAAAGAAAACATAAAGAACTAGAAGAAAAATATTACCCCATTACATGGGATATTAATGACGGGCAAATTGAAATCCATTGTAAGGACGGAAAGTTATTGCCACTCGGTCACGAGATATACTCCATAGAGGCGAGCTTTATTCAAGATCAAATCAAGGACTATGGCCACTATAATGGCGAAATATGTTGTATTTAACAAGGGAGAAATGAAATGTTTTTATCTAATAAACAATTAAAAGAACTTAAAAAAAATAATTGGACACCTATGAAAACCGAGGACGGCACGGCTTGGTTTGGAGGCAAAACCCATAGCTCACTTGCCAAATATATTTCTAAAGATGAAATAGAAAATTTTCAGGACATAGATTTTTTAGTAATTGCTTGGTCAAATGTAAATGGTTTAAAGGAGGAAAATTAAAATGATTGATTTTACAACCGATTGGGAAAAAATGAGAGATTATTTTCAAATTTCAAAAGAAGAGTTTTTAGCCTCTTATTCTTATGTAACCGAGGCTGAATACGATGCAACAAAAAAAATAGTTGATGAAAAAGACAAACCATATAACAACGCTTTACATTATAAAAAAGCTTTAACTAACATACTTTTTTACCAAGCCGTAAATATGAGTAAATCAGAATTACAACCTGTACTTTTTATTGATGAAGAAGAAACGGATAATTGGTCTATTGAAAAATGTCGTATTCAATATGTTAAAGATCAACTTGAGTTTATAGACGGCGGTAACTTAGATGATGAAATAAATGAAACATGGAGGCTTATAAATGATTAAATTAGTCAAAAATTCTACTGCAAAAAAAACAACTTATTGTGCAGTAACTTATAGAGCGGGAGGACATGATAAATTTGCAACTTGCCCTAAGACTTGTAATTTAAAACCTGATAGCTCAAAGGGAGCTGAAGAAATAGATTATGGTTATTTAGATGCAGTATCTGATTCCGTCCCAAAAGGCGGCGTTAGTTTTACTTACTCACATTTTAATCCTAGTTTTTGGAAACATAAATTAAAAGCGGGTAAAACGGCCATAAACTATTCAGCAAAAAATATTGCTGATATGCTTTTACATTCGTTCGTACCCGTAGTTATAAATGTTAAACAAACATTCTGGAAAACAAATGGTAAATCAGAAACGCTAAATGATTTTAAAATTGTTAGATGCCCTGCTGAATATAACAATTCTAATTGTAGGGACTGCGGAAATGGAAAACCATTATGTAGTCGTATTGATAGAAATTTTGCTATTGGATTTACCGACCATGGGACGTATAAGAAAAAAGCGGGTAGTGAAACAGAAAACGGCGGGTGTTATGCAACGGCGGGTAATGTTAAATTACATTGGGAGGCAACAACCAAAGGAGCTGATACTGAGCGGGACGAAATACAGTTATTAAGATTTGCTCAGGAACTACCCTATGGAACAGTTTTAAGACATCACATAGCGGGAGATTTTGGAAAATGTTAAATGAATATTTTATTTATGACTTTTCTGGAGTTAAATTATTTTCTAAATCTTTTCAAACTTTTCAAAAAGCTTTTGATTTTTGTTTAGATAATTTTGAAACAGATGAAGAGTTAAACGAAATTATTATAAGGGAGTTTATATAATGGCTATACGTACTATTGGAGATTTAATTCTCGAACTTTCAGGCTATCCACATAATACAAGAATAGACTTTGTTATGTTAGGCGAAGATTGGGAAGATTGTTGTTATGATACCCCTTTAAATGCAAAGGGTATCGTGGGTAGCGGAGACACCTTTGATACTGACGTTAAATATGTTGAACTAGGCTTGGAAATTGATAACGACACCTAGCTTTCAAAAATTCAATTTGACTATGTATAGAATAAATTGCATATTAAGAGCGGGAAATAATTCCCGCTTTTTGCATTTTAGAAATAGGAGATAAACATGCATAATATAGAAAACGAAAATAACACTTTAGAAAAGCTTTTAATCCGCATTAAAGATACCAATGCTAGGAAACAAGATTTTATAGCTCCAACTAAAGAACTTCAATTTAGAACTATTCAGGACGTTCCACATACACAAAGCGAAATTGTTATAGAGGGTAACGGCGGGGAGCCGACACGCTTTTTAAAAGTTAATGATTTATGTTTTGATCAAATAGCCCAAAAGAACGGGTTAGACGTAAGAACGGCGAGGCGTTTACAATCTGAATATTCTAGAGAGTATGACTCATTAACAAATGCTATTTGGCAAAAAGAAAATTCTAAACGTATGATTAGAACGTATGATGATTCACACCAAGGCATGAATCCAAGCGGTACGGCTAGAGCTTTTTTATCTGATAAATTTAAAACTTTTGATAATTCTGATTTGTTAGAGTCTGCATTGCCTCAGTTAATGGAATCGGACGCTTGCTGGAAAATTGTTAATTGTGCAATCACACAAAAGAAAATGTACATACGTTTAAAATCTGAACTCATAACGGGAGCGGGTGCAAATGTTAATGACATTATGGCGCATGGAATAGGGCTTTCTAATAGTGAAACGGGAGCGGGCAGTATTTCAGCTTTTGGAATTAATTGGACGTTAGCTTGCCTTAACGGAATGCAGACACAAAACATAACAAGAAGATCTCATATAACGTCAGCGCGTGACGGGGATACTTGGAATATTTTGACCAATGAAACTAAAGAGGCTGATAACCATAGTCTAAAATTACAACTGCGGGACATTGTCAGCTCATATGCAAGCCGTGAAACTTTTGACGAAAATTTAGAA
>VMHT01069519.1_pt1 | contig 11656 bp, 15 predicted proteins | sample 4693611 | NCBI WGS metagenome assembly VMHT01 (sample SAMN12280063, study PRJNA550983) | marine metagenome | isolation source: seawater sampled from same location over 5 years 0.02-0.2 micron viral filtrate | place: USA: collected off the coast of southern California halfway between the port... ...
GCAAAGCAAGCGAAAGAGAGCTGTTGTCGGCCACAACAGAACTTGATAAAACACAAAAAGCTAACGCTAATCTCATGCAGGTTCTCCGTCTAGCCTTGAGCATATTGTAGAAGAAACAAGTGTTCTAGATATATTAGTCTTCCTCACCTTTGAGGTTGTGCATAGAAAGACTGCTTCAGGTAAATCTCTCTTTCTTATATAGACATCAAAAGCTTTATGTTCTTTATAGTCAACTTTCATAATTCTATACGGCGTAGAAAAAGGTATAGGCATCCAATTTAGATCAAATAAATCGACCTGATAGTATCTTATTTCTTCCCTAGAGTTAAACAAAGACATCTCTACTTTAACTACGTTTTTAACGTGGGACATTTTTACTTCTGGATAAGCAGGTGTCATTTCGTGCGCAGACGCACCAAAAGTAATTAGCGTACCTATTGCGATGAACTTACTTAGCGACACAACTTGCCTGCACAACTGCGGTATAGTTTCCTCCGGGAAACGGTTTAGCTGAACCGTACACAGCACTAGAAGCTGTAGAGAACCATGTTGATCCCGCGAGTGTAAGGTTAAATATCGAAGTGTTATCTACGACTACTTTAGCATCGTTATAAGCGGACATTCCTGACACAGACGTTTGCGTTACACTTGTGCTTCCTGTCCACGCTAATGTGTCCGTTAATGTAGGAGAAGAACTAAACGACGTTGGATGCGTTATGTTAGCTGTGTAAGAATCCGCAATAGATACATCGTATCTAATGACTGGCAGTACGCCACCATCTGAAGGAGTGGTGCTTAACTTACTAGCAATTGGGTTTCCGTACACACCTGCTTTAGTTGTTTGAATAACACATTTAGCTTCCACACTCCCCGTAATCTCGACGTTAGCTAGTGCTGGAAATGCGCACAAGGAAAGCGTTACAATAAAATATTTCATAATAAACCTCATCTATTGTACTGCATATCAACCATTTTCTCATGCAGTATTTGTTGTGCTAAGTTGTTACGCAAGGCTTTCTTGTTATCGGCTATTTCCGAATCAGCAAGACCGGGGGCGTCAGCATACACACCTCCCTTAATAGAAGCATTATAATACATAGCTATATTAGTCTGTTGGTTTATAACCATAATAATATCATCTTGTCCTTGTGTCTTAAACAGGGTCAAAGCGTTGGCAGACGCCGTTAGACCCATCTCAATTCTAGTCTCTTCTTCTTCCTCTTCCTCAGAAAGAATTAGTTCGCCGTCTTCATCGTACTGAAACTCTTCTGCTTCTAACGTCTCAACAACAGCATCATCTTCAAGTGCATCATACACCTCTATAACAGGAAGAACAGGCATAGGCTTTACATACCCCGGGCAGTTTGGGTTGGACTGCGGTTCAAAGCACTCGTCGATCCTATAGTTATATATAACCACAGCATCTTTGACCGTACCTTCCCCTTCAATGTCAATCGAACCTGCGCCCCATTGGGTAGCTGGAATGTTAGCGAGGGGAAATGATTTAACGATGGTGTTACCGGGAACCCCCGACCAGTCATCGGTTTCTCGAAAGATATAGCCACCTCCGTTGGTGTTTTTATTACCAACGTGTACTTTCATGTCATCTTCAGGGTTCTTCACAGTAGTATATCTATACAGGAGACCATTTATATCGACCCCCGGAACATCGGGTAAGACAGAACCCATTCCCCAACTCAGTGCTGTGGACGCCGCATTGCCTGTTGCCCCGTAGCTATAGGGATCACATTGCGAGTAAGAAGGCCAGAGTAGCAATAATAACACCCAGACCTGTTTTTGTTTCAACGTTTTCATTGAACATCTTTCTCATAGGATTGTTCTGATCTCTTTGTATTTCTTCCTTAACCGCTTCCATCTCCCATGCAAGCCTAGCTTTGTCTCCCACCAACCCATCCTTGGGACAGGGCGTCCCCGCGTTGAGCATGGCTTCAAACACGCGAGAATCCTGACACATTACAGATACCGCTGCAACTTTCATCCCCATATCATACATGGTTTTGGCGTTCTTGAGCTTCTCACAGTTCATATCTCTAACAGTACGCCCTGCTGAGATACCTAAAATTTGTGTCTGCACCGCCCCCGCGACACCTACAGTACATAGGTCAGAGTTGCTTGCGCTAATCTGCGGAGAAATCGCAGAAGGCGGCGGACTGTTGATGGTAGTGTCCATCGAACCATTAGAAGTTATTGTGCTATTCGTATCCGTTTTGATTATGTCCTCGGCGAAGACAGAGTTACCTATAGCAAGACCTGCAATAAAGAAGAGCACTGCTATAAATAAACGTATCATTTTCTTTCCACCAGTCTGTCTAGCTTTTCTTCTATCTTGTCAAACTTACTCATTATTTGGCCAAGCACTTGATTAGAGTCGTACTTAGTGACGTACTCTTTAGCTAATTCTTCTCGAGTTCTGTTAAGTAAGATAGTTACCCGCTTGACTTCTTCATGGTGAGACTTAATCCACCACACTAAAAAACCGCCGCCAGCGGTTAAGCCAATATTCCAAATTGCAGACATCTCCACTAGAACACACCCCCACCAGCAGGTTTCGGCGCAGTGATCGGCACAGATATATCTTTACGTTCAGGTGTTGTTTTATCAGTCATACTACTATCCTTAGTTCTCCAGTTGCGGTCTTATATACATCATTAACCGCAAGACCACCAGACACGGCGGCCGCATTGTTTGCGTAGACGGAAAGTCCAGTTAAATTTAAAGTATCAGCTCTAACAGGGCCGGGGTTTTGCTGTTGTTGAGTATATAAAGCAAACGCTCTTGTAACCTGTGATATGTACTCTTGGCTATACTCGGGGGGAGCGGCGGCGAAGAACGGGATTGGTGTTTGTTGAGCCATTAACGCCTCCCATCTGTGCGCATATCTGCACGAGGTGTACCAAGCCTCCATTGCGTCCCGACCGTATTTGACGAAACTTTTAAAGCCATAGACCTACCTCGCAATCGGAAAAACAACTGCTCCGTAAATTGCTCGACAGGTGCTTCAGACGTACGCACTGCATTACCGGAATCTGTCTGATCAAAGTTAGCCCCGGGAAAATCCCTAGCACTCACTGTAAAAGTGGCTAGCGGAGTAGCGGTAGAATTACGAAATGTTAAGTCCGGTAAAACTCTTGACACAAACATAAACTGATCTCCGTCGCCCATATCTATAGCGCTGGATTCTATGTAGCTACTTATAGGGCTGGGAGGGTTAGTGCTACCATCGTCGAGCCCATCTTCATGGAAATATAAGTACCCATCGGTAGAAGCAGCTATAGGTAGATTGGAAAGAGCATTATCATACCATGCGGTGCGGGTAAGGTTTCCATAATACCAGCTGTTTTCGGCGTAGTTAAAAACTACATAACTATCATTTGTTTCGCTCTCGGTTGACGGGTAGAACCACCACACTTCGTTAAATTTACTGTTTAACCCTGAAGTTATTTTAGAGCGTTGTGAAAGGTTCATACTGTCAAAAATATATTCTTCTATAGGACATGGGATAAGCTTTACGTTACCATCGTACACATAAAAGACTTCGTCGCCCATCCAGTAAACTGCGTCCCCAAAAGCAACGGCAGCGTTCTGTCCTGCGATAGAAGTATTTGTAGATACTTCAGATAAACCAAAGGTAAACGGTGCCCCGATAAACTGCATTGAAGACACGGAGCGGTCTGTAAACACTATAACTTGTTGTTTGGTTTGTACCGCGGCGATGATTTCAGAACCCGTACCTATACGTAGCTCTCCAGCAGTGTTAGTTGACGTTGCCGCCCAGTCAGTAAAACTCTCTTGGTCAGAAAAACGTATAGTTAAAGGGTCAAGGTTTCCGGGATCACCTTGTGGATCACAGCCAAAAGCAAGAACGTGCCTGTCTCTTTCAGAAACAAGAACAAGATTAGCTGCTTGCGGCTGGTTGTTCCCGCTTAGTGTAGTAATATCCACCGCACGAGCAGAAGTACCCGCAGAAGCGTCCCAATAGTAGATACCCCCACCACGTACATTAGCGATAAGGTCTTCCCCAAAATTATCCATAGACCATAAACGAAGTTGAGCACCCGCTATAGATACGTCCGCCGCAGAACTCCAACTTCCACGACTCCAAGTACCCGCGCCCCACCCACTACCACTAGCAGCAGAGTCTAAACCCGAATTTATTTGATACGTACCTACTACAGAACCGCCGCCATTTCCTGTATCTGATGAATTAGCTGTAACTGTAGCACTAATGGTATACGAGTTGGCGTTGACTACGGAAGTAACCTGATACTCTTTGTTTAGTACTGCGGCGGTGATAGCACCACCAAGACTTACCGCCCCTGAAAACGTGACAAAATCGTTTAAGAACACGCCATTATTTGTGTCTGATACAGTAATTGTAGAAGAACCATTAGTAGCCGCAAAGGTAACGTCCCCTGCAGAAGTTGTTGCACGTATAGGTGTAATGTCTATTGGGTCGTTACCATCTAGTATATAAAGCTTTAAGTTAGTACCTGCACTAATAAAGTTTGCGCCAGTAAGAGATATCCAGCTATGGAGACCCCTACATGTGCCAAGAAAAGTACTGCTGGTGTATCGAGTCCAACCGCCGATAGTTTCAGGAAACCCTAAACGAAAACGGATTTTATCCCCATCTCGCCAACCACCTTCGTTAGTATAGTCAGTTGTATCCCGTACAATCCCGGGACGAAACTGAAGTTTTTGTAGTGGCATATTAAACCTCCAACGGAATAATTACGAGCATTTATAGAGACTCAAATGCAGTGACATCACCTTTTGCAGCTATGTTACCAGAGCTATCTATACGGAAAACGTTTGTGCCGTTATAGGCAAAAGTTAAGTTTGTGCCTGCTGCTGTTACCGTCCAGCTTTGCGTTCCGCCTGTTATTGTAATAGCAGAGCCAAGCGTAGGTGTTGTGAGCGTAGGGCTTGAAGAAGGTGCTTTAGCATTAAGTTGTGTTTGTATGTTTGAGGTAACTCCATCAACAAAGTTTAACTCTTGCGTTGTTGCCGTAACTCCATCCATTAAGTTAAGTTCAGCAGTTGTGGCTGTTAAGTCATCAAGAATATCAAACTCAGCAGTTGTAACGCCTGTAGCTCGTAAATCTTTAGCGTAGTTTAAGTCGTTAACATCACCAGTAAACCCATCGAGTTTATTAATCTCGGCGGTAGTAGATGTTACTCCGTCCATTATGTTTAACTCTGCGACGGTTGCAGTGACTGTAGTGCCTCCTATAACTAACGCTCCAAGGTCCAAAGAACCTGTAATATCTACAACAGCCGCACCAGAACCTGCACCGTCACAATATATAATCTTAGTTGCACCCGTCGCCACACTGACGTTTGCCCCAGAACCTTGAGTAAATGTAGCTGTTTGACCGCTATTGTTCTTAACAATATATACATGCTGTCCGTTGTTTGGAGCCACAGTTACCGTGTTAGTGCCAGAAGGAGACCCCCCTAACACGAGAACTTTATAATGCCCGTCAGAAGGTGTGCCATCACTAGTAGTCAAAGTATGTGTCGTGCCAGATAGGGTAATCGTGCCTACACCGTTAATCAGGCGGTCTATTATATTCATGTTGTCGTTGACAGTATTGCCCCATGTAGAGGCTTGTTCTCCGTTGGCTGGAAGCTCTATACCACCATTATCTGTATATGTACTAGGCATTGTTCATCCTCATGCTGCTATTCTTGTCCATACTGTACCGGGATTAGGTTTAACTCTGCCCCATACAAGTGCTTGTCCGACACTACCTTCGGCCGATACCCCAATCAGAGTTACCAATCCTGTGCCTGTCATTGTTATAGAGCCTACACTACCTGTAGCTAAAACTCCAGTCACATCCGCACCTGCACCTGCTTGGCCTTGCGCCGTGCCTACAGACATAGCCCCGGATACACCTGTTACGGAGAACGTAGCGTTAGAAGTAGTAGAAACACTCGGAGTATTTGTAGTACCCGCAAGGCCCGAAAGGGCGATATCTGAACCACCTGTAGCAGTAACACTACCCGACGACCCAGTAGAACCTACACCGCTAACAGAAGTAGTAACATCAGTAGATGCGATTACGGGGTTAACACTGCCGCGTAATGGGTCAGTAGATAACGTAACTGTTGTCCCTGCATCTACCGATACATCGTTAACTACCCCAGAGCCTTGTACAGAGCCAAGAGTCAGACCTATCTGATCCCCAGTAACTGATGCAGTGCCTATAGCCCCGTTACCAACAACACCTGTAGCAACGAAAAGCTGCTCTCCACTACCTACGTCCGAGAAAGCTGCTGCTGAATATGGGGAGAAACCTAACATGCTACATAAGCCCTTTCATACGGATTAATCTTAGCGGCTATTATACATTCGTAGGCTGTAAAACCAAGCATTTTATATTACCACCCTTTTTATCATATCCTCGTAAGTTATTTTTTGAAAATTAGTAAGTCTTGTAAGGCACTCAGGGCTTCTATCTTCAAAAGGATCAACATGATAAAAGTTAATCTTTGGGTATTTCTTTACAATCCATTCAAATTGTTTTTGCCAATCATTACTGATACTATCAGGTGCTACCCAGTTCTCAGGTGTATAGTATAGTTCACCAGAATATAAATTATTAACTTTCCCGTTGACACCATAGAAATCCATACCAACTAAGAATATATTATCTGATTTAACTTTTTTAGCCGCTAGGTATGCGCCTGTTGCCCCCGATGAGTACTTCACTGTAGACTTATGGTGGTTTTTAATATTAGGGTATTCCTCAGATATATGTTTAGTAATATCTTCATCGGAAGTTATTAGTATGTCAGGTTCAAATTCATCTCTGAAAAACCAATTACATGCTATTATGTAAGCATTAGGTATAGCCTTCAAGTCTCTACCTTTTCGGGATTTACCGTTACCGACTACCACTGAGTTCAACAAGCGTTTCCTCCCACTCTGCGATAACTTCTTCAGAGAAACCTTCTGTTTCAAACCACTTCCTATCTAACAACCTATACTTTGGTTGAGGGTCAACGCATAGCACTGTGGGGATATTTTGCTCGTAGTATAGGGAACACGCTATTCTATGTGCACCGCCGTTAATTGTTTTTACATAATCAGAGTATATAGGGTATTCTTTATTGTAACCTTGTGTTTCAAAGTTATTAATTAAACGGTCAAAACTATCTATGTAATCTTGTATATTATTCTTTGGGGTTTGCTTAGGTATATACTTATCAATAGGTTCTACTGCGTCTGTTTGCTGGTATATACACTTTTTGTACAGTTCTTTATAACGTGGGTAGTTTATATTAGTATGCTTAGATTTTACATATAGATATTTACATATGATGTCTAACCTATCATCGGCTAAAAAATATGTAGGGGCTACTTCAACGATTTTCATTACACACTTCCGTATACTGTACCGTTATTTGTGTAAGTATATGAGTAGCCTGTATTGATAGCGTCACCACCGACACCGCCACCATTCTCACCAGTGCGACCCCAACCGCCACCACCATTAGTATTAGCTCCATCTGTGTTCTGTGTTGCGCTTAGAACAGAACCACCTTGAGCAGGGTTATTAGGTACATTTCCAGATACAGTAACTGTTCCACAACCACCACCATAGAAAGAACCGCAAGACTGACCACTACATGAAGAATAGGTTGTAGAAGGTATAACACCTCCACCACCTTGATCACCACCTGTACCACCCTGTACTGTTACGGCACAAGTAAAACCACTTGCAGAACCGTTTGTTCTATTAAGACCGCCATAAGATAAATAACCTGTTGTACTACCATTATTTGAAGCTGTGTTATATGCACTTTGGCCAGCGCCACCGCCACCACCAGCACCGCCGCCTCCACCGCCACCCCCTGCAATAAATGCACCGGTGTTATTAGTCACTATAGTGCTAAGTGCGTTTATCTTAATAGCGTGTCCGCCCGCACCGCTAGCGCTGCCTCCATAACCAAAAATAGCACCATTGTTTATAACTTCTGACTCAGCTACATCAATCGTTAGTGCCGGTTCAGTTGTTGTCGTTGACCGAATATATACACCAGAGTTTACAGTCATTATAATAGGTACGGTTCCATCCCAACCCGCGGCTGTTGCTAAAGTACTCAAGTCAGTACCGCCAGCTTCCACGCTAGATGTAAGGTTAAAAGCAAAGGCACTTTGTGCCCCATACCACTCAGACATAGACATTCGAGCTCCTGCGACCTTATCAATAAGCCCTCGAACATCCGCGTCGTTCATAGAAGTTGCACCAGAAATATCAAGTTCTGTCATTATGTTTTGAATAGATATTGTACCACTTGGCGTTATGGGCATGTTTACCTCATTTTATAAGCTGCTGTTACTATAGCATATTTTAGGCGTTATGGACAATCATGTTATGCTACTTCTTCTAGTGCAGAATTAATACCCAAAACATCTTCAAGCCTATCTCTAATGCCAAGACCATCAAGATTTTGTGCAAACGAGGGCGACCACCACAAATTACTTAGATGTAAAAAATCCATAGAGGCTTTTCCGCTATCTACTATTACTTCTGGAGCGCGCCCAAAAGTTCCAGCAGGATAAGCATGTTGTATCATGTCACAGAAAGCCTTATCATACTTTCCAGTTTCCATACATCGCTCACCACGTTCTCTTGCGTAGTCCCAAAAAGGAGTGTTGTACTTTGAACCAGCAAAATAGTGTAGCATGATTATACGTTCTACGTTTCTTATTAGACCTACATATTTCATGTTAGCTTGTTCTGTAGACATAATACCTTGAATACAGTTCATGGCGTTATCTAAAACATGGTTCGCCATACCAAAAGACATAGCTTCCAAAGGTTCTAAGAAGAAAGACGAGTTGCCATTGCTTGCTAATCGGTCAGTAAAATTGCGGTTCTTTGAGTAGTTTTTAAATCCAAAAGAGTTAGTTTCTTTACTAGGCGTTAAACCAAAGTCACTAAATATTGCCTTAATGTCTTCTTTAACTTCTTCGAGCGTGTTGATGTCGCCGTTATATAGATAGCCAACAGAACATCTGTTTTGCAGAGGTATACCAAACACCCAACCATACGGCCTAGCAATGGTAAGTGTGTGTGAAAATTTTGGAGCGTCCCAGTAACACTGATTTACATGGACAGCGTTTACAGGAATGTAAGCAGACTGTGAGTGTTGGCTGTAATCTTTAGGGCGACCAGAACAATCAATAATATAGTCAGCATCAATTTCGTCTGGAGACACATTATGCTCAAACAAATCAACGTGATCTTTTAGCCTACCATAGATGTAGTCTTGCATTTTGTTTGCGTTAAAATGAATAGCAGTTGATGGTGTAGGGAAATCATGTAAAAATTCTTCTTCTGTTGCAGACCATCCGCGCTTGAATATACCTGTTTTTACATAGGCGTCTACAAGATTAAAATCTTTTCCACTAAACCCCAAAGCCTTGTTTAAAAGGTGAGGTAAGGTGAGAGTTGTACCCTCACCCACTGCTTGCGGCTTTATGGTAGGGTCATAGTGCCACTCAACCTTTGCGTTTGGGAAGTTAAGTTTCATTTGTAGCGCAGACATACACCCTACAGTCCCACGCCCTATGACTGCGTATTTCTTCATGACATATCCAAAACAGAAGGTATTGAAGGCCACGTCACAGAAGATGGAAACGTATCTTGATCTGTTATATCTAACAAAGCTGTTCTATACGCTGTGACCTCATTTTGTTGGGTAGAAGTTAACCCATCCCAACGCAATGGATTTGAAACAACGGGGTCAACAAAACCAGCCAATAGGCCATTCCGTTTGCGCCTTATTGCGGAGGCACTAATTGCGTCCAACTCATCTTGTGTTGGAGGTGTTGGGGCAACGTAAGGCGCAATGTCATTTGCCTCTTGCATCTGAGCTAATAAGACTGTGTTGTCTATAGTCATATCCGCATCGTTTACATCTAGGGTGTAGGGCGTCCAACCTTCATACTTATCTAGGTCTAACCAACAGTTTATACGATTACCTGTATCGTCGATATAAATTGCGTCTCTGTAAGTATAAGCCATTATGAGTACCTCACCCAAAGAGCAGTATACCTCACCCCCCAACCAGAGCTAACATCGTTAGACGTATTTGCTCCGGGGGACATCAGCCGCCAACTTCCTGAATAACTTTGATTACTACGGACAACCCCATTATTGTTATAACCACTATTTTGCGACGCAAAACTTGCGCTAGTTCCAGAAGTAGAAGCCGCTACTCCTTCCTCATTGTTCTCATTCTGCTGAGCTACAGCCGCTCTTTGTCTTAAAGCACTTCCCGCAACAGTTCTTCCTTCCTTATAAACTTTAAATGATGATCCAGAGTCCATGCCAGTATCGTAAGCAAGAGTATATGTACCTACACCATTTACGTCTGTAGATGCTCCAGCATCAATATTCCCACTACCAACTATATCAACTCCACCTACAGTTTTGAAACCACCCACGCTTGTTGTGATATTTGCACTGTCATTAATAACAGTTGTTCCACCTATTTTTATAGCCATCTTCGTGTTCCTTTACTATTAGCTGTTAATCTGTGCTTTTAGCTCATCAATCTGAGCCTGTTGTTCTTTCATAGCTTCAATAAGTACAGCCACCATGTTGCCGTATTTGACTGACTTAATCCCATCTTCATTAGTGTTGACTACATCAGGCAATACATCTTCTACCTCTTGAGCAATGACACCTATTTCTGAGCCACCATTTTCTAGCCAATCAAAGCTAACACCACGCAAAGACTTAACAGCATCTAATGAGCCTGTAAGTGTCTCTACATTTGTTTTAAGATTAGCATCTGAAGTGGAGTTGAAGTTGGTTGCATTTACGTCACTAGTAAAAGTAGCTACATCGTTGCTTGCAAGTGTTAAGGCTAAAGAAGTATTATCAACATAAAATTGTAGTGATTGTATACCACTACTTCCTGCTTTAATGTATGGACCAGTCGAGTTGTCATAACCAATTTCTGTTTTATAGTTTGTGTTTGAACCACCACTAACTCTTATAGCTGAAGTTACACCTTTACGAACCTCGAAATCAGTGCTAGGGGATGAAGTTCCCACTCCAACTCTATCATTACCACCATCAACAAACAGCATACTTGATTGACCATTTGACTCAACACGGAAGTCAAAATCTCCACTATCTTCGTTGAAAACAGTTTCAGTCGATGAAACAATCATTCGTGTACTATCACCAATAACTGCTCTTAAAGTATTAGCCTGATTAAATTGTAAATAACTATCGTCATCTCCATTAGAGCGTAATTTACCTGTTGACCCCATAACAACATCACTATTAAAAATAGCATCTCCAGAGGCAGACATATCAAGTGTGAGGGCTGTTATACCCACACCACCATCAACGCCTTCAAACTTTATATCTGCGTCTGAACGAGCAGAGTAGATTTGTACATCAGAACCTGTATTGCGTATTTTGAAAAACTCAGTTCCTGCATCTTTAAAAAATACACTGCCACCATCAGCATCAAGGTTAATATCTCCTGCACTGTCTAAGAGCATATCACCATTCTGTGCGCCAAAAATAGCTGTTGTTCCACTTAAATGTAACTTTAAGTCATTATCAGCACCTAATCTAACTTGTGCGCCATCAGGGAA
>VMHT01088596.1_pt1 | contig 11656 bp, 19 predicted proteins | sample 4693611 | NCBI WGS metagenome assembly VMHT01 (sample SAMN12280063, study PRJNA550983) | marine metagenome | isolation source: seawater sampled from same location over 5 years 0.02-0.2 micron viral filtrate | place: USA: collected off the coast of southern California halfway between the port... ...
ATCCACCTGCTCGCCATCGAGCATGAACAGGTGAACGGATCGATTCCCTGAGCTATCAGCCCACTCAAGCGACTGATCGTCAGGCAAGTGCTTGTCACTGAAAACTTGAACAGCACGATCGAACCTGCGATCGATCACAAGGACAAGGTCAGGCCGTGACCAGCCGGGCAGCTCTTCTTTAGTGATCGTGTAGTCAGAAGCGGGATACATAAGACGGTCAAGCAATAACTTCTTGGTCTTGCCAAAGGTCATGGAACGATCGCGCTCAGCCTTCCAGCGATAGGTAGGCTGCAGGTCCTTGCGAGTCACATTTGGACCCACAGTCCATTCATATTTGGGCACCATGGCCTTGCAGTTAATGCACCCCAAGGCAGAGAAGCCCAGGTGGTAGACACGAGCGACGTGCTTGCAGTGCGGGCAACGGACAAGCCGACCGTGCATGGTCACACGGTGACTGGTGGTGAGAGGCTCGAAATAGCTCAAGATAAGTGCCGTAAGGCTTGCTCAAAGTATACAGCGCTAGCTGCTGCTCGTCAACGCTTCAACCTGAAAAGGCCAGTCGAAGTGCTTGCAAAGCTTGCGGACCACAGCGATCCGGCCTTTTGGCACAAGCAGCAGGCCATCGTTAACTTCCACGCGGAAGGGCCTGATGTTTAGACCCCCAAGGACTGCTTCCGCATATTGGCGCTGTTCAATCAGTTCAGGCGATGCCATTGTTCTTCAATGCGATGGCCCAGTTTGGGCACTCGAAACCTGCGCCGAGTTTACGCTGCAATTTTTGATCGAACACCTTTGCGACAACACCATCAGTAGGCCAACTTTTGAACAGCTTGGTGTTAAACGGCTCGCGTTCTCCAAGGTGGCCTTCGCGCCATTGTTTGTACAGCTTGCAAACCTCGGCAGGCTTTGTGCAGACAATTGTGTCTGGGACATCAAAACCGTGCCTGCGCAGGTCCTCCATTGCCTGGCTCTCATTGGTCAATGAGCCGATCAAGCGATAAGCGCAAAACATTAGGCCAGAGCCACTGACACGGTTGAACCGCGCAGAGACTGCGGCGATTGACTGCGGAGTTCTGGAATCTTGCGAGTCCTTGGGCAGACCCCACAGCTCACCGTGGATCTCGACGGTGCCAATCGACTTGCGCTTGAGCTGCTTGGGAATGCTGTGAACAGACTCAATCAGCTCCATGGCACAACGACCCTTGCGGGTCTGTGCCTCGGTGAGCTTGCCGTCGACATAGCGCAAGCCAATAGCGATGCCATCGATCTTGGGTTGAACGACCATGGTCGGCCTGCCAGGGAGCTGCATGTACCACTCGTTGAATGACTCGCGGCGGTTCTTGCGCAAGCCCAACATCACGACAGCGTCACCCTGCAGGTGCGGGTGGTGTGGAGCAGCCTTACGCAGCCTGTCTTCAAGCTGGTCAAACTGCAAGTCAGTCATTGAGGGCATGCCATTGCGGTAGGCATCCTCGGCCTTCTTGTACTCAGCAGCAAGGGCGGCAACGGACATCCTGGTCAGCAATAAGATAACGTCCTCATAATAGTCCATGCTGCATGATGCGTCTACCTGCTAGCCATTGCTCGCGCTAGTGACGACTTGAGCAGGTCTGGCAGCTTAATTTCAGCCTCCTTCCGCACAAACTTCTCGTAGTCAAACACTGGCTTAAGAGTTGTTCTCTGGCTGAACAGGTTGAAGACCGTGCTGATGCTGTTGCCTTTGATGCGATACACAGCTTTGTTCCTTAAAGCACCGCGACCATCAAGCGATGCCACAAACCGCTCGCCAGACGCAGGCTGCTGCTTGCGCACGAAGTTACGCTCCAAGCCAGTGATCACCTTGGCTGCATATGAAGGCCGGATGTCGCCGTATTGAGTCATGGCACCCAGGGCTCTCAGGTTGCCGTAGGCCGGCACGGGATACATGCCAGTAATGTTGCGAATCGCGCTGTGAATAGAAGTGTCAGTCGCCTCGCCTCCATATAAGGCGGAACGTAAATACTCAGCAGGAGATACACCCTTGCCAGAATCAGATTTGAAGCTCAGCTTGAGCGTCATCCCATCTGCTTCATACAGAGCAGCGTTCAACGTCTGAGGCACCGGCTTGCCGTAGCCATCAGGTGCATCGAACTCATCGTTGAACTTATTCGGCAAAAGCTGTGTTTTAAACAAATACCCAAAACGCTTGAGCGCTTGGTTGGCCGCGAAGGGCACTTGGGTTTTCTCGATGATGTCCAGCCTGCCGATAAGTTTTTCAACGTCAAAATCAATCGCCATAACCGACACGCAGCGGGTCCTTTAACCGCACCGTAGCGGGTCTCGCCCAGGTGAGACAGCGGGAGCCAGGCCGTCCCACCTGTCACACCTGCCCCACCTACCCATAAGACTTTCCAGAAACGCCTCCAGTCCCCGTATATTCCCTCCATATCCCCCTTTTTACTAAAACTACTTTATGTATAGAAATAGGTTGGACAGGTTGGACATCCCAGTGTGGCAATGCCATCCGAGTGAAGTGAGGTTGGACAGAGGTTGGACAGAGGTTGGACACTTCTTGCGACTCATGAGTCTTCTTCTGAGTCTCGCTTGTAGACCCAAGGGCGACGGCCATTGATGGTTTTCTTGCATTCTTTCTTGTACCCAAGTTCCCTGAGCAAGCTCGCCACCTTCATCTGATCGCGTTTTTCCTGGCGCTCCACCGGCTTTCCAATCGCGTCAGTAAGTAACACTTCCGTAGTCACATCTTTGAACTTATTTTGTGGAACATTCAGCCAAGTCTCAATCGGCCCCTTCCAAGGATCACCCATTGTGTACTTGCTGTTTTCGGCATTGACTTGCTGTTCTTCTTCAATACTGAGGGCATAAGGTTCATCGTTTTGATAGGCATGAACGGCAGAGGCCCAAATCGCGTCGACTTCTTTCATGAGTCCATCGAGGTCGATTGGATTCTTGTGAGTAGCTGTGACGGGTACGACCCAGAAGCGCCGGTTGCCGGTCTCATCGACCAGAAACTCGTCACGGTTAGTAGAGCCAACGATGATGCCCCTACGAGGGAATACCTCAGTCGATTTGCCGTAAGGCACTCGGAACATGTCAGTGGACTGCGATAGAAATGCCTTGATCACACCGGCCTGGCGTTTGCCTGTGATGTGATCGAGTTCGGCCCATTCCATAATCCAGCTGCGATGAAGCACCATGAGGTCATCTTTGGACTGGATGTCACGAAGAGCGTCAGAGAAGAAATCACGCCCGAGCGCTTTCCAGAAGGAAGACTTGCGAGCGCCTTGCTCACCGAGCAGCACACAGGCGTTGTCGTGCTTGCAGCCTGGATTGAAAACCCTTGCGACAGCGGCGATCAGGGTGCATTTGAGCATCCTGTCAAAGAGAGTGGGCTCCGACTTGGCCCCGTCTTTAGGGCGTAAGTAGGTGCTGGCGAGTCTGTCAATGTAGGCAGGTGCGTCAACGGTGTTGGCGCAATGTTCTAGGTAAGCGCGAACAGGGTCGTAGGAATTTTCGCGTGCGATCTTGACGACACAATCCATTGCGACCTCTTTCGAGATTTTGCAGCCGCGTTCTGCCAGCTCAAGGTAGAAACGTTCAATCCCTTCAAGGACTTTTTCTTCTTCCTCGATCTGCTGAGTAAAAATGTTGTAGCGGAGTTGTTTTGGAGCCGCGCGAAGTATCGCTAGGAGCTGGTTGGCCTCAATTTTTTGAAGCCTTTCGCCAGTAGGCTCAATGGCGTCTGATCCAAGAGCTTCAGCGACAGCAGTGATATTCAGTTCTAGCTTTGGTGGTGGAGCTGGTGGCCTCCAGCCGAAGTGCTTTGCCCAGTACCAAAACGTACCGGCTGTGACCTTCTCGCCACCAGAGGTTGCGATCTGTTGAAGTCCTTTCCAGGAAGGAGAGTTGGACTGCATCAAGCTGATGGCCTGATCGCGGGTGGAGCCTGCTTCTTCGCAGGCTTTGATTAGTCCCCAGAAGAGGTTGCGATAAATGTGATAGGTGCCAGTCCCGGCTTTGCGAGCGGGAATTTTGTCAAGGGCCTCACGGACTTCGTCAAGTGTTCTCGGCTTGTAATCGGTGTAGCGATTGGCATCGACCATCTTGTCATGCATCGTTTTTGAAGGCAGCGCCTTCTCGATGTCACGAACGGAGTAATAGGTGTCAGAGGTATGGATGATTGTGGTGCGATCACCAGGATTCCCATCGGCGTCAATATGAAATGTGCCTGGCAGGCGCATGACACGGGATGGGTTTTTAAGAGAGCGATCAGCGTCAGCGTGATCAAGGAGGCGAGTTTGAAGTGACTTCCACTCGTCTACAGAGATGGGCTCATCAAAAACCCAATAGTTGTGGATTGACTTGCCGCCAGTGTCGACCTGAAGGGTGGGTTCAGGGAGGAGTAGGGTTTTCCAGGCGTCGACTTGCCATTCCTTTGGTCGGTCATCCCATTCGCAAAAGACGGCACGACATTGTGTGATTTCAGAGTCTGTGTCGCCACCATCGTTGATGACGGCGTAGACACCACGGCCCTCGTTTTGCCAGTTTTCAACGGTTGCGCGTTTAGGCTCGCCTTTTCGCCCAGAGTCAGATGACTTGAAGGGATGTCCAGAAGGGTAGAAAGCCCTCAGGCGAAGGTTGCCTTTTTCTTTTTTGAGAATCGAGGTGAATAGCTTTGTCTGAGAGAAGTCAAGCGAAAGCGAAGGCATCGATAAGGTACAAGTCTTCTAATGGGGGCCTGGGATCAGGCCGAAATAATTTGCAAGGCATCCTCAGGGGACCTTGCAACGCCAGCGAGACCACCAGCGGTTTGCACAGTATGGAGCCAATTTTGCTGGAGTCCAGTGAGGCGGCCAGTTGGAGTTTTGACCTCAATGCTAGTGAAGATAGCATAGGACTTGCCCACGTCATCTTCTGTAATGGTCTTAGTTGTCCAGCCGACGATATCGGCGGAGCCTTTAGCAAGGCCAAACTGCACCGGTCGGCCAGTCCGGGGATCAGGTAGCTGGCCGACTTGATTCCTAAATAAGCGCACATCTTCCCGTGTGCCAAGGGCAAGGCGTATCCGCTGCTGAATACTGGTCTCTGCGTTTGCCATGTGGCAAAGATAGCCGAGTCTCTTGACCCAAGCCTCGCCAACTCATACTATGCTGCTGTGCTGCGCTGTATAGCCCAGCGCAGCATCAGATCACTTCAACTCAACTCAAAGTTATGCCAAGTCGAGTCCCATGCCAGTACGCCCGCCCTGGCAATCCCAATAAGCCTCACGTCGTAACCGAAATTCTTCCTCCACATCGTCTTGCTGGAGAAACTGCGATCTTAGGTTGCTACAACCAAGAAGAGCTTAAAGATTTAAATCCTGGAGACATCATTTTCGCGAAAGACAACTTCCGTCTTCAAAACGATGGGAAAGGGCCGGATTACTTAGGAGATGCATTGCCACCTTTCATGCAGCCAACTTCTTCAAAGTACATCAAGCCCGCAAGCACTCCGGGTTCTAATAAATACGAACCTCTTGCTTTTCGCGAGACCAGCGCAGCTTCCTTAGTCACTCGTGAGGAAGACGCTGGCTTTACTTACAGCATCAAGGAAATTGAGCTTCGGAGCTACGAGCACAAGAAAATTTTTGAGTTGTGCGTAGCGCATTACGGCACCAAGAAAGAGGCTGGCAGGCGGTTAATTAGTTTTGCCATTGAAACACTAAAGCGCTGCAGCAGTGAGGAGTTCGATCTTATACTTCAGGCCTCGAGCAAAAGAGGGGGTTAACTTTTTCTGCTGTTGAAAATTTTGTAAGCCCATCCAGGCCTATAGCCCCTTTTCTCCGCTAAAGCCAAAAGTTCAGCCAGGGTTCGCGCCCTGGCTTGTTCTTTTTTCCTAGGGGCTTTACGAGTCCTTCTTATATCGGTTATTTTCACATAGCCTGGCTTTTGAGTAATTGGGCATTTGTATTCCACGCACAAGTTATTGTTGCTTACCCTTGTGACCATATATTGCCCACCCATGCTCTTAGAGTCCTTAAAAACAAACCAGTCCCCCTCCATCCATGGATCTTCTTTCTTCTCTTTTTTTCTTTGAATTTCTACTAAATCGCCTTCTACAGTTTCCAGTCGGAATGCTTTTGTCTTAAATACATGTCCGCAGCAGGGGCAAACAGGCTGTGGCCTGAAGGCTGCAAAACATTTAGGGCACTGCCTTACCTCGACAGCAGGCTCGTCTTTTCGCTGCCTCTTTGGCTTGCTATTTAAGCTCCAAGCGCGAACGTCATCAATAAACCCATGTTTAAAAGTATTGCCAACGTGATCCAGGATAATTGCGATTTTCCCAGGTTGAGGGCGGAGGATGCGTCCCACTTGCTGGAGGTAGAGGGCTTCTGATTGTGTTGGTCGGAGAAGGATTGCTGCTGAAACTGCTGGAACATCGGTGCCCTCGGAGACAACATCAACAGAACAGAGAACTTGAGTGCGGCCATCGGCTAAGCCAGATACAGCCTCATCGCGTTCTTCCATTGGCATGTTGCCGGTAACAAGCTTTGCGCGATAGCCAGCTGCGTTGAAAGACGCACAGACTGAAGTAGCGTGAGCTACTGAGCAGCAAAAGGCGATAGCAGGAAGGCCATCAGCACGTTTTCTGTATTGAGCGATTGCATCCCCAGTAATTGTGGGGCGATTCATCGCCTCAGAAAGTTGATCACTTGCGTAATCTCCTGCTCTGGTCCTTACTCCTTTGAGATCTGCGATAACAGGCGGCGCGAAAACCCGGTGCTGTGACAAGAACCCAAGCTTTGTGAGCTGCTTTACGGAGGGTCCTGAGACTAGGATTGAGAAATGGCTTCCAAGGCCGCGACCGTCGAGTCGACTTGGTGTTGCGGTGACACCGATGACTCTTGAGGTTCCAAAGTGTTGAAGAATTTTTTCCCACTGTCCAGCCACTGCGTGGTGGGCTTCATCAATAATGATTAAATCTGGCTCAATTGACACTGTGCGGAGTCGCCTTGCGAGCGTTTGCACTGAGGCGATTTGTACTGGGTGAGATGATGGCTTAAAGCCTGCTGCAATGATGCCGTGTTCAACACCAGCCTTCAAGAGTTTGTCTGAGGCTTGTTTTACGAGTTCACGGCGGTGAACAAGGATTAGGACTTTTCGTCCTCTATCACTTGCCAGCCGGGATATTCTTGCGAAGACAATTGTTTTGCCTGAGCCGGTAGGCATTACTAAAAGGGCTCTCAAGTGCTGCTCAAGCGCCTCCCTGACCTGATTTATGGCTAGCTCTTGGTAAGCACGCAATGCCATAAGGGGTTGCATAAACTGTGCGCAGGCTATAGTATGTGGCAGCAACGCGCAAGGTGCTTATGGCTGCAGTGATGACTAACTCGGAGTATCACGCGCATCCTGCGATCTCCAAGAGCAAGCTCGATGCTGCCCGCAAGAGCGGTCGGCACCTGTACGACATGTTGTACGGCCCACCAAGGGAGTCGACTGCTGCCTTTGACATGGGCACCGTTCTGCATGCATCTGCCTTGCCAGGTGAGGACGCAGACCAGATTGCGGTTCGCATGCCGGAAGGCATGAAGAAGACCACCAAGGAGGGCAAGGCCTTTGTGGCTGAGCACAAGGGTAAGATCATCCTCAACCCATCTGACGCTTACGTTGTCGACCAGATGATGCTGTCCCTCCGGGAGCATCCGTTTAGCGCCAGCTTGGTTAAAGGCGAGCTGAAGGGCAAAGCAGAGCAGAGCTTTTTCTGTACTGACAAGGAGACCGGCCTTGAGCTAAAGGCACGCCCTGACTTTATCCTTGATGATCTTTCTTTAATTATTGACCTTAAAACAACTATCGATGCTTCTCCCAAAGGATTTCAGCGCAGCGTTGCTAATTATCGCTACTTTTGTCAGGCCTCTTTTTATTTGGACGTCGTCGAAATGTCGACGGGCAAACGCCCTCAAGGCTTTTTATTCGTTGCGGTTGAAAAGCTTCGACCTTTCGCTACCGCCGTTTATTTAGCCGACCAGGCAATGATTGATCTTGGCAAGCAGCATGCTCGCGAAGATCTAAACAACATTGCTCAGTGGATCGCTGACGACAAGTTTCCTGGGTACTCCGAACGGGTAGAGGAGATCTCCTTGCCTAAGTGGATGCTGCCTAAGGAAGACGGCACTACTGCTGATTACCAACCCATTGAGCTTTATTGATGGAAAAAATTACTGAATTCGACCTGATGCAAGCTCTTTGTGATTGCAGTATTTATGTGAGAGATCTCCCAACAAAGGAAGAAACTCGTGCGATCAAAAGCGTAGTCAACAAGCTTATGTCTACATGGATTGAGCAGCAGGATTTAAGCAAAGACGAAAAGTTTGAGCTTTTGAACAAAGTGCATGAACCTGGGCCGGTTTGCTTGGCGGCGAAAAAGGCATTGCGCATCAAGTACCCATCGCTAATGGATGGCTAGCCCCCACTGGGGCACTCGGCCCCAAGACGTTATTGCTGCAGCAAAGGCCCGTGCCAGAGCTGCACTGAACGAGAAAGACCCCAAGCTCACTCATTTAGAGCGAGCGTTTTACGAGGCTTACAAGCGACATCAACCATGAACACTAATCAATCTGCTGAGTCTATTGAATGTCAATGGGTAACCACGCAAGCAATGGCGGCGCATCTGGGGATTCACTATTCAACGCTGCTTCGACTGCGGCGTCATGAGCGCTCGCCATTTTGTGAAGGTCATTGTTATCGCCGTACCGGGTTTAGCTCTAAAGCCACATTGCAGTGGCATCTAGAGCGCACTGAAGCGGCTTTCACAAATCCTCTGAGCTAACCACCGGGCATCCTTTCTCCCCCGACAAGGTGTAAGTCCCGTTTATTCATCTACTACCTGTTATGGCTCGTTTACCTGGCGCTAAGAACAAGACTCGCATCGAGATGACTTTGCCATCTTGGTACGGCGACAAGCTCAAAGAGCTTCGTGTTGATTCTGGCTTTGACTCTGATCAGGCTTTCTCGGCTTGGCTTTTGCGCAACACTGTGCAGATCCTTTGTGGTCAGCGAGAGCCCAGCAACCAAAAACTTGGCGATCTACGCCTCCGCATGGAGCAAGCTCTTCCCAGCCCTGAGGTGATCAATGGGTGACCAATTAGCTCTGACAACCACTTCAAGCAAGTCGGTTTACAGCAGCATCCAGTCGTTTGAGTCGGCGCAGCGCATTGCTGCGTCTTTGGCTGAAAGCACAATTGTCCCGATGATGTATCGGGGCAAAGCTGGTCTTGGCAACTGCATGGTGGCTCTTGAGATTGCCAACCGGATGGGCATGTCGCCCTTCCAGGTGATGCAAAATCTTGACGTTATTCATGGTCGCCCTAGCTGGAGAAGTCAGTTCATCATTGGCTTGATCCAAGGCTGCGGTCGCTTTAAGGGTTTTACCTACAACGAGGCCGCTGATTCCTGTCAGTGCTTCGCCTCTATAAAAACCACTGGTGAGCAGGTCTCTGGCCCCAAGATCACTTTGGACATGGCCAAGCGGGAAGGCTGGACTAAAAACACGAAGTGGAGCACGATGCCACAGACAATGTTGCGTTACCGCGCTGCATCAGCCTTTGGCCGTTTCCACATTCCTGACCTGATCCTTGGCATTCAATCTGTTGAGGAAAACGAGGTTATTGAGGCTGAAGTCACGGTTGCCCCTGAGCCTGCTGAAAGCAAGCTTGATCAGGTCACTAAGATTTTGGCTCCTAAAGCCGACCCTGTGCCAGTACCTGCACCTAAGCCTGTCTCTGATGTCAATGAACCAGACGATTTTTTTGACTGACGAACAGCTGGCTGAGCGCTGGCAATGTCATCGTCAAACTTTGATCAGGTGGCGGACAAAGGGCGCTGGCCCCAAATTCGTCAAGATCAACAACCAAATCCGCTACAAGCTCTCAGACGTGGAAGCGTTTGAAGAGGCAAACACCGTCACCCCGGAGTAATCCATGGAGTTCAAGTTCAACTCAACCGTTTTTAGAAACACAGTTGAAGATCAAAAACGCCTGTATGGAGACAAGTACGACCCGAACAAGTCTTATCCAGAGCTAACTGGCACAATCAGCATTCCAAAGGCGCAGCTCCCAGTTTTTATTGAGTACCTGCACTGGGCACTTCGCACTGACCTTAAGACTGATTCTTACTTGAATGATGTTGTCATTCCAATCAAGATCTCTGGGTGGCAGAAAGAGTCAAAGAGCGGCAAAAAGTTTTTAAGCCTGGCCTATTCGCCTGACTACAAGACGATGATGGCTGCTCGTGAGGCTCAAGAAGCGTCTGAGTTGGGTCCGGAATCACTTGATCCAACCGTTCAAGATGCTGCAGCTAACCTTGCGAAGAGCACAGGCGGCACAGTTGTGCAGACTCAGCAGGAGGACATCTTCTGATGGACATCCCGGACTCTCCATGGCAGATGCAGCGTCAGTGGATCCACCAGAAGCTGGATGACCTGCCGGAGGGTTCGTTTGTCACGATCCCGGTCGAGCAGTATCGCGATTTGGTCATGCGGCAGTTCCAGCTGCAAGACCTAGTCGCAGCCCAAAAAAAGCTATTGGAGAAACATGTCCCGGACTTTTGAAAAGATTGGCCTAGCCATGCTTCGGTGGGGTAGCAAACGCCCTGTGCTGCTACAGCGTCCACCCAGCTGGACTGTGCAGTATCTGCGGCCCTTGCCAGCTGATAAGCCACCAATCAACGTCGCGCCGATTGGTCATGCTGGTATCTGGCTGATGAGGCGTGCCAACCCTCTTTCTTACGTCAATTCAAATGGAAGTGCCATTAAGGTAACTTTGCCTTAGAATTACCGCTTACAGTCGTTATCAATGGGATTACCTTTTTTCAACAGCAGTTATCTTGATCGAACAGTCTATTTGCCTGAAATCGATGATATGTCGGGCAAAGACGTTGCTTCTCTCCGTGCAGAGTTAAAAGTAGCAATTTCTTCTATGCAGGAAAAAATGCACGAGGAAAGGGATGTTGGCGAAAGTGATTGGCTCTACGGCATTAGCTTGAAGATCAAGATTTGCGAGCAATTTCTTGAAAGAATTGAGCTGACAAATCTTGACAGCTCAAAACTCAACCATTATCACCTTTTGTATTTGCGACAAGAGATCTCAAACGAACTGGGTCCCCTCAAAGCCCAGCAGCTTTTTGACAAGTCTCGCTTGGGTGCGGTGGATCAACTTCGCAAGGAATCTGTTTCGTGACGACTTATCAGTGGAATGACAACCATCCTCAAGCGCAACACGGCGATGGCATTAGCCATCCCAAGAAAGGGGCTAAAACCAAGTTTTACAAGCTGCTTGTGCGCAACCAACAGATGGCTGCGATGAAGGTTGAGCTAAAAGCAGAAACGCAACGGGACGCAGTGCGCTACGGCAAGGCCCGCTGGCCTGGTGCTGCCATTGAAGTGGTCAAGTGACTACTTCTTGCCGCCTTTCTTGGTGCCGCCTTTCTTGGTGCCTTTCTTTTTGTCGTCGTAGTGGTAGGGCATGACCAAAAGTGTGTCGCGTCTTGACCTTAGCGCCGGCTTGACGCTAGAAGATGCCCTTGATCTGCTTTATCGCGGGAAGGCAAACGCCGTAAAACTGGCTGCTGCCGCTGGTGTGTCTAAAACCGACCTGCTCCAGGTCTTTGCCGACTACGTCTCG
>VMHT01157101.1_pt1 | contig 11655 bp, 10 predicted proteins | sample 4693611 | NCBI WGS metagenome assembly VMHT01 (sample SAMN12280063, study PRJNA550983) | marine metagenome | isolation source: seawater sampled from same location over 5 years 0.02-0.2 micron viral filtrate | place: USA: collected off the coast of southern California halfway between the port... ...
AGCTGTTGGTCCCACAATAAGAAATAATGTGAATGCTTTCATTTGTGGTAATTTACAAAATATGTCTGAGCTCGATAAGATCTCTCAAGAATACTCGGGCATGATGGGTGGAGATGAAAAGTTCCGAAAAATTTATAATAAAGCAACAGAACACAGATATGATTTCCTTTATCTTGATTTACAAAATAATCCTGCTCGTGCCTTCCGTAATTTTGAGACACAAATTGCTGAGGGTGATAAATTATTATTTGAACCAGATGGGGAAGTTAAAATCCCTGAATAATAATCTAATCTTTATCAAAGATGTTAATTTCCATACTAATACCAACAATTTCAGAACGCAGTGAGCAATTCAAAAAATTACATGATGGTTTATACACGCAAATCAAGGATAATAAATTAGAGAAAAAAGTTGAAATAATTTCAATATGCGATAACAGAACAGTCCCCTTATCTTCAAAAAGAAACACTCTTCAAAATCTAGCAACGGGTAAATATTTTACGCATTTGGATGATGATGATGAATTATCAGCAGATTATTGTATAACTATGATTGATCATATTGAAAATACGGTTTATAAAGAACATAATAAATTACCTGATATAATTGGCTATGATCAAATTTGTTATGTTGAAAAAGATATCTTCATAGTGAAACCAAGTTTGAATTATAATTTTGGATTACAGCAAGCACCAATCCATATGCCCTCAGAAAAAAAATATCCAGAATATATGAGATATCCGTGGCAGTTTGTGTTATGGAATACAAAAAGATTTTCTAAAATTTATAGGACTGATTCTGATACTAATGCTCGGGAGGATCAGAATTGGTTAAAAAAAATTCAATTAGAATATCCACAATCTATGTCTTATAAGAGAGATTACATAGGACATATTTATAATTTTGATGATCCTTCCAAATCTTCTTGCCAATAAATTTTTTTGTAATTCAAATTAATAATATTTTTAATCTTTATAATAATGTCATTATACGGATATGATCAGTCAATCTCCGAGGGAGATGCTATGTCTGCTAGAAACAGAGATTTTAATCAAGGAGTGAAACTTCATAACAAATTGGTGTTAGAAAAATATAATCAAAAATTAACAGATCAAAAAACAACGGTTGATAATCTCAAAGACAAGAAAAGAAATGATGCTATCATCCATGATTCTACAGATGGATATGGTATCCTTGGAGCGGGTGTTTCATTTTTAGGGGCAAGATCAGAATATAAAGATGCCTCATCCTTTGGTGATTATGTTAGAAATTCAACTAATGTAAGAATGAAAACATTGAGGGGTGGATTAGATGATATCAAGAAAACAAAAGCTGGTTTAGCAAAACCTGGTGCTCCTACAGGAGATAGCGGTGGATCCTCAGAAGCATTCAGCCGTCCAACCCGAGGAGCAACAAAAACAAGTCTCGTTCAAGCCGAGCCCGAACCAGAAGCAATAAATTTAAGGGAAGCGATGTCCAAACCCCCTGTTGATCTAAGGCAATCATATACCAAACCCACTGCTATAATTGATGATGAATTCAAATATGAAGGAAGTGGTTTAGGGGCAAAAGTAATTAAAGCAGGTCTTACAAAGGTGGGAGTTGCTGATACTATTGGTGAGGGTGCTACTGGATTAATTTCAGAAAGTGCGGGTAAAGTGGCTGGTCTCATTGCTGGTGGAACAGATCTTGTTGAAGGTATTGACAATCTCGCAGACGGTAAAGGATTTTTTGCTCAGGATGGATCTGACACTGCTAAAAAAATTGGTGATAGTTTTACCACAGCAGGGGCAGTCCTCGACGCGATAGGAACTGTTGCTCCTCCATTAGAAGTATTAGGTGGTCTTGCTGGTGTGACTGGTGGAATCATAGATACTGTGGATGATTGGTTCGGTGATAAAAAGAAAATTAAAGATGCGGGGAAAGAAATCAAAGCACCATCCCTAGCAAATAATCAATTAGAATCACAGAGAATTAGTCCCGCATTTCAATCCTTAGGTCTTGTTGCTTCTGCCCCTACTTCTGTAAAATCACAGATTCAAGGTTCTGGATCTTTTTAATTAATTATTAAAACAAATTTATTTTTTTATTATTATTCATTATAAAATATGAGTTTCTTTGTTTCATCTGATAAAATTAAAGTCGGGCAGCAGTCCGTTGCCATTCCCTCAGAGAATGGTTTAAATTATTCTCCGGGAGGTCGTATTGATCTGTACATTCCTCCAACCTCAAAATTTGTAGATTTATCTCAATCTAAACTTCACATGGAAGTAGATCTCTCTATCCCCGCAACCGAGGTGGATGTTATGAGATTACAATTAGATGCTGAGACGGGATTACACTCGTTAATCTCGTCGATTCGCGTCTATACTGGTCGCAAGACGGCACTCCTTGAGGAGATTCAGGGTTATGATGTTCTATCTGCTCTCAAATTTGATTACAACACGAATCAGTCTCTATCGGCAAAGAGGTCTGTTACCGAGGGATGTACGAGTTATGATCCAGCGTGTCGCTCAACCTGTGGTAATACTCGTTCTAAACTTGGTAATTGTTTTTCCAATCCTTACTTCAGCAAGGTTGAAGACCCTACCGCCACCCTCTCCACCTCTTTCCAAACCGACCAGTCTCCTCCAAATACCTTTACCACGGTTAAGGGTCTATTAAGTCTTAACACGGGTCTATTCCAGAATGATGCTGTTTTCCCTGCTATGCTCACTGATGGTATTTTCATTGAAATAATGTTAAAGGAAGCTAAACAAGTATTTCGTAAATTAGACACCACAAATTATTTCCGTAGAACTAAATTGAATCCTATGTTTCACTCTACCAATGGTTCCGATGTTCCAGGATCGGCAGCTGGAAATGGTTCATTAATCAATGGTGGCACGACCTCTGTTCTTTTTGTTACTCGTGCTAACAATCAAACTTCTCAATCTACATTCCCCTTCGTTGTTGGACAGAAAGTTGCTCTGGCATTAGAAAATAAAACGATAACCACTGCCGCATCATTTACCACAGCAAATAAGATTACAAAGATTGAAAATGTTTCAGGAACGGCAGTTGGTGAAGCAAAAACCAAAATCACTCTTGCTGGTAACATTGCTAACAACACGGGCAAACCTATGGGAACTGGTGCTGGTGGTTTCCTCGCATCTGCTTCACTAGCATTTTTAGTTGATATGAATACTGATGTCAGTGTTAATACTAGTTATGATCCAACATTCTCAGTTAAAAATGTAGAGATGATTGTAGAACAGATTGAAGTCCCTGATGGATACGAACAAACTATGCTCGGAATGATGAGAGAGGGTGGAACAATCAATTATGATTATCCATCATTTACCAATTACAGATACTCTCAAGTTAAGGATGAATTAGTTGTTAATATGAGACTTCCTCTAATTGAATCCAGAGCTACTGCTATCCTGTGTGTCCCGACAGATGCTACTCCCTATTCTAACGCCCAGCATCTCAATTGTTCCAACACTTACTTAGAAAACAATGAAACCAATGATATTCGTAATCGTTCCGCTCGATCTGGCATCGTCGGTGTTATTGATGAACTCCAGAATTATCAGCTAATTTATGATGGCAAGATTAACCCAAGTCGCAAGGTTGATGTTACCAAAATATCTTCTAGAACTTCTATCTCCCAGCAGTGGGTCATTGAAGCAGAAAAAGCTCTCGCTATGGCGGGTATTGAACCGTTATCTTTCTTGAAATTCCAAGAGAATTGGTTCTTAGGTCGTGCTCTCTCGTTAGGCAGGAATGCTGTATATGATGCCAGAGGCAAAGACTTCAATGTTCAGCTTGAATACACGGGTGCCTCTGGTCCTTCTGTGAATCACTTATGGCAGAACTTCTGCGCTCATGTCCGCAGATTAGAAATCAAGAGTGGATCTGTAACCGTCCAGATATAAATATAGACCGTCCAATAATTCTTTAAAAATAATTTATTATTAATTTTTTTTATCAAACCCTCTTTATAAAATATTAAAGATGGCTTCAAACAGTTACATAGAGGTAGTTCCGTCAAATGTCAATGCTAACGCGAGCATCAGTTTCGCAGGTGGTAATCCAGTGTTACAATTTATTGTTGGGTCTCAGGATCGTATGCTTTTAGGAAACAGTGTAAGATTTGTTGGTCAGTTTGTGACTCGTCTAAAATCTGGTTCCATGAATGTATCCACCACCTCCCCGCTAGCGATGGATGAAAAATTAGGTGTGATGAGTTGTATTGAAACTCTCACCATTAAATCTCAGAGAACGGGTCAGACTCTAGAAACGATCCGCCATTACAACAGATTCCTATCTTCGTATCTACCTGTTACTACAAGTGCTCAGGATGGTATAGGTCATCAATACACTACTAATTTATCGTTACCAAATTATGCTGCTCAGCAGCAGGCAGTAGTTCAGATCCCCAGTGCCTCCACTACGGCAAACAGTTTCTGTGTAAGTCTCCCTTGTGGTTTATTCAATGGTCAGAACCCTATTCCGCTTATGGAGGATATGGTTGGTGGTCTTCTCATTGAACTTCATCTTGCTCCTGATGCCAATGTATTCCATTCCGACACCACTTCCAGTGCTTCCATCTCTGAATCTTTCTATGAATTTAGTGATGTATCACTTGTTGCGGAACTTGTTGCTCCGGATCCCGAACAGATGTCAAGGATTTCGTCGACGGGCACTTTTGAATACAATTCGTTAGCTACTTATTATCAGACTATTAATTCTGGTAATGGTATTCTCAATTTCCAGTTAGGATTATCACGAGTCTTGGGTGTTTTCTGTAATTTCCTCCCTGCGGCACATATTAATAATCTTGTTCATAAGGGACTCGCTACATTGTATCCCACTAATTCTGACGCAAGTCCGGCACAGATTCAAGAATTATTTTTCACTCGTAATGGTGAAAAGATTCCTCTCTCATACAATATTGATACTCTACAGAGAACTGATGCGGACAATGATACAATGGATTCTCAGATCGTTTTCCAATACATGAATGCTATTGAGAAATTTGCTCAGCTCAATAGGACATCTATCAATCCTGTCAATACCAGATACTCTGATGCCACCACATTTGATAAATTCTTTGCCGATGGTGGATGTGGATTTGGTGTGGGTGTTGCTCTTGATAGTATCAGTGATGCTGGCGTAGATTATTCTAGAGTTAATTTTGGAATAAATATGGGTCTCAACCTCACAACTGATTTCCCTAACTCTGTTTATATGTTCGTTCATCATAAATCAACCCTTGTATTCTCTCCTCAAGGACTTCAAGTCTTACAATAAGTGAGTCCAAATCAAAATTTGATTTGTCTCGAGCTGAGCCCCAAACAATAAAACAACAACCATGCCAATTGATTACAAGAAACTCTATCAAAAAACCCTTGCCGAGAAGAAGGTTCTCAAAAAAGAGAATGAAGAACTGGAAGAAGAGATTGAAGATATCAAGGAAGAATATTGGGAAAAGGGATGGCACACAGGAAAGTGTGATACTTTTGATGAAATTGATGAGACGGTAAAACCTCTCAAAGAAAAAATTGAAGAACTGAAAAAAAAATTAGCAATCCTTGAAGATTATACCGCTCCAACGGATCCAACTATCCTTAATTAATTTTTAACAATTATTTTTATTATTTTTATTTTTTTTGATTGTATTCATTATAACAATATGAGTTCCCCTGATTCTGATATGATTGAAAGAGCTCCCGCTCCAGCTAATGTTCCCGACTTACTTCGTGTTTCTCCCATGGAGACCAGCACAGCGACTGATGTAGAAACATCTATGTTAGATCCAGTTGTAATTACAGATTCGTTTTGTCGTTTTACCCTATTAAATAAAGGTATCCTCCACTCTCACTCCAAGATTACCCTCGCCTTGACTGCCCCCGACGCCAACTCCCGCTTCTACCCCCTCAATATTGGTGTAGCATCTCTTATCCAGAGAGCTGCCCTTAAGGTAGGGACTAAAACTCTTCAAGAGATTGATGGATATAATTTCCTAACTGCCTACAAGTCTCTGTTTATTTCCAATGAACATCAGGTAGAGAGAGAGCAGGTTCAGTCGGGAAAACAAATTAACCATGATTTCAGATATTCTGATGCTACCGCCACTCAGGGTGGTGTCCGCAATGATACCCGTGCCTTTACCTATGGTCTCATGAATGGTAAGGATTACAACCGATTTTCAGATGTTGGAATTGATGATGCTACTCCCAATGGTGCGGTATTTGATTGGGCAGATATCAATGCTAATCCTGTCTTCCAGATTGCTCTCAGTGATTTATTCCCTATGTTAAAAGCGACTCAGTTACCTCTCTACATGATGAAAGAACAAGTTTCTATTGAACTCACTTGGGAACCCACCTCCTCGACGGAGAAGGGTCGTCTATGTTCTGCTGATGGAACTGCCTTCGCCTCTCCGTCCATAGATCAGAGTCAAGTTAAATTTATTGCCGATTACATTTACTATGATCAAGATATTATGGATCAGTTTGCTGCCCAGAACCGTGTTATTAATATTAATCACATGGATTATCGTCATTCCAAGGTATCGGTTTCCTCGGTAACAGCAGAATCCGTCCAGATTAGAAATTTAGGTGGTGCTAATCGCATTGTCACGAAAGTAATCACAGGTATTCAAGGTAATGTTTCAGTTGATTCATCTCTCCTCAATCAGTATCATGCTATGGTTTGTGATTCTGGATACAATAGAGGTGAAACCAGTGGATCTAATGGTGTTCAGACTATGAATATTAAATACAATGATCACTTCTTGTTCCCCATTGATGTAACCAATCCTGCTCGTCATTTCCACAATACCGCTCAGGCCGAGGGCATGGTTCCTTTTGTAAGTCGTGAAGAATATTCCGCAGAGGGCACAGCTTTAACGGATGATGATTTCATGGGTTACGGACAGGGTCAGCTATCGTCGGGTAATGTTATTGACGGTGGTCTCTTTGGTCGTTTTGGTTGGAATAGTTACCGTCTCAATCGCAATGAGCGTGTCAATTCTCGTGGTATTGAATTATTCTTTCAGTTCCAATCTTTAGAAAATGTTGGAACCTATACCCAGAGATCGTGGATTGAATTAGTAAAACTCACCCAAATTGTTGATGGATTTGTAACCACGGAACTTGCTTAAAAAAATATTCTACAGACTATATAATGAGAACATATTATTACCTCGCAAGGATCTACATATCACATCAAAGACATGTTAGGAACAGAGCAAACTTAGATAAGTCTTGGAACAATTTAACATTTTTCAAAAGAAAATTAAGAGTCCTCCAAATGGAAAAGATAGAAAAGATAGACAAAAATAGATCTGATAAATAATTAAATTTACTAATTTTATTTTTTTTAATACTCATACTAAAATGAGTCAAGGATATCAGCAAACATTTTTATTTGACTGTTCGCGATTAGGCAGTGAAGAATATAATGGATCAACTTTAGGGGCAAAGCAACCCGCAAGATTTACTAATAAAGTTTCCTCAGGTATTAAATTAGATGTAGGAGACCAAGTATCAGTTCATTCCGCATATATTTCTGAAAGAGGTGCTGGCGGCGATGTGATCGAGTTCAAGGGTAAATCATTGAAGGCAAGAAGTGAAATAAATTTTACAACCACTAGTGATACTGTTTTTACCAAGGATACAAAAATCACTCCTTTTGGATTTTCCAAACAAACAAATACCAATGGTTCAGCTTTTGTTGATATGAAAGATAATGAAGCAAGTATTGTCATATCATATTACAAAAATGCTAATGGTGAAAATTATAATGGATTACCCAGAGACTGGGGTGATTATATAAATACTGCTGCGAATGCTTCAACGGCGGTAGGGTCTCAATTGGTGTGGGATGAAACAGATGGAAATACTATAGGAGCGCAACCAGTTGATAGGAATGCTTCTCATTATTTCCCTGATGATTTTCAACTAAAAGAAATTAATTTGAATGGTACCGATGCCACTGCTACATCCCTCGGTTCTCGTCCTTTCATTAGACAAGATAATGGTAGATTTACAATTTTTTGTTTTGATGAGATTATTTGGAACGGCAGTGATATCGCTAGTGCGGATGTCGTTGATTATTGTGAGTGGATGACAGGTGGTGTCGGTGCCGCCAGCGCACAAGATCCATCACCAGCGTTAAGAAATTATGTTAAATACAAAAGTAGAATTGATTTATCTGTTGATAAAGGATACAACGCTCCTTCCAATGTTGCTCTTGCTTTCACAGATAAATTAGGTTCTGTAACAAGAAGATACATTCCACAAGATGTAGCATCTTTCGTTCAAGAGAGTCAAACATTAAAAGCATTCCCAGCTGCGAATATTGATTTATTTAGTCGTGAGAATGCCTCTACATATTTTGGTGATGGTAATCATAAAGGTGTAAATTATTCTAATGCTTCTTTTTCCAATTACAAAGCAATTGATTATCTATCATGTTATGCTTATGTTGGTTTCAAAAGACCTGAGTTTATTGAGAAAGGTAGGGAACTGAATGATTTTTATGGATTCACTGTTAAAGAATCACCACCCGCTGTAAAAAGTGATCTCTTGACAAATATTCCTTGGGATTTTGATAATTTAACAAAATTGAAAGATTTATTTGATATTGAACATGATTTCTATCCAGAGTTAATTAAAAGACAAGTTACAAGAGGTGTGAATGATTCAGCAAGCACAGTTTATCAAGATTATACAAATGGTTCTGATAACTTTTTATTTGAGGCAAGATTCTTACATGTAGATAGTGCTTCACATTATGCTGGTCGTCCTCTTGGAGATGATAATATGAATGGATCATCAGCAGGAACACTTGTAAAAGATAAAGGATCAATGCCAATATTTTTTTACTTCAATAATAGTGCTTCAAATATAATTTATAATGAGGGAGATCCTTCTACTCTGAATAATTTAGGTGAGAGAGATTCAAACCTTGTTTTTGGATTTGCTAGACGATGGCAAGATCCTTCTGATAATAATTATTATGTTTCATTTTCCACAGAAAAAACTGGTGGCATCAGCACTTGGTATGGTAGAAGCACAATGCTTGGGAGAAAAATAGGATATGATTATCATTTCAATGCTTACGGGAACGCGGCTATTCAACTCACAACAGGATATGCTCCTTGTTCATATTATGGTCAGGAAACATTTGGTTCGGGTTCTCATCTTGCCAGTGGTTCAGATACGGAAGACAATAGGTATCCTAATTCTGTTAGACAGGTTTATGTAGGGGCAAATGAACCTCTTTTAAATTTTGATACAGTAGAGACTAGATTTGCTTTCTCTGATTTACATTCTCCTGAACAAGTTGGAAATTTTTGGAATGCTGGTAGAACACAAGGATCTGATACACAATTTGCTCCACCCATCGCAGCTGGAACAGGACCAGTGTATCATATTAACAAAACTCTTGAATATAATACTTATTCACCACACATGTTGCCTTATCCTAGTATTAATATCTCAGCGAGAGTTGGTAGTGCTTCTGGCACTGAATATGCTTCTGGATTCCTGCCATTATCTGATCAACTGGAAGCAGGTGTAATATATGATTCTCATTGCGGTGTTACTATTGAAGATTTTGGATTTGATGAAGTTCATTGGGAGGAGGGATTGTGGGGTATCTTAGGATTTTCTTATGATCAATTTCAAGGAACAAAAAATCTTCAAACAAGATTTGATAACGATACAACTAATGTTTCTGGTGCGACTACTAATGCTTTGATCACCTCGACCGATACTAAAGAATTGATGAGTTCTGTATGGGGAACAAATTTATTCAATCAGCAAGTCCCCACAATTATGAGATATAATTTCAATGGTTCATGGGTTCAAGGTTCAGCTTCAACCACTGCTTTCAATGCTTCTGTTGTCCATCCATCAATCACAGTAGCACAAAATTCTACAGAGATCAAGGCACAAAATTTACCAAGAAAACAATTGAGAGGATATTTCCTAATTAAATCGGATATATTATCAGATGCTAATTATTACAAGGAGGCGGATCCAATGCCTGTATTCGCAGTCATAGACAAATACAACGCGGAAGGCGACTTCATTAATTATAGTGGGGGTGGTCCAACATTCACTGTCACTCAACCTAAACAATTGACAGAGATAGCAACGACTATCCTTGATCCGGATGGGACGGATGCTGTGGTCTCTGATTATTCAGCAGTGGTTTATCGGGTCGACAAGAGCATAAATACTAATTTACTAGTCGCACAGGATGTGCTTAAAAATTCTTGAAAAAATAATTTTATCTACGGTTAATAATAATGGCAGATTTAACCAAAGAAGAACTTAGGAAACTTCTCATTGCTAATAATATTAAAAACATTGATTTGAAACAGACCAAACCAAAAATCATTTCAGCAGTTAGAAAACAAGGATATACGGTTGATATCAAAAAAAAAACTATTCAAAGATCTCGGGGAGGCAAAAAACCCTTAGTAAGGAAAAAGCGTCCCCCAGTAAAAGCTGAGGTCATTGTAAAAACAAGAAGAGTTGTAAAGACCCCTCCTCGGAAACCAGTCAAAAAGGCACCAGTTGTTAAACAGGATCCACCCAAGAAAGATCCACCCAAGAAAGATCCACCAAAGAAAGATCCTCCAAAGAAGGGTGGTAAAGGTTAATTTTTTAAACTGTGTAAATTTAAAAGATGTCCTAATATATGAGAATATTTGTAATCAGTTGTGAAGGTTCGGAAGATAGGTGGGAAAAATATTCAGATGATAAATACAAGAGATGGTTGGGGACTCATTGGAAGGAGTTACCCGAAGATGATTATCGGTTTAAAAAAATGTGTAGTTTTTGGAATATCAATCCAATAGAGCATAAAGCAAAGGTTGGATGTTTATTATCGCATACAAAATTGTGGAGATACATCATAACAAATAAATTGAATGATATTCTTATTTTAGAAGATGATGCTGATGAAGTGGCTCCTGTCCCTCAAAATCTACCTGTGGATGGTATTACATATTTAGGTGGATTATCTTGGAATTTGAAAACAATGGATGGTCAAAAAAAATTGGATTTAGAGGATGGGATCCATTTGGTTAAAGATTTCAAAATATTGATGACTATGTCATATTTTATTCCAAAATGGGAATTAGCATCTGAATTATTAGAATATGTTGAGACTCAAAATAGATACAGAGCCATTGATATCATGATGACAAAGGCACCGAGTAAATTTTACATTTCATATCCTGCCTCATTCGAGGAGAGGGGTTGTCAATCATTAATTAGAAATAAGAAAAACAAGAGAAGCAATAAATTTTATGAGTGGGTCCAATAAGAATCTTGATGTTCGTGAATATTACAAGACATACATAATATATTCAAAAACCAACCTGTTTTATGACAATGATTCATAACTTTTCTATTTTTGCCATGACCTTTTATATCAAGCTTTACATCACATATTTCACAATTTGTTTGTTCTCGGTAAATTAAAAATACATCTTCAAAATTATCTTTTAATCCAACCTTCCTCCAATTAGACAACATCATTTTTTTACGATATTCATCTCCTCCATAATAGGTTTTCACTGCGTGATATTTCCTATAATTAAAACTCATTTGACTTTTTTATTTTATTTATGTATTTATTATCAA
>VMHT01128599.1_pt1 | contig 11652 bp, 11 predicted proteins | sample 4693611 | NCBI WGS metagenome assembly VMHT01 (sample SAMN12280063, study PRJNA550983) | marine metagenome | isolation source: seawater sampled from same location over 5 years 0.02-0.2 micron viral filtrate | place: USA: collected off the coast of southern California halfway between the port... ...
AGAATTTCTCGAATTTCATTTGAATGACATCCCATTATCTTATTAATTTCCTCTGAAGAAAAAGAACTTAGACCTCTAGCAAATTCTCTTTTTTTACTGTCTAGAATTTTTATGTGATCACCTTTATTAAATTTTCCTGAAACTCTTTTGATACCTGCTGCCAATAAACTTTTTCCGTTTATTAAGGCTTTTTTTGCCCCTTCATCTATTGTTAACTCTCCTTTAGGAGAAATAGAACTAATGATCCATTTTTTTCTCGCATGAAGTTTCGATGTCTTTGATATAAACCAAGTGCAATTATCGTTTTTTTCTATTTGACTTATAGGGTTAAGATATAATCCGTTAGCGATAACCATGTTACATCCTGCTAAGTTACATATTTTAGCAGCCTCAATCTTGGTATTCATTCCACCACTTCCAAACTCTGTCATACCCCTAATATTAATATTTTTAATATCTTTATTCAAATTATTGACTGTTTTAATTAGTTTGGCATCTTTAAACATTTTAGGATTTTTTGTAAAAAGGCCATCAACGTCTGATAATAAAATTAAAGTATCGGCATTTGTTATTTGTGACACACGAGAAGCTAATCTATCGTTATCACCATACTTAATTTCTGAGGTAGCAATAGTGTCATTTTCATTTACAATTGGTATGTAATTAAGTTCAAATAAATTTTCAAAAGTCCTTTTTGCATTAATTGATCTCCTTCTCTCTTCAGTATCATCCAAAGTTAGTAAAATTTGAGAAATATTTAATTTAAATTTAGAAAATGTTTGAGTAAATAAATTCATTAATTCTATTTGGCCTACGGATGCTATTGCCTGACTTTTATCTAGTTTTAAATTTGTCTTTTTGTAATTCATTTTCTTGCAGCCTAGAGCGATGGCTCCAGAGCTAACTATAATAATTTTTCTATTTTTAGATTTCAATTTTTTTATATCTTTAGCAAAACTTGATAACCATTTTTTTCTAATTTTTCTTTCATCGTCCACTAATAAAGAGGACCCAATTTTAATTACAATTATTTTTGAGTTCTTAAGATGCATAAGATATTAATTTTGCTTTGATTTTAGATATAGTTTTTTTTTCCAACGTTGACATAGTGACAACTTCAGACTTAGTATTTCTTTTAAAATTACTGACAATATTTTTTACTTTATTTTTATCTATCAAATCTGTTTTATTTAAAACAATTAATTCTTTTTTTTTTGAGAGTTTCGTACTATAATTTTTTAATTCATTTTTAACTTGATTATAACTTTTTTTAATATCTTTATTTGTTATATCGATCATATGTAAAAGAGATTTACATCTTTCAATATGTTTTAAAAACTGTATTCCGAGTCCTGTACCCTTGTGTGCTCCCTCTATCAAACCAGGTATATCTGCAATAGTAACTTCTTTATCATCATAATTTGCAACACCAAGATTAGGATTTAAAGTAGTAAATTGATAGTTTGCAATTTTAGGATTTGCATTAGTAATTGCTGCCAGTAAACTTGATTTTCCTGCATTCGGTAGTCCAATTATTCCAATATCAGCAATAGTTTTTAATTGAAGCCAAATTGTAAATTGCTCACCAGGAGTTCCTTTTGTAAATTTCTTTGGAGCTCGATTTGTTGAACTTTTAAATCTAGTATTTCCAAGACCACCTTTACCTCCAGTAGCAGCTACAAATTCTTCACCAATTTTTATAAAATCAAAAATTAAAGTTTTGTTATCTTCCTCAAAAACTTGTGTCCCCAAAGGAACTTTAAGTATTAAATTATCTCCACTTTTTCCTGTACGATTTTGACCTGAGCCATTGTCCCCTCTTTTAGCTTTGTGATGTTGTTGGTATCTATAATCAATTAAGGTATTAAGATTTCTTTCAGCTTTTAATATTATTGAACCGCCATTTCCGCCATCACCACCGTCTGGCCCACCAAACTCAATAAATTTTTCTCTCCTAAAACTTGGAGAACCGTTACCACCGTTTCCAGCTTTGATATAAATTTTAACTTGATCTAAGAATTTCATAATACAACGCTATTTTAAGTTGTACTATTAATTGGGTTTTACCGAAACAAATGTTCTATCTGATTTAGTTTTTTTAAAAACTACTCTACCTTTTATTACAGAGAAAATTGAGTGATCCTTACCCATTCCCACGTTTTCACCAGGAAAAATTTTAGTCCCTCTTTGTCTTACAATAATATTTCCAGGTATTACAGTTTCACCACCATATTTTTTGACACCAAGTCTTCGACCAGCACTGTCACGTCCGTTTCTAGATGATCCACCTGCTTTTTTTGTTGCCATAGTTTATTACCAATTATTTATTAGCTTCTTTTTTAGGCTCTTCTTTTTTTTTCGAAGGCTTTGCAATTTTTTCAGCTTCAGATAAAACTTTACCATCTTTTGAAAAAATTTTATTTATTTTAATCATAGAATATTCTTGTCTATGACCATTTTTTCTTCTCGAATTCTGTCTTCTTCTTTTTTTGAAAATTAAAATAGTTCTATTTTTGCTGTTTTTAATCAAGTTAGCTTCTACTTTTGCCCCTTTAACAGTTGGAGCTCCAACTTCAATTACTTTGTCATCTCCGTAAGCTAATATTTCTTTAAACTCTATTTTTGTATCAGATTTTGAATTTGGCAGCTTTTCAATCTTCAGAATTTCACCTGATTTAACTTTGTATTGTTTTCCACCTGTTTGTATCACTGCGTAAGACATATTATTTTACCAAATTTGATTATGGCAATATAGTCTGAGAGATACTATAGTCAAGGTTTATAAGCTAAAAATTATCCTTTAAATCTCTTAATTTTGAAAAGCTTTCTAAATCTTTAGCCTTAAGAAATATATTGCACTCCATTTCATCCGCTAAAACTGTTGGGATGCTTGGTAAATTATTTTTCAGCTGTTTTTTAATTTTTGTAATTTTTTCTTTTAATTTTAGATTGGCCGGGTCATTAGCTAAACAAAAATTTCCATTTTGTAATGTATATTCATGCCCACAATAGATCTCAGTATTTTTTGGAAGTTCTTTAATTTTATTTAATGAATTAAACATTTGTTCGTATGTGCCTTCAAAAATTCTTCCACACCCCAAAGAGAACAATGTGTCACCTGTAAAAACTTTTTTTTCTCGAAAAAAATGAAAAGCTATATGACCTGTTGTATGACCTGGTATGTGATAAATCTTTGCTTCAAAATTTTCTTCTTTCCAAATTTGGTTATTTTCTAAAAGGATATCTATCTCAGGGATTCGATCTTTATCACCTTTAAAACCAACTACCTTAGAATTATATTTTTTTTTCAACTCTTTATTTCCACCAACATGATCATAATGATGATGAGTATTTAAAATGTATCTTAAGTTTAATCTATTTTTTTCAATTATTTCAATAACAGGTCCGGATTCACTCGGATCAATAACACATGCAATTTTTTTATTTTTATCAAATATTAAATAAGAATAATTATCATTTAAACATGGGATTATTTTTACTTCCATTCTATCTTTCTATTAAAAAAATACCAAGATTTGAACTCAAATTTTTTATAGCTAGATTAGAATCTGTAATAAAGGATGGCATGTTATCTTTTAGAGCAATAGACTTTGATAGTCTAAAATTTTTATCTTTACTAAAAAAAACAAAGTCTTTTATAGTACAAAGATGAATATTTGGAGTATTGTACCATTCATCAGGCAATGTTTTGGTTACGGGCATTGTGCCTTTTAATAAAAGGTGCAACCTTATTTTCCAGTACCCAAAATTTGGTATTGTTACAATAGCTTGCTTACCAATTCTTAAGAGTTCATTAATTACTTTTTCTGGATTAAGAAAAGCTTGTAGGGTTTGACTTAAAATTACATAATCAAATGACTTATCTGGAAATTGTTTCAAATCATCTTCAGCATTACCTTCAATAATAGTTAATCCTTTAGCAATACAGTTTTGTACTTTATTCTTTGAAATCTCTATTCCTCTTATATTTACTTTTTTTTCCTTAAGGAGAAATTCCATTAAAATACCATCACCACAACCAACATCAAGTACATGAGAATTTTCGTCAATTAAATCTGAAATAATTTTGAACTCTGGTTTCATATTTATTTTTCTAAGTACGACTTATTTAAAAAATTTTTAAGTGCTTTTAAAAAATCTGGCACATCTAATAAAAAAGAATCATGTCCTTTATCTGATTTTATTTCTACAAAACCTACATTTGCCCCTATGGCATTTAATGCAATTACAATATCTTTATTTTCTTGAGTTGGATAAAGCCAATCTGATGTGAAAGATATAACAAAAAATTTTGCCTTTGTATTCTTGAACGCGTTCGATAAATTACCATTATTTTGTTTTACTAAATCAAAATAATCCATCGCTCTAGTAATATATAGGTAGCTATTAGCATCAAATCTATCTACAAATACAGATCCTTGATATCTCAAATAACTTTCAATTTGAAAATCAGCATCAAATCCAAACTTTAAATCATCTCTTTCTTGAAGTTTTCTTCCAAACTTTTCTTGAAGACCTTTTTTTGATAAATATGTAATATGAGCAGCCATTCTAGCTACCGCTAATCCTTTATCTGGAATAGTATTTTTTGATGAATAATCTCCGTCTTGCCATTTGTAGTCGGCTGTTATTGCTTGTCTTCCTAGTTCATTAAATGCAATATTTTGTGCAGAATGACTAGAGGTGCAAGCTATAGGAACTGCAGTTCTGGTTTTATCAGGATAGTTACTAACAAATTGCAAAACCTGCATTCCACCCATCGATCCTCCAACAACTGAAAAAAGTTTTTTAATACCAAAATGATCCAATAAATTTATTTGTGCATTTACCATATCATTAATTGTAATCACTGGAAAATTAGTACCATATATTTTTTTAGTCTCAGGATTTTGATGACTAGGTCCAAAAGAACCCATACAACCACCAATAACGTTCGCACAAATTACAAAAAATTTTTCTGTATCAATAGATTTACCAGGACCAACTGCATAGCTCCACCAACCATCTTTATTTGTCACAGGATTAATTCCAGCAACAAACTGATCCCCTGTTAAAGCATGAAAAACTAAAATTGCATTATCTTTATTTTTATTCAACGAACCATAGGTTTCGTATGCGAGTGGAAAATTATTGATAGTTTTACCACAATCTAATTTGAGTGGTTTATCAATAGTTAATGTTTTTATATTTTCTTTAATATTCATAATAATGTCTGAAAATTGAATTGAGAGAAAAAAAACTTTTTTAGCGGTTTTTTTAAAGCGCTCGCAATTCAGTTAAATCAGCGCATAAATTTTGTACTAGATGTTATTTAGTATGTCAATTTTAAAAATTTATTAACTAATATTATATAAAAAATTGTTATTTTAATTATAAATAGCTAAAAATTTAAAAAAATGACAACCATAAGATTTAAAAAATTTGATATAGATACTTACAAGCCTGGAAAGTCTGGTATTAAGAATATCAAAAAAGTTGTAAAACTTTCTGCAAACGAATCTGCCTTAGGCGTAAGTTCAAAAGTTAAAAAGATTATATCAAAAAAAAATTTAAGTTTTTTTAGATACCCAGATCCAAAATCAAGAAAATTAAGAATACAAATATCTAAAAAATTTAAGTGTAATGTAGAAAGGATTATTTGTGGATCAGGATCTGATGAAGTAATTCAAATGTTATGTCAATTATTTTTAAAACCAAAAGATGAAGTAATCGTTCCCCAGTTCAGTTTTTTGATGTATAGAATTTATGCAAAAGTAGTTGGTGCAAAAGTAATATTTGCTAAAGAAAAAAAATTTAAAATTTCAGTTACCGAAATAATTAAAAAAGTTTCAAAGAAAACTAAGATGGTTTTTTTAGCCAATCCAAACAATCCAACTGGAACTTATTTAACTAAAAGAGAGCTAATTGAATTAAGAAAAAGATTAAGAGACAATGTTTTATTAGTAGTAGATGATGCCTACTTTGAATATATGAAAAATCCAGATTATACATCTGGTTTAGATCTATTTAAGAATAAAGAAAATGTTTTTATATTAAGAACATTTTCAAAAATTTATGGTTTATCATCTTTGAGAGTGGGATGGGGGTATGGACCAAAAAAAATTATTGATGCTTTAAATGTTATTAAGCCACCATTTAATGTCAATGAAGTAGCTCAAAAAGCCGCCGTAGAATCTCTTAAAGATACTAAATTTATATCTCATTCTATTAAACATAATATTTTTTATGCTAAAAAATTAAAATTATTTTTAAATAGATATGGCATTTCCTCTAATAAAGTATCTGCTAATTTTTTATTACTAAATTTTGGGAAATGTAAATTTAAAGCTAAATATTTTGATAAAAAATTGAGGAATAAAGGAATTATCCTAAGGTCTACCGAAGATGGTTATAAAATTAAAAACATGCTACGCTTAACAGTTGGTTCAAAATTAGATAATTTAAGATTTATGAGTGCGGTAAAAAGTATATTCAATAAATGAAAAATGTATTATTAATTGGCTGTGGTTTATTGGGATCCTCTTTATTAAGAAGAATCCATAAAAAAAAAATGGCAAAAAATATTTTTGTCTATGAAAAATCAAAAAAAAATATATCTAAAATAAAGAGATTAAAGTTACCTGGTGTAATAGTAAAAAGATTAAATGATATAGTTCCCAAGTCAGAATTAATTATTTTTTGTACACCTATGAGTGAATACAAAAAAATAATTTTAAATATAAACAAGAGCCTAACTTCAAAAACAATTATCACTGATGTTGGTTCATCAAAATTAAATTCCAGGGAAGTAATAAAAAAAAATTTAAAGAAAAATATTTTTTGGACTTCAAGCCATCCAATTGCTGGTTCTGAGGTAAGTGGACCAGAACACGGCAAGTATAGTTTATTTGAAAATAAGTGGTGTGTTTTAATTAAAGATCAAAAAACTAACTTAAGACATTTAAAGTTTTTGTACTCGTTTTGGAGAAAAATGGGTTCTAAAGTAGTGATTATGGATTCTGAAAAACATGATAAAATTTTTTCCATTACCAGTCATTTGCCACATTTAATTGCGTACAATTTAGTTAAATCTGCACAAGATTTTGAAAAAAAACAAAAATATAATTTGATTAAATATAGTGCAGGTGGATTGAGAGACTTTTCTAGAATTGCAGCATCAAACGAGATCATGTGGAGAGACATTTTTTTTAACAATAAAAGTAATATTTCAAAAGCAATAGACTTATTTGTTAAAAACCTCAATGAATTTAAAAAAGATATAAATTCTAAAAATGACAAGTCGATTTTAAAAAAACTTATTCAAACAAAAAAAGTAAGGTCAAAAATAATCAAGTTGAAGCAAGATATTGACAAACCTGATTTTGGAAGAAATTAATAGTTAATTTTGGCTATTTTTTTTACTTCAAGATGAGCTGTTTTGTAGATTCTATCTATTGTTTTTTTAATTGGCATAATAATAACTTTTTTTTCAGGTCCATAAGCATGAATAAGCTGTTTTGAGTTTAAGCAAATGGCCACGTGACCTTTCCAAAATATTATATCCCCTTTTTTAAATTTTTTTCTTTTTAAATTTATTTTTGAGTATTTGATCTGATCTTTAGTATCTCTAGGATAAAATAAATTATTATACTTAAAAAATATTTGCAATAATGCTGAACAGTCAATACCTTTAAATGTTTTTCCACCCCAAACATATCTAATATTTAAAAATTTTTTAAATATTTTTATAAAATCTCTTTCTTTATGATTTATTTTTTTGATATTTATTTTCTTTATCCATTTATTTTTTTCAATTTTGATATAATTTTTATTTTTTTGCATAACTGATAATTTTGATCCAAGGGGAAGGTAACTATTTGTAGTAATATTAGGTTTTTTGAAAATTCTTGCTTTGAGATCACTAACTTTGTATTTAGGATCAAATTTTTTAGCGTATTTTGAATTTTTAATATAACCAATATAATTATCAAATAATGTTTTGATTTTTATCCAATCTTTATTTTTTGATAAAATCTTGAATCTTTCACCATAAATTATTTGAGAAGTGACCTCAGATAGTTCTGAAGGCTTTTTATAAATATTTGATAAATTATATTTAAAGTAAAAATTATTTTGCACCAATCTGAATTTTATTTTTTATAAGCCATAAAAAAATTAATGAAGGAATTACCATTATAGTTGTTAAAACAAAAAATGTTCCCCAATCTCCATTCAGCCAATCAACTAGAGCTCCACTAGAAGAAGCCAATGTAGTTCTTCCAGCAGTACCAATCGATGCAAGCAGGGCATATTGTGTTGCTGTATAAGTTCTATCTACCAGTAAAGAAATAAATGCAACAAATGCCACAGTCGCAAAAGCAGCTGTAATATCATCAGCAATTACAGCAATTGCAAATAAAATTTCAGATTTTCCTGTCCATGCAAGAACTGCAAATAAAAGATTTGTTGCAGCCATTAGTCCTCCAGCAAAGAACATTGTTTTTATTGTTCCTGCTCTCATGGCCATTATCCCACCTATTAATGTAAATACAACAGTTGTTATCCAACCAAGACCTTTAGAATATATAGCAATTTGACCTTTGGAAAACCCAATTTCTTTATAGAAGATAATAGACATTCTTCCCATGAATGCTTCACCTATTTTAAACAAAAATACAAACCCTAGAATTCCTGCTGCGATGGCTATACCATTTTTTTTAAAGAAACTTATTATTGGTCCACCTATAGTTCCTGTAATATAAGCGACAAAGTTTGTAATTGCATTACCAGATCCAAGTTTTCCTTCAATCAATTTATCAGTCTCTTTTTGTTTTTCTTGTCTATCTGTTTCCAGAGGTTCATGAACAAATAGTAAGCCAATATTCATTAAAATTATTAAAACACCCAAAACTAAAAAAGTAGCTTGCCAATAATCATTAATTCCTAGATTTTCAAAAAACTCAGCTGTAAATAAAGCAACTACTCCACCTAATTTATAACCTGTCCACCAACCAACTACAGCCATTGCTGCACCTGCAGCCATTGACTTTCCTTCATTTTCTTTAATTTGCTCAATTCTTAAAGCATCGACAGTTATATCTTGAGTGGCTGAGGCTATCGCAATAATTAACCCCACTGAAATTAACAAGGCTAAATTTTGTGTAGGATTTATAATGCTCCAAACTAATAAACTTAATAAGATAATAATTTGCATCAAAACTATCCATCCTCTTCTGTGGCCTAGTTTTTTTGTCAAAAAAGGTATTTGAATTCTATCTATAATTGGTGCCCAAAGATAATTAAATGCATATACACCAAATATCAATCCAGCCCAACCGATTGTTGATCTACTTAGTCCTTCCTCTTTAAGCCAGAGACTTAAAGAGCTAGCAATCAAAACCCAAGGAAAACCACTTATGGAACCTAATAGCATAATTCTTAACATTCGAATATCTTTATAAACTGAGAGGGACTCAAGCCATGATTCTTTTTTGATTTCTAACATATTTAATTCCTCCAAAAGGAAGGTAAGAATAATACTAATATAGCGAATAGTTCGAGTCTACCTAAAATCATTCCTACTGATAAAATCCATTTAGATATATCTGGTAAAGTTGAAAAATTTCCATTAGGCCCAATAATAGATCCCAATCCTGGTCCCACGTTAGAAATAGACGTTGCTGCTCCAGAAATTGCAGTAATGAAATCTAAACCTGATAATGAGAGTAATGCAGCAATTAAAAAGAAAATTACTAAATACATATAAATAAATGAGATAATTGAGGCTATAAATTTATTATCTACTGGGCTGTGATCATATTTTAATACAAATACACCTTTTGGATATATTACTTTTTTTATTTGGTTTGAAATAAAAGAATAAATAATTTGTATCCTAAATATCTTAATACCACATGTTGTAGAACCGGCACATCCTCCAATAAACATTAAGACTAAAAATAAGACTATTGGAAAACCACCCCAATTATCATATTGTGCATTAACATATCCTGTGCCTGTTAAAATTGAAATTATATTAAATAAAACTGATCTTAAATTTATTTGATTTGAATTACTTAAAAATAAATATGTTGATAAGATTAATATGCTAAAGATAATAATTTTAATAAATGCTTTAATTTGAATATCTGAAATAAATATTTTTCTATTTCCATTCAAAAATTTTATGTAAGCAATAAAAGGTAGACTACCTAAAATGATAAAAATCATTGCTGAAATTTCTATGTAGGTATTATTAAAAAAACCAATTGATTCGTTATAATTTGAAAAACCACCTGTTGCTATTGTTGTCATCGAATGTGTTAAACTATCAAAATAATTCATTCCAAGAATTTTATATGATATTGCACAGAAAAAAGTCAAAGCTGAGTATATGTAAATTAATCGAAGAGCTATTTCTTTAGATTTAGGAAGAATTTTTTCTGATGAATCATTATTTGAAACTTTAAACAATTGCATTCCCCCAACATTCATTATTGGCATAAGTGTGATAGCCATTACAATTATACCTATTCCACCTAGCCATTGTAGAATAGCTCTCCATAATAGAATTCCCTTTGGGATATTTTCTAAATTTGAAATTATTGTTGAGCCTGTGGTTGTTATTCCCGACATACTTTCAAAAAAAGCATTTGTTAAAGAAAACTCAACGCTTGAAAATAAGAAAGGTAAAGATCCAAAAGTGGCAATACTTAACCAAGATAATGCAGTTAATAAAAAGGCTTGTTGTAAAGTAAGTTTTTTATCATGATCTAAGTTTGATAAAAAAAATAATGTTCCAAATATAATTGTAACTATCGAAGCACCAAAAAATGAAGAATCAATTTCATTATAAAGAAATTGTACAATTACAGGAATCAACATGAAAATCCCCAGAATTATTTGAAGAATTCCAAGTGTAAAAAAAACAGTTTTATAATTAGACATTTTGAAAGAACATTATTTTATGGTAAATAAATTTCAACTCTATAAGAATTAGTTAAATCATTAATTTAAGAATTTATTTGATTTATTCATGATTAAAAAAGAAAATTTAGACAAAACAAATGCATGGCCTTTCATTGAAGCAAAAAAGATGCTTAGAGAGAGAAAATCATTTATTGAAAAAAAAGGTAAAATAACTCTTCAAACAGGTTATGGTCCTAGTGGGTTACCACATATAGGAACTTTTGGGGAAGTGGCTAGAACATCAATGATGGTTAATGCACTAAAGCATTTAACTGATCTTCCAACGGAAATTATTACATTTTCAGATGATATGGATGGCCTCAGAAAAATACCAGACAATGTGCCCCAAAAAGATTTATTGCAGAAAAATCTTCACAAACCTCTTACTCAAGTTCCAGATCCATTTGGAAAATTTAAAAGTTTCGGTGAACACAATAATGAAATGTTAAAAAATTTTCTAGACAGTTTTAATTTTGATTATAATTTTAAAAGTTCAACATTACTTTATAAAGCAGGTTTTTTTAATTTGTCTCTACAAACTATTTTAGAAAATTATGAGGGTATAATGAATATAATTATACCAACTTTAGGAAAGGAACGGCAAAAAACATATAGTCCATTTTTACCAATATGTCCTGACACAGGAAAGGTTTTGGAAATTCCAGTTAAAAAAATTGATATAAA